>Ga0169931_10007588_pt1 | contig 16048 bp, 31 predicted proteins | sample Kivu_15m_20L_FD_129675 | JGI IMG/M metagenome (GOLD analysis project Ga0169931, IMG submission 129675) | Freshwater microbial communities from Lake Kivu, Western Province, Rwanda to study Microbial Dark Matter (Phase II) - Kivu_15m_20L... | ecosystem: Environmental > Aquatic > Freshwater > Lake...
AATTGATGCAAAGGTAGTGAGATTACACAATGTTTATGGCCCTTACGGATCTTGGAATGACGGTAGAGAAAAAGCCCCTGCAGCATTATCAAGAAAAGTTGCAATGGCAAAAGATGGTATTGTCGAAATATGGGGTCCGGGAAATCAAACAAGAACGTTTTTATACATAGATGAATGTATTACTGGCCTCTTAAAAATAATGCAAAGTGATATTGATGTTCCGATCAATTTAGGTAGTGAACGGATGATTTCTATAAATGATCTCGCATTATTAATTGCTAAAATTGCTAAAAAAGATATTTTGATTAAAAATGTTTCTGGTCCAATAGGCGTCATGGGAAGATCAAGCCATAATAAATTAATTGAAGAAATGCTAGAATGGAGGCCGAGTGAAGATCTAGAATATGGATTAATGCACACTTATAATTGGATTGCGGAGCAGGTAAATGACAATATACAGTAAAAGTGAAAAATTTCATCATATTAATTTTAATCGAAAAAAATTTAAAAATTTAAAAATCTGGACACCATCTTCGAATGATATATTTTATCATCATTTTTATGATGATCAGCAATATGGAATAAAATTTAAAGATTGTATCGACGAAATACATTGGGATCATTTGAGATCGAATCCTTCAACGATATTATTTCACGAGAATTGTGGAGAAACATTTAATTACAATTTTATAAATGAGATCGACGATATTATTAGGGATAAGCATATCAATCCGTCTCAAATATATATTTTCGTAATGGATCAAGTTCATAAAGAGTTTTTAAATAATAACCTAAAAAAATTAGGTATAACAAATATTAACATTGAAGTTTATAATCATTTATTAAGAAATGTACAACTCGAAAATGAAATTTTACCTTCTTTGAATAAGTTTAGCGCATTAAGTAGAAATTATAGAATTTGGAGATTAAAACTTTATTGTGATTTAATAGAAAAAAATCTTTTAAAAGAGTTTCTGTATTCTTTTTATAATATTCATCCTTATGAAAAAAAAGTTTTTACTTTGGTTGATATTTTAGATGATTTGAATAAATTAAAAATAAAGGTTAATGATAATTTATTAGAATGGATTTATAAAATTCCGTATAGAATTAATTCGACCGACAATGTATATAACAAGTGGGCCGATGTTACTTATCAGATCATATGTTCAGCAGATATTCATTTAACAATAGAAACACATTTTGATCCCTTTTTAAATAATAATAGTGAAAATGTTTATGATAAAAATTTCGCCCCAAGTTCGATAACTGAAAAAACATATAAACCAATTGCCTGTAAAAAACCGTTTATGGTGTTTTCAACACCTTATTTTTTAGAAGATTTAAAAAAAATGGGATATAAAACCTTTAACGGTTGTATTGATGAAAGTTATGATTTGGAAGTCGATAATTTTAAACGACTAAATTTAATAGTTTCAGAAATTGAAAGAATTTCAAAACTATCAGAGAATGAATATAAGAAACTGCTTGAGGACATGAATGAGATTTGCGAGCATAATTATAAATTGTTAATAAGAAATAAAAATTCTTCTATGCCTATATTTTTAAGAGATCTAGTTAATGCATGAATTAATATATAAGTTTTTTGATAATTTAGATAATAATTTTCCTATTTCAAATTATAAAGACCATTCGATTAAAAATCCGATACCATTCACTGTCATTGACGATTTTCTTCCTGTAGAAATATATGATGAAATTTTAAAAGATATTGGTAAAATTAATCAAGATAATTTTACAACATTTGAAAATTCTAATAGTCGTAGATTTGAATGTAGAGATTTTAAATCTTCTTATTTGATAAAAACATTATCGAATTGTTTTCAATCTAGTAAATTTATCTATTGGATCGAGCAAATAACCGGTATTAATAAATTAATTCCCGATCCTCATCTTCGCGGCGCTGGGTTTGTAAGAATACTATCAGATGAAAAATTAGGACTTCATACTGATTTTAATTGGAATGATCAACTAAATCTTAATCGAAAAATTAATTTAATTTTATACTTAACTCCCAATTGGAAAAAAGAATGGAATGGCGATTTAGAATTTTGGAACAAGGATGGATCTGACTGTCAGATTAAAATAGAACCAAGACAGAACAGATTAGTATTTTGGAACTATGAAACTTGGTTAATACACGGACACTCTGAAACATTAAAAACTCCACCTCATATCGGTAGGGACAGTCTTATAAATTTTTATTATTCTAGTAATGCAACTTGGGAGGAAACCCCGAGAAGATCAAAATTTTTATAAATTAACATGGCAAATTTTCATAAAAATTCGATCCCTTATATATTGTATAATAATTATGACACAGACAATGATATTATTTTAGAAATTGGCAGCGAACGGGGCGAGGGCTCTACGGCATTTTTTGATCATTATGCTTCCCAATTCGAGATCCCCTTTTATAGTGTTGACGTTTCTGATTTTGCTAAAAACAATTTAACTCATTTAAAAAACACAAATTTTGTTATTGATACCGGATCGTCTTGGACATCAAAAATTCTTCCTATCCTGAATAAAAAAATTAAAATTCTTTATTTAGATAATTACGATTGGACGAATCCCGGAATGGAACAAGAAAGAATTAAAGATTTATATTTAGAAAATAATATCGTGTGGAGTAATATGGGAAGTCAAGTAGAACATTTATCTCAGATGATAAATTGCATTCCTTATATGTCTGATCAATCTATCGTAATATGTGATGACACACCGATAGTAGATCATCATCAAACTTATACAGGAAAGTGCGGAGCGGTAATTCCCTATCTTTTAATTAACAAATATGAAATCGTTTATTCTTGTAACAACGGAGTTATATTGATCAGGAATATCTGATGAAATTTTATTTTGAAAATTTTGAAAGATTAAATCTTGATCATATTGATCAAGTTAGGAATGTAAGAAGCTATCACGATTTTTTTGTTAGAAATTCAAATTTCGGAATTGAATTTACAAGTAGAAATGAATTTGATATTCCCGGAATTTATCCAATAGAAGTAAGTAAACTTTCTCATCTTTGGTGTCTCAAAAGTCTTCCTGAATCGTTTTCTATTTTATATGAAATTCCGTTTTATATAATTGATCTTGTAAAACAAAGAAAATTAAGAATAGCTGTTATTTCAGTAGTCGAGGGTGATTCTTTCGTTAACGAAATTCTAGATTGTTATCGTGCATTAACAGATCAATGCAAGGCATTACAATTGCCAAGATATTCTGTTGTTATAGTTAGTGGAAATTTAGAAGCCGAAACACTTTACAAATCTTGGTGTATTCAAAATAATGAACTACCGTGGATGGAATTTATTGAAGGAATCGAATGGACCGGCGAAGTCTGGAAAAAACTTGATGAGCCAATTTTTTATAAATCGATCAAGGAACATAGTTTATTATATAATAGTTTAAACAGGGCTCATAGAGAACATCGTACTGATCATCTATGTTATCTGACTAAAAATAATTTACTAGATCTCGGTTTAGTAACCGGTGGGGTTTTTATCAATGAACATAATATTGAAATCGAAAAAAGAAAAATTTTAGAAAATTATTTTCCTCGTTTTGTTGACGAGCAAACAGAAGGAATGATAAGTAAAAATTTTGCAGGAATCAGTAATTTAAATATTTTTAAAAATACATTGTTAACAGTCAGTACAGAGACATTTTTTTCTGAACCTGGACTTTTTATAACAGAAAAAACTTTCAGACCTATAGCGATGGGTCATCCGTTTATTATTTTAGGGCAACCGAATATACTTAAAAAACTTAATTCAATGGGATATCGTACGGATTTTTTAGATGAGGAATATGACTCAATATTAGATCATTCTGAAAGATTTTCGAAGTTTCATGAATCTTTTTTAAAATGGATTAATGCAGATAAGCAAAAATATTTCTCTAAATGGTTAACTATTGTAGAACATAATCAATATATCTACAATAGATCAAAATATAGAAAAAAATATTTAGAAAATTTAGTTAACAGTACTACTAGATATTTTAAAGAATATTCTTAGTAGAATCATTAACGTCTGTTTTTAATTGATCTATGTTAATTTCAAAATCAATGCTTTTTATTTCTTTTTGATATTCTTTTATAGTATCTGTTAGTTTTTTTGCAAGAGTATCAGTGTCGTAATCTTTCAACATGTCCTGGATATCTAAATGCCATATCCTTCCGTCGTCAAATTTAATAAACAAAGATTTAGTATAATACAAAGGCATGGTACTCATGTACATGTCTTCGAAAACTTCCGGCCATTCTTTGATTATTAAATTTGGTGGACGAAAAAATTTTTTAGACACCGGCTTCTTCCTTTGCTTTTACGGATTTTTTAACAGGCGGATCTAACTCATCTGCTTGTTTTCGAAGTTTAGCTGCTTCTTTATACATAGAATCTGCTTGACTCCTGTATTTTTTAGCCAGATCCTTTGGAGCTAAGATCGATGTATCTTCTTCTACTTGCTGATCTAGGTCTTTGGTTTCGACGGAAATTTCTTTAATTTTTGCAACTTCTTGTACTTCACCGGCGGGCTTCTCACCGATAAAATTAGCAAGATCATCGATGGATACTCCTCGTTGTTCTGCAATTAAGGCATTCAATTCTGATAGTTGCAATGTATTGGTAGTATCTGGAGTCATTAAAACATCGGCAGTGGGAACTTTTACTAATTTGCCATCTTGATGCAATGCTTCGAGCATCATTCTACCATCAGAGAAATATCTGTAAGATAAAATATCACCTAGCTCGTTCATATTTTGAGCTTGTTGACTTTCTACGACCTGTATAATGGAATTGTGATAACTGTCGCTGAGATTTGCGGTACCGACTACTAATGCATAATTCGAATCTCCCGGAAGTGTTCTAAATACAACTAGAACTTTACTTCCGTTGGTTTTCATTTTTCCTACATGCTTGATATTAGCCATAATTATTGTCCTTTGGCGACCTGTGTAAGAAAATTAGATAATCTATTATAAGTTTTTCCTACTGCTTCTAATTCATTAGCTTTAAATGCACCTCTTTGTGATGCAATATCAACAATAGTCTTTAATGCATTAAGATCATTAAGATTTAATTCAACTGCTTCGCCGCCGGCTGTTTCTTGCGGTGCTGCGGTCTGTTCTGGTGTTTGTGCTTTAACTTGCTCTTCCATTTATTTTCTCCTTAAGTTTGGATATGCTAACATAAAGTATGTTAATTCTTTTGGATCTTCAAATCCTATAAATACACTACTAGTTAATTTACCATCGGTATCGACTGAAGGTAAAGTGGTTACGGAATATCTTCCAAACAATTTAGATTCAATCCAATCAATAAGATTTTCATCGTGGAAAAAATTCCCCGATGTAATTTGAAATTTAGAAAAATGAATTGGTAAGAAATTCATTTTTCTTTTATCACAAATACTTAAAGGATTGAGTTTCATTGCAGTATATTTAAATCACTTTAAAATTAAACTCTTTAATCTTGATTATATCTTTTGGCTAGAGCTTTTCCCATACCTATTTTTCTGATATCGCCAGCAAATAGATATATTTCAAATGCATCTTTTTCTGTCAACACTGTTATATTCTTTTTTGTGATGTGATACGGTGATTTTATAAAATGATCTAACCATATAAGGATTTGTGATGTTATTTTTAATTCGATTGGAAAATCTATTGAATAGATTTTAAGATTTGATTCTTCAATAATAAATCGTAGCCCTTCGTCTGTAAGGCGTAGACCACCGGTATTTTTTCTTCGAAAATTCCACCAGAACTCTTTTTTAAATTTTAAAATTTCGTCTAGGTTATGATCTTTGTCGGCTGCTTTTAAAAAAGTAGCAGTCAGCTGATCTTTTAATTCCATAATTAGGGTTTTAATTCTTCACCGGATGTTAATTTATAAACTGAAAAATCCGAAGTTTTAAAAAGTCGATTTAATTTTTTAGCAAGATTATGTGCATGTCCGGGATTAGAAAAACTTGTTTTTTTATATTTGGGTCCAGGATAACTTGTTACTACACTACCGCTTTTTAAATTAAATGGGTATCCTTTATAAAAAACGGCCCAAATAGCTTCTGCTTCGAGTATTTGTTCTAATTTGTAAGTTTCTTTGCTTGCATACTCAAGCAAAATTTTTGGCTTTGGTCTACTCATTATATACGTGTTCCCGGTTAACTACGTATATATTTATCTTTTTAAAAGCTTCCGCCCTCTAACTTTACTTCGACAACATTTTGATTGATTTCCAATTTATCCAATCTTTCTTTAATATCTTGTATATGATTGGACATTCTTGAAGTCATTATTGAAAGATCTGTAATGATTTCCCTTGCTTCTTGTATCGAGAGCCGTATTTCTTTTTGATTACTTAATTCAGCAGATTTTAATCGTTGAACTATTTTTTCAACACTAGACAATTTTTCTGGTAATTTATTTTGAGACATGTGCTAAAACCTGTTTCATTTCTAATTCTGTTTTAAAAGGTCCCTGATATTGATATCTTTGAAGGGTAATTAATTTGGGACAGAAACTTTTAACCCAACCTTTTTCAAATCGAATAACATAATATCCAGCACAATAAAGACTTTTCGAATCCTCGCTTTTTGTAAAAAGAGGTAATTTCTTTTTTATGTCAAACATTGCATTTTTTGGAATCATACCGGTCGGATAGCCATGTACTTCATTGACATTGGCATGATTTGATTCTCTGATAATTTTAGCGATAAAGAAATCTTTACCAAATTGTTTTGTTAAGCTTTCTTTATTTTTAAAAATTTTAATACCAGCTTCATTTGACATCACGAATCTGTCATCTTCGTCTTTTCGAAGAGTGGCATACCGATTGCCGTCTTTTTCGACTACCCAAAATTTGTTATCAATAATTGGTTTAGCATGAAGTTCAGTCATTAGTATACCTCGCATTAAGTGGTTCTGCATAAGATTGGGCCTGTTCTGATATTTTCTTTAGGTCGTAGAGATGACAAAATTTTATTAATTTAATTCCAACTTGACTAATATTTTTATTATGACTCAGTGTGTCTGTGATAGTTTTAAAAATAATTTCTTTAATATGATCCGGTTGGTGATTAAGATCAATCAGTCGCCGATTTCTCTCATAATCTTCCAGAACTCTGTGCTCCTTACCTTCGTGATCACACCAACGTTGTAGCATAAGGTTATTCCACGCAAAGCCTTTTGACTTTCTATCCTCGAACGCTTCAGCGAGACCAACTTTCTTGGATGTACCTTTGGTTCTAACACCCGGGTATGCAGAGAAAACATTATCGGAAGAGTCACCACGCATGCATTTTTCAAACAGTAGCCATTCGGGGTCGGGCGCAATCTTAGGTTCTTTGGTCTTTTTATCGATGACAGCTTTGCCCTTGTCATCGAAGACACCTTCGTGCGTGATAACATGCTCCATCACTCCATTATATTGTCGAACGTTAGGTGCGATCAACTGCACGAAATCTGTGTCAGTAGAAATGATCACGTGATTGTCGTCGGGGTGGCTCTGAATCCAACCTGCAATTAAATCGTCTGCTTCTAGTTGAGGATTTTGAAGAACTGTACAATTAGTTTTGTCTGTGATAAATTCTTTGAATGTATCAAAGGCTTCCCAAAATATTTTTTCTTCTTCGGCTTCTTTTTCTGAATGAGCCGCTCTAGCATCGCTTCGATTTCTTTTATACGGCTCGTAGAAATCTTTACGCCAGGAACGACCTTCCAAACAAAAAATAACATGACTGCCGTTAAACTGCTGCCACGCTTTACGAATAGAATTTAGTGTAATATGAAATGCCATGCCTAGTTTGATATCGGCATCGCCGTTAATAGCATGTCTAGCACGGAAAAACGTGTTAGCAGTATCGACTAAAATATATGTCATGAAATTTCTGATTTATTTTCTGCTATTTTTTGAACATTGATGTAACCAGAATTGCGTCGATCCATATTAATTCCTTCATCGCCTGCAATGTCGTTGCACAACGCCCGAAACCAACGATCCACAATTTCCTCGTCCGGATCACCTTCGAATCCGTACCCTTGTTGTTTCAATTGTACAATAAAATATTCATTCCAGTCAAGTTCAAAAAAACCATTTCTTAAATTTTCTTTATTAACATGTGTTTCTAACACAGCGACCCAAGGTTCGCCTTTCCTAGTAGCACGTTCTTTTGGAGTTAACTTAACTAACTCGGCTTCTTCTTGAGCTCGAAGTACTTCAGCTTCTGCTTTATCTCTGGCTGCCTGTAATGCTTCTTTTTCTTCTTCGAGTTTTTTAATACCGGTTATTTTCTTTATAAAATCTTTCATAATCTTCCCTTTAAATTCCAAATTAGGAATTCATCTTTATTGATCCAATAGTGTTCTATAACAGGTTCTCCGGGCCCAGTAATCCAATTTTCACCGTGATAGGCAAATTTACCCCACAGTGGTTTTCCTGTTAGAAAACACTGTTTTGGCAACCAGCAAAACTTTAAATTCCAATATTGCGCTCGCTGTAATCCCCAATTCTCTGATAAAGGAGCTTGCTGTACATCACCGTACATTAGGTTCCCCAAGCGTTCTTGAACAATGGTACCTGTAGTCTATCGCTATAGCGATAGCCTAGTTTCATGGCTAATTCCGCCACTCGCTTATTGTTCATGTTGTAGATAGTTTCTACACCACCTATAGGCATTAAGTATACAGGACCTTCAAATCCGTGAGCACGATAGATGTCTACAGTCTCTTCCGCTTCTTCGGCATCTTCTTCTGTGGCGATAACAAACTTTAGATAGGTGTAGCCATATTCTTCGTATTCGCAGACTACTTCAGGTTTGATAGCTCGATCTCGACTTTCGCCTGAACAGCTCAATTTAGCACTGACAGAGAAAGTAACGGAATTGTGTCCCCGTCCTAGTTCTGCGGTGCCATCGTGATGCCATTCTCTGTGCAGCCACGTTTTAAACTCGTCTGTGAGTGCTTGGGTACCGTTTGTTTCAAATGTAAGTTCTTTTAAAGAACGCATACGCTCGTGGCTCAGCAGTTCTGGATAGAGATTCTGCCACTTTAGCAAAGGCTCTCCGCCCGTAATAACTAGATGTTCATCTCGCCACTCTTTATAAGGTAATGTATCTACCACTTGATTAGCAACTTCGCCAATGTCCATAAACGGTGATAGATGTTTCATAGCAGGATGCCAAGTAGCGTAACTGTCACACCCTTGTTCTACTAGTGGTAGTTCTTCGTAGCTTTTATAAAGATGAATGCTTTTAGCCACTTGATCGGGCTCGTCTGTGAGCTCTCCTTTGGGCATACCAAATCCAGCGCATTTAAAATTACAGCCAAATGTACGTAAGAAAACAGAAGGCACACCCATATAGCGTCCTTCTCCTTGGATGCTATAGAATATTTCAGATACTTTTAGTTTTTCCATAATTTATTATACACTCTTTTTTCTAAGTTGCCAAGAGCCATCTTCCAAATCTATCCATTCTATGACATCACCTTCTCGCCAACCTGCAGACTCTAACAGATCCTCGGGGAAGGTTAAGATACTATCTCCGGTCTCGGGATCCTCTTCTACTTCGAGGGTCCAAGATGTTCGCTAAACATTATCTTGCATACGAATGCATCCTTTTCATCTTTAAATTTAAAACTCATCCAATCCGCACAGACTTCTGTGGTGAATCTGTCGCCCGGAAGTCCAAAATGATTGACTATGTCGGCACAGAGATCGCTCCATCCCGTAACGGTATCACCGGCCTTCCAATAAATTAATATTTCATTCATTGAAATATTGTTTCATGACTTCCAATTTATCCATATATTCAGCCATACATGAAATTTCTTTTTCTATTCCTTCTATAAGATTTGTATGATCATGGATGGCCATAGGATTAGTCAACATAATTTCTACGTTTGTTTTATGCTTTAAAATATTTGCTTCGAATAATTGATTTAGTGTACTGAGGATTTCTTTTTTCATATTATCTCGCTAGTTTATTGTTATTCTTCCGAACCCGGCTCATCACACGGAGGAGGAAGTTGTGTCATCAGATAATCTTGATATTCTTCTTGGGTCATCTCATGTAGGCCGATACAAAATCCAGTCGGGCTGCGTCCGCAGCCGCATGGTGTTTGATTTTCAGTTATTTCCATAATTTATAATTTCCTTTTTCTGGTATTACATGACGCACTCCCCCTGTGGGATCTTCCATATCACCTTTGCGTCTTGGTATAAGGTGTACATGGGGCCATTCAACAGTTTGTCCTGCTGCTTGACCATAATTAAATCCTACATTAAATCCATCCCATTCACCGTCTTGAACTCTTTTAATTCCGTCTTGTACTGCGGTTTCAAAGCAGTCCATTAACACATGAACAGTATTATATTTAGGTACGAATAATAAATGACCTTCGGTGACCGGATATTTGTCGTAAAATACTTTAACATGAAAGTCCTCTTCCAACAGGTTCTCCCACGGTGCGTTACTGTCTTCAATGAACGGCGGTTGCCCTATCATTACTTTATTAGTTCCATTTTGTTTCATCGTTGATAATCCTTTCTTTGTTCGCTAGGAATATTTTCTTCTTTAATTACAAATTCTAATCCTGCTTTATTACCGATATACGCACCTCTGTTAAAAACTAATCGCACCTTTACTGTGTTCATAGCTACTTCTAAAAAATGTCCTTTTTTATGATTTAGAACATCGGCTTCGACTTGAACATTTTTATCTGTACAGTGTAACATTACTTTCATTTAGTCCACCAATCTTCCCAGGGAAAGTCTACCCAGACATCGTTTTCTGCTTTGTTGACTTCCATGCCAGTATAATCCATCTTCACTTTACATTCGCTGGCAAGATTATCTACTAAAACTGCAAATCGGACATTGCCGTTCCAAACTTGTTTCCATTGGTTGTCATCGGGAAAACAACCGCTGGGCCAGTCTTTGACGATCCAGTCTATGGTAGCACCTGTGTCGTTGATGTCGTCTACGATCAAGATGTTCTTACCCGCTTTGGCATCCTCTGCCATCCACAGATTGCTTTCAGGTTCTCCACCATCCCGCAATGCTACCTTCAGCGTTTCGCAAGGCACGTCAAACCAATGGCTGATCATTACTGCAGGAGTCAGCCCGCCTCTGGTCAAGCCTACTACATAATTCGGATGCCAGCGTGATCCAGAAATATCTCTGCAAATTTTTGACACTAATCGCGTTACTTCGTTATTGTTCAGAACTAGTTTTTTCATATCTCATCCTTAAGTAGTCATCCCACTTTACCCATTTACCTTCGACATCGAATCCCCACTCTTTGCGATGGGGTCCTGGCATGAATAGTGTCCAACAGGTTACCCTTGGTTCTAATTCAATGCGGTGATAGCTGTCTGCCGAGCTGATACGGAAGTGTCCAGGTCCTCGCCAGAATCGGCCTTTAGGTGTAGTTTCCCAATATCCGCCTTTGAGAATCAATGTAGCGTAGGGCCAGGGATGATCGTGGAGATCGTCGGGATCTCCTTTTAAGAACTTGTGTAGGAAGATGTTGAAGGGAAAGCGTTCGCGCTCTTTGAGAAAAAGATAGTAGCGTTCTAGATAGGGTTCATCGCTGACCCTGTCCATGATGATGCGCTTGCGTCCAAGTCGTTCAAGCAGTTTTAGCAGCATTTTTTTTGACCTTACGTTCGAACCGGGGAATACCTATCCTAGTGTCTAGATATCGATAGTCTTTGAGCATATCTATGACCTGATTTTTTTCTTCGTGTTTGTATCTATGCAAAGTTTCGAAATCACCTTCTTTCAATACTACATACAGCATCGATGCCTGTTCCTCTTCTATCTGTCTGCGGAAAAGTTCTTCTGGAGTAGTCATGGATTCTTATTAAATAGATTGAGGAAGATATTTTTTATCAACAGCTCGAATCTCAGTGCTTACGCACCACTTATCTATATGTACATGGGCGTGGTCTTTAGGAAGTAACTTAGACATAAATGTGGTATCGATGATATTTCGGCATTCTTGTTCACTGTGGAAATAACCTTGATACTGTATCATTTCACAGTTTTTAGCGGACAGATCTCTGCAGATTATCGCGACAGGAATGAAAATAGTTATTATTTCTATCATTGAAAAATTTCCTCTTCTAGATAACGTTTAAGTTCTTTGTCAGTGGGTTCTACAGAGTAGTTGTTCTTAAAGAAGATTTCATAACTGTCCGACCCGTATTTGCCAACACCATATAACATTGTAGCATCTGAACCATCCCAGGTCAAATAATCTTTCGTCATCCCGACTAATCTTTTATAACGTACATTTACCATGCCCAACGGCTGGATGATGCTCTTGACGAATTCCTCGTCCGCTGCTAAAAGAGTATGCGGGTTTGGAAACCAATATAGGAACTCGGGCAAACAGGTCTTTACAGGTTTGCGCCCAGTTTGATTCAGCATGATCACACCTACGAAATGTTCCCAGCTATTCCCAATCTGCTGTTGTACCATTAGATCATCACGCAGTGGCTCAAACCAGTTCATCTCAAGAATCTTTCAACGAATATACCGATACATGCCAAAATTAATCCGGCTATGAGAGGCGCTGGGTTGGCGGTAGCCAAACTAATACCAGTGAATAAGATTACCACTGCCCAAATAGATTCCATCATCGCGGTGCAAAGTCCTGTTGTAGTTTGATGTTATCAAAAAATTCTTTCTTAGTACTTTGATCGTCTTTGAAAGCACCTTTAAGTACAGTAGTCTGTGTCAAAGAACTATGTGCCATAATGCCTCGATTCTCACAGCAACCGTGAGTGGCTTGTATATACACACCTACGTCTTTGGCTCCGGTGGCTTTGGAGATCTCGCGAGCAATATCATTAGCAAGTTCCTCCTGGAGAGTACCACGTCGGGCGCACCACTGGGCGATTCTTGTGTACTTAGATAGTCCAATGAGCTTGGAAGCCGCAATAATACCAATATAGGCAACACCACTAACGGGTTGATGATGATGGCTACACATACTGCGAAGCTCACTGCGAACAACCAACATACCTTCGTAACGATCCTCTGAATCATTAGGGAACGCTGTACAGTTTGGGCTTGGGTCATATCTTCCTGCCATAATTTCGTTAAAGTACATTTTTGCTAGTCGTCTCGCCGTACCGTGCGAATTGGGATCGTTCTCACGATCGATAAGCAAACGATCAAGCACTAGTTCAAATGCTTCTGTGGCTTCGGCGATGAGTTGTTCTTTCATTCGATCATCTAGAATGTATTCACTGATATTGTCACCGGCCCAGAAACGTTTGTTATCACGCTTCATTTTAGCACGAACTACATTGGCGAGATATGTTTCTTGATATCCGCCGTCGCCTGCCATAGCATCTAATGCTGTTTCTTTTTTAATATAAACTTCTTTACCTAACGGTTCGTATTCGTCTTTTTTAAATTCGTTATTGATATCTGCGTTGATGATAGGGTCTGATTTGAATTCTTTTGTCAATTTTATTTCTCCGAGTTAAAGGAGTGGATCCCTTATACAATTATTTTAATATTTTTAATAGTTTATCGCAACTAAAAAAGTCTCTTTTTAAAATATCTACCTGAGTATTTAGGCGAGGTAGATATTTTTCGTAATTTTCCATATACTGTATGATTTGGTGTACTACTTTTTCTCTATGTATACGATATGTTTCGAAGTTCTCAGTCCATTTTGAGGGATATTTGAAAGCATCTAAGGCCATTTCTGAATAGCTCAAACGATCTGGTACCATAGGAATAGCATCTACGATAGCACCTTCGTACCAACTGATTCCCAGTGTTTCCTGTAGGTTAGCAGAGAACACTAATTTAGCTTCTCCTAACATATTATGATATTCGTTCTTAGTTAGGGGATATTCCTGGCATATGCGAAATTCATATTGAGGAAGGCTTTCCTTAAGATCTAAGAAGATGTCTAATTGTTTTTCCGGAGCGATCCTGTGGGGGAATAATACGAGATCTTTTTTTGGCATACTTTTATACATCGCTAACGCATCTGAAAGATATTCCATAGGCCACCCAGATCTAATGATTTTCTGTTCTTCTCGGAATTCTTTGATAGTGTCGTTGAAGGTATCTGATAAAAGATTGTCGCAGAATAGATTGATGTGAAATTCAGTGGCGAAGTAGTTATGATCTATGGCAGCGAAGAAACTTTTTTCAGCATGTCTAACCCACGGAGCATCTCCAATCAATCTGCCCAAAAAGTCCTGAGGATCGTATGATCCAGCATGCCACAGTGCGTGAATTTTTACTGGAATGTTCAGCAGTTCACTCATATATTTTAGATTTATAATGCCCGGATGCCAAGCATCAGTAAAAATAAAATGGTCGCCAGTTGAAATGCGTCCAGCGCAAAATAATCTACTAATTTGCTCGACTTGGCTAGACTTATATATGTTAGTGCCACCAAAATTAAGAAAGGCGCCAGGAGTAGTGGCATGAGGAATATCCGCAGGGCCGTCGATAATTTGAACAACATGTCCATTCCTTCGTAACAGATCAGGCAAGTGGGTTTTCCACTCGCCTGTGTACCTTGTTTCTACAGCTTCGAGATCAACGAGAAAAATTTTGGCCATTGCGTGGATTTTTTCCTTGATACGATCTGCGTTCTCCGCGATCTTGCCACATTTTGGGTGGACGCTGGCTATTTAAAAATGCACGATAGTTTTCGTTATTTTTATCGTACATATGAGCCGGATTAAAATCTCTTAATTCAAATCTACAAAAATCTAGATAACGATCGAGATCATCAAAGATCTTAACGACATCCGGTTTCATGGTAAGATACTTGTTAAGCCAGACAGGTTGTGCCATTTTGTTTCCTTATAAAAAAGTTAATATTTGATGAAACTTCCATTTTCTCCGTCTTCGGAGACCTCAATCCAGATCTCACGATCTGGATATTTTGCCTGAATCTGAGCATGTAAATCATCACTCATCATCTCACAACTTTTGTAATCTAGCGACAGTACACCTTCGTTGCTAGAATACAATTTTTCCAACCATCGTTTGAATTGTATAAATTCCACATCTCTGTCATTGTGGGTGACACCAAGCCATACCCTAAAATGAAAAATATGGCGATGGGGATTGGCCAAAAATGATACATCATATTCATCTCCTGTTGCTAGATTAGAGTCTGTCGCAGCCGCAGGATATTTATGAATACCCTCTTTGCGGAAAGTTACCCAAATCATCTTATTGGGGCGGATGTCTTGCTTAATGATCATTCTACCAATTCCTTTGCTAGAGTTCTTAGTTCGTCTTCGGTCATAAAAAACTGATACGTGCTAGAATGAGCGATTTCTCCCTTGTCGTCTAGGCATTCTTGTACGAACTCGAGATTATTTAGACCTTCAGGAAGCAGGCAAGGATTTTTCTTTATTCGCAGTCTATAAGCTACATTTTCTTTAATTATAAATTCCATTATCTTAGGCTCTCCATAGTGATGATTTTACCCATTTCTCATTATAGCACCTTATCGTTCTTATAGCAAGTCCAATCAGTGAACGCAGATCGATCCATTAGAGTGTGTAGGCTATGTGACCACACACCGGGATTGGTTGCTTTAAAGTCTTTGTCATCGATCTTGACCATCGTATTGTAGTTCCAAAGTTTAATGTAAGGAATAGGCACACGGATCTGTGGAATAAAATTAGGATATTCGTTTAGGCATCCATCGTTAAATTCTTCGACCTGATTGATAGGAATGTCTAGACTACAGAATAATTCTTTATCTAGAAATTCTACGATCATATCTTCCCACTTTTTATGCTCATCGTAGCCTTGCGGATTGAAACTGTGATTAGCACCAAAGAAGATATGCCGGATGTCAGCTGACAAATGTTCAGCAATTTCGTCAGGGTGTTTAACTCCAACAACAAACAAAGTTTTCATTCCATAGGCAGGGGTGTGTTCTACCTCGTTGCCTACGAAAAATTCTGCGCGGTCGCTTTCTCCAGATTCATAATCACGATTCATATCGTTCTTCTCTTTCT
>Ga0169931_10007589_pt1 | contig 16047 bp, 12 predicted proteins | sample Kivu_15m_20L_FD_129675 | JGI IMG/M metagenome (GOLD analysis project Ga0169931, IMG submission 129675) | Freshwater microbial communities from Lake Kivu, Western Province, Rwanda to study Microbial Dark Matter (Phase II) - Kivu_15m_20L... | ecosystem: Environmental > Aquatic > Freshwater > Lake...
CTTATTTATATCAATATCCTTACCAAACCGCTTATTTGGTTCGTGTCTAATTCTTGTAATTTTCAAAGTAATATTATTATCATTTACTATTCGGTTCAAATGAAAACGACTTAATGTTAATGTGGGGTATTTTTCTTTTAGTTTTTCAAGTAAATCCTGCATCGTAATAGTTTTATTTTTCTTTATTTCATCTAATATAAACTTCACTTGGTCTTTATGAACTTTATACGCAACTGGTTTTCTATTGTGTCTTTTTATTTCACCATTTTCATTATATTTATCAACCCATCTTAACAAACTTCGTGCAGAACATTTGAATATTTTACACACTTCTTCCTGTGTTTTGTCTTCTGTTAAATAATATTCAACCGCAGATAATTTATAATCTTCGCTTTTATGAGTAGGCATTATATTATATAATAATTATATTATATGATATAATTATTTGGAATAAAAAAATGTTTATAATTAATTATATTTATACTAAAATTATGTGCTAATAAATGAATGTTAATAATTAAACTTCAATATCTTCTTCAACAATAACAAGAGGTTTTTTGACTTTTTTAACAATCTTTTTAACCTTTGGTTTAGGTTCAATAATAACTTCTTCTTCAACAGATACTATTTCATTTTGAACTTCATCAATAGGTTTATCTAATAATTTAATACTAATTTTAGTTTCAATATTACTTTTTATTTTTTTCAATTGCAATAATTCTTCTCCAATATCTAATACATCATTTAATTGTATTATTTTAATATTAAAAGTTTCTGCTATTAATAAATAATTATATTGTGTAAAATTTTCCAATAATAATAGTTTAAATATATCTTGTGTTTCATAATAATTAATAGTATTTTGTATATCATCATATGATTTGTATAAATTTTCTAAAAATACAATTATTTTATTTTGCGTAGAAACAGATGGAATAGGTATTTTCAATAATTTAAATTTTTCCATATCTAAATTTTTCTGTCCTCCTCCTCTTGCAAGACTATATATATTATTTTGATTATATAATAAGTAATAACCAATGTATTTATCTAAAATATTATTAGATTTACTTAATATTGTTAAACCACTATCATTTAAGTAAAATTTTTTATTTAATATTCTAACACATTTTTTTGATAATGCGAACCTACCAATAACTATATTATATCCTTCACGATTAAAATCTTTTGTAGTGAATGTTTTATCACCACCACCATAAACATCGTATTCTCCAGTTTCTACATTTTTTTTTACTATTCTATCGCCATATAATATATTACACACTTTTGATAATTCTTTCCATTCAATACCATATTCTTCAATAATATCTTCTTCAATTCCATATTCTGTATAATTTAAAGAATATTTTTTAGAAGCAATATCATTAATATCAACCTCTTTAATTAAATATTTTTCTTCTGTATCTGGATTGAAATCATAAAATTTAACTTTTTTAGTTGAATGTGTTTCACAAAATTTTAATATTTTTTTTGTTCCTAATATATCAACAACATCCTTTCTTTCTTTTTTTTTAGTAAAGAATAAAATACAAGTTTTTGACGAGGTTGATGTAAATGTTCCAGCAGGACATAATATAACTTCTTGTAAATCACAACTTTTCATTAAATATTCTCTTACCTTGTCATAACCGGATTTAGAATTATACATTTTTTCACCATCTAACATTACAGTAGCACATCTTCCATTTATATTTAAACAATGTATCATCATTTGTAAAAATAACAATTCAGAATTCTTACCACCTGTTTTTATAGGTATATAATCACTTAATATTTCTAAACTACCAATTGAGGTTAATAATTCATCATAGTTTATTGTTACTGAAAATGGAGGATTTGCTACAATATTATCAACTTTTATATTATGAAATTTTCTAATACTATCAGCACATATAACATTAGGCAGTATTTCACCAGTATTAATTAGCATATTTGATAAACATAAATTATAGATTTTTCCTTTTATTTCAATACCATAAATATTTTTAATTAATTGTTGTCTTAATTCTGCACTTGTTATTAGATTTGATTTTTCAAATTGTTTAAAATGTTTAATGATAGTATTTAATATACCACCAGTCCCAGAAGCAGGGTCTAATACACTTTCAATTTCTCCATTATCTTTTAATTTTGGATTAACCAAATTTACCAATAATTTTTTAACTTTTGGAGTTGTAAAGAATTGTCCTAATTCACTTTTTTTATTTCCACCAGCACCGAACACAGCATCAACAAATATACTTTCATACGCTTCACCCAATATATCATAATCATAATTGTTGAAATCAATAGAACTTAATGCTATAACAATTTTTTTAATAGTAGTTGATTCTTTAATAAATGATTTTTTACCATCTTCAAATACATCTTTAAATTTAGGATGTTTTGATAATACTTCTTTCCATAGAAACTCATCAAATATTTTTTTTATATTACTTTCTTTTTCTGGAATTTTAACATACTCAATTAATTTACTGAATTTTACATATTCCAAATATTCTAAAAATTTTTCGTTACCATATTTTTTAACACCATCTTTATATAATTCTAAATTGTAAATATCAATAGAACCATTTTCTATATGTTTTTCTGCTTGTTTAAGAATTAAGAAATGAGACAATTCGTTTAACGCTTCATCGCCTATTAAATGTTCTGCATCATTACGCAATACATCTAAACAAGTTTTGAATAAACTATGTAATTCTTGTATTTTACCATTCATTGTTGATTGTTGTTCTTTCTTTTCAATTATTTGATTAACTGGTATGCATCCGTTCTTTTTAGTAAGATGTCTTTGTAAATCAATTTTTTGTTTAAATTGATGTCCGCAATGTTCGCAATTGTAATTCATTATATTATACATATAGATTATAATATAAAGTATTAATAACTTTTTAAATCAATTTTTTATTTAATTAAATAAAAAAATAAATATTTTTATAACAATATATTTTTAAGTTTTTTTTACTTTTCCTAAAACTCTACTAATTCTTCGTTTTTGTTGTGTTTAATTATTTCTGTTAAATCGTTAATATCATAATATTCGCACCATAAATCATAAGGAGGAAACATATTATCTAATATTTTTAATGTTTTCGTTATATTTGTAAATTCAAAATCAATATCTGTTTCATTTGATAAATACTCACCTACTTTATTTTTACAGGTTTCCAAATCATAATATACTCGTTCAATACTTAAATATTCTATCCAGTTTGTAAATTGTCCTTTGAATGCTATTTCAGGTTCTTTGGATAATCTATTATCTCTTTCACATAATTCATAATAACTTTCTTTACTTTTTATATTTTTATCAGCAATTATTTTTCTTGCTTTTTCATATGTTGTAGCAAGTGCAGTTCTTTTTATTGTTTTTAATCTTAATTTTTGTGTTAATTCATCGTCATATTCACCAAACTCATCAATCATTTCTCTTTCTTCTTTTTCTCTTGGTTTTGGTTTTTGTTTTTCAATCTCAATTCTAAACACCTTGATTTTTTGAGTAATAGTTTCATCTTCTAAACCCATTTGGTAAATAACTTCTCTTACCTTTTTCAAATCAGGATTTTCATTATTTTCTAACCAGTCATCTCTATTCAAAATTGGTAAGATGATTTTGGTTTTTTTATTTATATCATTTTTGTTTTTTCTACTTGCTCTTAATGCCGATTGAACGATACGGATATTTGATGTCATATTTTCAGCAAATACAACACCATCCAATAATGGAAAATTCCATCCTTCACCCAAACAATAGACACAAGTAATTATTCCAAACTTCGCCTTTTCAAAATTATTTATTATTTCTTTTTGGTCTTTTGATTTCATTTCACTATGGTAATTTGAATAATATAAATCAGGTATATCAAAGTAATTATCGTCTAACAACATTTTTATATATTGAATTAATTTCAACGAATTATCCTTGTTATTTGAATATATCAATAAATGATGTGAATGTCCATCAAATATGCTTTTCAAAGATGCAAACGCACTCAAAAACAACCTCTTATCATTTTCTTCTATAATATGAAATCTTGATAATTGTTGTTCTAATTGTTCTTCATTTGTAATAATGGTTTGAATAACATAATCACAAATAATATTTTCATTAATCGCCCATAGCAAACATTTTCTATCAATTATTTCTCCAAAATATTCAACATTATCATTTGAAACTACAATACCATCATCACACATACTTTCCAATTGTTTAAGTGTAGCAGTTAATGATAATTGTTTTACAGATGGAATGTTTAACATTTGAATATATTTTTTTGTAGTGTGTGCTAAACGCATATTATTTGTAGTTAAATGATGAACTTCATCTAATAGTTTCATACCAAATACAAACCTTGTATGTTGTGTCGCAGTATATACTTTGTGTGCAGATGAATATGTAGTTATTACAATACACTTTTTTTGATTATTTTCTAAAAATTGCATTATATTTTCAGTATCTACTCCACCTGAAACAATTAAATACGGAACACTTTGAAACAAAACACAAATAACTTCTTCCCATTGTTTCAATAATAATTTATTAGGAACACCAATAAGAATAGTATTTGAGTTTAGTTCTTGTGTAATCCATAATGAAATTAGAGTTTTTCCTACTCCACACATTAACACAAGCATACCTTTATCGTATTGTTGAAAATGTATAACTGACTTTCCAATAATAATAGATTGGTCGTTTCTTGGTATGTAGGAAACAATTTGGTTATTTGTTCTCTTGGATTTTAGTATATGAATTAATGATTGAATATTTATTTTTTTGATTGTTTTTCTTACTCTGTTGCATCTTACTAAATCACTAATTTCTTGTTTGGTTAATTTTCTATATTTAATTCCAAGTGTAATTAGATAAGGTTCAATAAGAGTAATAATTTTTTTATTGTAAAATTCAGTTCCAGCATCATATTTAACATTTAATTCACGAAACTCATTTTGTAATAAGCGTTCAACAATTCCCATTTTTTCAATAGGAATTTCAAACACCGCTTCAAAATATCCCCTCTTAATCTCACCAGTAGCATATTGTGTATCTCTTTCAGGAATATTATTTGCTTTACCCATTTTACACGCATCATCAACATCATACGATGGATGATTTCTAACATAAATATATCCGTTAATTTGGTTCATTTTGATAAAGTTCATATAAGTTATGTAATAATATAATTGTGAAATTATAAATCAATTTTTTATTATATTCAGGAAATAAAATAAAAAACTTTTAAGAAAATCGGCGTTTTAAATGTGCAAAGGTGTAATAATCCTAAATTTTAATATATAAAATTTTCACCATAATACCTAACTCTATCAATCAATTGATTAATTAATTTATATATTCTTGAAGTATAATCTTTTTTATCAGGGTAATTATCAATATTATTGTAAGTATATTCCAATAAATCTTTATATTTATTTATATTATTATTAACACTTTTATCTAATATAGCATTACAAATATTACTTCTCAATTTTAATTCTTCTTTATATATTTTTATTAAATTTTCTACATTATTAACATTATTATCATTTAAATCGTATGTGTTTTTAAATTCTTTAAGTTTTTTTTCTAGTTCACCATATGTTCTAAAATATGTTAATCCATTTATTGTATTATAGTATTCTATAATTTTTTTTAAATCATTATTTAAGTTTACAAAATCATATTTATATTTATCTTCTTCTTTATATATATAAGCTTCTTTTATATTTTCTATAATATCAACATTGAATAAAATATATGTATTGCCTCCTATATCTGTATTAGTTGATATCTTTGCTATTATTTTATTTTCTAATTTTTCTATATTATCAATTAAAAATTTTTCTGAAGAAGTAACTATAATAGGTTCTATTTTATATTCTGAAGTTTTTACTATTATAATTGTTACAGGATTACTGGTATCATTAATATCTTCTACTGAAAATATATAAAATTTAATATAGATATTTTTATTTTCATTATAATAGAAAATATCTTTTTTAGTTCTATTATATTCCATATCATAATATCCATTATAACGTGTAATTTTTCCGTCATTATAATTCCAAGCATATTTATTAGTAATTGGAGATGGTGTTACAATTGGATTTATTGAAGAAAAATTTTGTAATCCATTAAAACCTGAAGCTCCTTGTGAAGAGATTTGTGGAGTATTTATAGGACTTATATTACCATATTGTAAAGCGTATTGTTGCCAATCGGCTTCACTATTTAGTTGCTCACCATTCATTCCCATGGCCCCACCTGCTTGACCATCAGTTATTTGTATTGTATTATTCTTAAGATATTTTGAAAATAATTCAATATTTTTAAAATAAGCTCTATAAATTGGATATCCATATATATTTACATATTGATAAATTATATTTTCTGACATAGCATACTTAGTAGTAGAAAATTCTCTATATCTATCAAATGGTAAATTATTATTACTTGGATCGCGAATTGTGTTACTAAAAAAGTATATAAATGCATAATTAGTACTCAAAGGTGTAAATAATTCATGTAACTTTTTTTCGCATTTTTCGTATTCATCTAGATTTAATTGTTTATTAGTTATAATATTTGCTATATAATTATTCCAAGCCATAGCAATGTCGCGTATCGTATCTATATCATCAATATTATCTGTTAAATTTTCTGCTGTATCATTAATAGCATGAATTTTAAAATATGGTCCTTTATATTTTGGTGGATATCTTGATTGATATTCTGTTTTTATATTAAGATGTTTGTTTTTTTTACTTACATGAGTACCTAATATTATTTCTAAATTTTTTAATTTTTTATTTCCAGAAAATAATTTTGTAATTCTTGAAAAAATTGTTTTAATATTTTCAAAAATTACAGTTGTTTTTTTTATTTCAGTAGTTGTTTGTTGATTATTTGCTAAAGGACTTGTGTATTCAAATTCTTGGCTTCTTTGGCTACCTTGACCATTAGTAATTTGTAAAGGAGTAAAAGATTGAGGAGTTGCGTTATAATCAAAACTATTATATACTTGACCATTAGTAATTTGTAAAGGAGCTGTACTATTTTGCGGTATATAAATAGGTGCTTGTACTTGAGGATGCGAATAATTTATAACTGATTGTGAAACTACTTGAGGTTCTTGAGATATTGTTTCTATCAGTAGATTGTAATATTCTACTAAAGGTACATCGTTTTCATTTATTTCATGAGAATAAATAGTATTAAATATGGAGCTATTAGTAATAATAATAGCAGTATCATCAATATTGTCATTTTTTTTATAAATTATTTTATTCTCATTATCACTACTATTAAAATAAATACTATATCCAGATTTTTCTAATGGTTTAAAAACCATATTTATTCCAGATATTTTAATATCTGACATTGAAAGTATCACAATCTTAATTATTATATATATTTTAATATTTATACATTTAACTATATTAAATAAAAATGAGTACATAATTTAAAAAAAATTATAAATTTATAAAAACTTTTGAAAGTTTAAGAAAAATAAAATTATGTACTCTTTTTTAATTAAACAAAAATAATATAAGTTTATTTTTGCTTAATACATCTGCCTGTCTTAGGGTTAAGAATTTTACCTTCAGGACATTTCTTTTCAATAACATTTTTAGGTAATTTTATATTAATACATCTGCCTGTCTTAGGGTTAAGAATTTTACCTTTAGGACATTTCTTTTCTATAACATTTTTAGGTAATTTTATATTAATACATCTACCTGTCTTAGGGTTAAGAATTTTACCTTCAGGACATTTCTTTTCAATAACATTTTTAATAGGATTTTTAGGTATTTTATTTAATACATTTACATTAATACATCTATTAGAAGAAGGATTTAATACCTTGCCATTTTCGCAAAGAGCATTGGCTGATTTTGTTGTATCTATATTAGGGTCTTTATTTATATAAATTATAAGCCTTTCGCCTTTATTAAAAGAAAAACAAAGATTTGTATCTTCTTTGTTTTTAATACTATTATCTCCATGTAAATCTAAAGCACATTTAGATAAATTTAAGCAAAAATCATTATTTTTTTTAATATTCCAATCATATTTCATTAGCTCACATGGAATTTCTATATTGTTAGCTATTATTTTACCATTTTTAGGTAAATGAAAAGATACAATATTATTTTTAGAATTAACATATGCTACCTTTTTATTAATTATTTTTATTATCCATAAATTATTATCATGTATATCATCATTAACTATTTTTAGATCATTAATATGATAATCTAATGTACTTCTTGTCCAACCATTATATACGAATTTATTACCTTTACATTTAATCCCTGTTATTGAATGTCCAGATACTTTATCATTTTTATTCCAATTTCCTAATAATACCGAATCTTGTTCATATACTTTATTATTTATTGTACATGTATCATTTAATTTCAAAATATTATTAAAAGGAGAATCCGATGGAACCTTATAATATGATGGATATAATTTATTTTTATTATCTACATTTATTATAATAACATCAGGATTATCAAACTTTTCTTTTATTTTTACAGAAGATGTATATTTCCATCTTAAAATAATATTATTATTATCATCAAAACTTACTATAACATTATTAAATAATGAATAATATAAACTATTTTCATATAAATCTAAATATAATACATTTACACCCAATAACTTATAAACTTTTCTAATATATAATGCTGACAAATACCCGCCTTTCATTATTTTAGGATTAAAGGTAAATTTTTTACCATTATATTTATATAATTGATTTAATATATATTCAGGTGTTATCTTATCAAAATATAAATAATCTTTAATTAAATTGCTTGTACGTAAGTATTTTTTATGCAAAATATGCTTAATAGTTTTAAAAATTAATATTTTATCATTCCATAAAGCAGATTTTTTTAAGAGTAATTTTCTACTATTATCACTATATAAAAGTGCCATAAGTATAGAATTAAACCAACATGTAGAACCAAATTGTTTAAGTGTAATTACATTATTACATGAAGATTTTATAGTCATAATCTAAAAAAAGAATAGAATATTTTATATATAATGTGCTTTAAAAATACCACTTTAATTAATTATAAATTATAATAAGATTATAAAAATAATAGATAATACTAAAAATTATATAGTTGTTGACAATAATAATATTCCTATAGAAGTAATCTATAAAAATACAAAAGGATTAGCATAGTGAATACATTTGGTAATACAATAAAAAGAGTTATTCAGTTTGATATATTCAAAAAAATAACATTAAATAATATAAGACATTCATATATAACATGGGGGGTTCCTATAGAAAAATATTCGATAAACTATTTATCTAACTTAGCAATGATGATGGGACATACGATGTTTGTGCAACAATCATATAGAATATAAGAATACAAGCAGTTCATAATAACTATATAATATTATAATTTGTTCTAATTTTTCAATTTTTTATAAAATTTGATAAACATTGTTTATTTATATAACACAGCCATTACGCATATTAGACTGACGAACATTTCAAACCTGCACTTATTGAGAACGACGTGATAAATTGACAACACAATAACCGATTTGTACAAGCACTAACAACCACTAACAACTACTAATATATACGCAAATAAAGGAAATTGATATAAAAGCTTCAGCACTCGTGAAAGTAGAAAAATAAATGAATTCCATTATTTTAAAAGTTTGTGAATATATTGCTTCTAAAGAAAATAGCAATATTGTTCTCCTAAGAAATAAGGATGTAATTCAATGGTTATTCGGGGACCTATCCTTTCTATCTTCTATTGAAAAGAAGAATAAAACTTCAGATGAAAAAAAATATAAAGAACTTGAAGATAAATGGGGACAAGATATTCTAAAGACCCGTCGCCCAGATTTGAAGTTAGACAAGCAATGGACGAATAAGTTTGGAGAGCATATTTGTCAAGAAATTTACAACCTTCTAGATAAGAATGTTTCAAAGCCAGTAAATAAAGAGCATTATCAACCAGATTGGGAGGCAGATGATTTTATTATAGAAGTAAAGACACAAACATTCCATACATCCGGAACAGCTGGAGAAAAAATTCTAGGTTGTCCTTTTAAGTATGCTGAAGTTCCAGACCTTTATGAAAAGCCTTTGAAGATTATTTGTATTGGCGGTGCTGAAAAGATATGTAGGGAAAGTTATGGTAATCTAGCTGGTCCGAAGTGTAGCACACAAAAAAAGAAATTTCTCGACTTCTTCCGAGAAAATAAAATTGAATATATTGGAGCTTCTGATATTCTAACTTCTATTAGTTTGTAATTAAAACCTCATTTGTTCTAGCATCAGGCTCTTTGGAGTTAATAGCCCTTCTACAACTAATTATTTTTGTACTATATGTTGATGATGGAAACGCTTCATTAACCAATTTCACATCAGCATTACTCATTAGCATTTTCACATTTTTTGCTTTCATATCTGTACAGAGTTTAAAGAGTGTTTTGTGATCATCTATATTAAAACCATTAGATGTATAAGATACAAATGATGTATCATTTTCAGGAGCATAAGGCGGATCAAGATATACGAAATCGCCAGACACAATTTTTTCTAAAGAATTACTAAACGTGCTATGCGTGAATACTACATCTTTGATTAATAATGAAACTGACTTGATATGCTCTTCATCAAGAATTAAAGGATTTTTATAGTTTCCAAATGGAACATTAAAACCTTTTGGTCCTTCACGATAAACACCACGAAAACAAGTCTTATTTATAAAGAGTAGCATAGCAGATGCGGTTATTGTTGTACGTTCTTCTTTTGATAATGAGTTAAATCTTGACCTAATCCAGAAGTAATATGATTCTGGAGATGTTAGTGCTTCTTCAATAGTTGATGCTTTACGATTTACTAAATTTCCATTACATTTAGCAAACTCGTCTGTTAGTTTCTTTACTTCTGTAATTAGGTCGTCAGGATTTGTTTGAATATTCTTATAGAGACCAATAAGATTTGAATTCAAATCACTTGCATATATATTTCCATAAATCTTTATATACCCATTACTTTTATATGATAGAAGGGCAAGAAGAACACTTCCACCTCCCAAGAAAGGTTCGTGATAGTTATTCATTTCTAATGGAAATAGGGATATAACATCATTAATAATCTGTGTCTTTCCACCAACCCATTTTAATATAGGTTTAATAATATTTGTTTTGTTTGTAGTGATTTCTTTAACAAAATTATTATCATAAATAATATCAATTAATTTTTCTTTATTTTCTTTCGAATCATTCGAATCATTATCTATCAACATTTTCATTTCATTAACACAAGATTTTTTTTTATTAGAATGAGTTGTATAATGTGATTTTTTATCAAACTCTTTTCCACACTTTTCACAATTATATTTACCCATTTTTAGTTATATATTATAATATAATATATTAATCAATTTTTTAATATATATTGATTTATACCTAAGATAAAAGATTATATGTTTTAATTATTATGATTTTTATTTAGAAGTGATTTCAAATGTAATGTAATTAATATCTTGAGATTGGGTAATTTTGTAATATTCATATTCTCTATTATTAACTGGTAAAATATTTTTTAAAAATCTGTTATTATCGAAATATCCTAGTATTTCTGTTAGCCTTTCATATATTTTATTTATTTCTCTTAATATATCTAGATATATTGGCATTTCTAATTTTTTACTTCGTAATATAAATGGTGTTATTGTATCTGTATTAGCATTATAATTAATTATTAAACGCGGTATATAAATAATAATGATATTATTTAATGGGTATTTAGAATATAAATAGTTATCTATACAATAAGAAATGTTAAAGTAATTTATATAATTATAATAATTTATATAATAATCTTCGTCATAATTATATTCTACATCAATATGTAGACCTTCAACTAAATTATTTACCTTCAATAATTTATTTTTTGTTTTTTCAATATCTTTTTCATATAAATCTGATAAAATCTCAAAAATTTTATCTAACAAATCTTCATTAAGAATATCAAGATAATTCATTATATATTATCTATTCTTCTTTTATACTTAGATAGATGTATCATTTTTATCATTTTTCATAATACATAAACTAAATAATGTGAGAAATATTTGTTTATAATACTTTACGTTATAACATAGATATGAAAGAGAATAAAGATTTGTCTCTTACTATTCTTAAGGAACTAAATAAAAATTACAAGAAATATTTTATTTAGCTAAAAAGTAAATAAAAATTAAACGAGTAGTATATATTATTACTCAAAAATGTTCATAGTATCTCTAAATGATACAACTATTGTATTATTTGTCTTAGCATCTATAACTTCATTTATTATAAATGCAGCATTACTCCTAAATTTCGCAAATATAAAAAAATTCATGCTTAATAATGATGAAGAATACGAAGATATTAGTGACGATGCTGGTGTTTCTGACGATACTGGTGATGCTGACGATACTGGTGTTTCTGACGATACTGGTGTTTCTGACGATATTGGTGATGCTGGCGATGCCGGTGATTATGACGATGCTGGCGATACTGGTGATGCTGGTGATTATGACGATGCTGGCGATACTGGCGATGCTTGTTATTCTGACGATGCTGGCGATGCTGGTGATGCTGGTGATGCTGGTGATGCCGAAATTACTCAATTAGACTTAATTACATTGTCTAGATGCAATTCGATATTTTGGAAAAATTTATCATATAATTCACATGCCGTCGATTTATTAAGTAAAAGATTTGAATACGAGAAGAGCCTAAGTGATGAAGAATATAGAAAAATGCCATCTAAATATAAAATAGATTGGGTTGCATTATCACAAAATAATAATGCAATTGAACTCATTAAAGAACGGATAAAATATGAAAAAACATTAGGTGATGAATATATATATCAAAACATTAGCGAATATAGTAATTGTAAAAATAAAATAGATTGGTCTTATTTATCTAGTAATCAAAATGCTATTGAACTCTTAAGAGATAGGTTTAAATATGAAAAATCATTAGGGTTAGAAAAAATGAGTAAATAGCAAGATAAAATAGACTGGGAATGCTTTATGAGCAATAATGCTAATGCTGTAATATTATTGAAAGATTTATTAATAGAATAGTATTATATATATACCATTATTATAGAAAATATTAATATAATGTGTTGGAATGCTTCAGTATCTCTAAATACATATATTTTTGCTTCATTCGCAACTCTTTTTTCATATTTTAATAGAGGTGCTAATGGTATAACAAGTATACAAAGTTTAATATTTTATCAATCCTTTATTATCATGCAGTTAATCGAGTATTTTATTTGGTCTAAAACATTTTCAAATAGGTTATTATCACAGATTGCATTTGTAATTATATATATTATGCCAATGTTAAATATTATACTAATAAAATCTCAACCTAAACTTATACCATATTTATTATATGCATATATTGTTTTTATTGGCATCTTATATACTTTCATAATTCCATTAAATACTGTAGATTTTTCAACATTGCCAAGTAAAAATGGGCATTTATCATGGAATTGGTTAAATATAAATATATATATAATATTAATATGGCACGCATTCTTATCAGTAAGATGGATAATTGATAAAATGTATTTGCAGTTTATATATGTAACATTACTTCTGATTATAATATTAATACTATATAAAGATACTAATACATGGGGTTCTTTATGGTGTTGGATTATTAATTCGATAGCATTATATCTCATATTAGCGGTTTTTTATGACGAGTTATGTATATAAAAAATAATAATATTTTGATTGTAGTATATTATGAAAAATGGAATTTTACTAAATAAAAAGAATAATAGTTCTTTATTAATAATATATATATATAAGTTTTATTACAAAGTAGTTTATATAAGGTAATAAAGGTAATATTAATACCACAAATATTTTATAATAATTTTACAATAATAAGAAAACAACTAAGTAGATATTATAAAAATATAAGGGAGGAAAGCTTATACAATGGGAAAGACATAAAAAATATAAAAATATGTAAATGAAGTATAGAATAAGTAAATAGATTTATGCTGTGATTTTGTCATATTCAATAATGATATTTTTGGAATAACAAATGTTGTATATAATATTTTCTAATTGTTCCAATAGATAATCTAGAATTGAAGTGTTTGGAGAAGGTTTTTTGCTACATATTTCAAAGATATTTTGTTCGATATTTTCGAGGACTTCTTTAATTTTTGAAGAAGACAATTCATGTAACATATCTGTTAATTTATCAGAAATGTATTGATGATGTAATAAGGATATATTCATTGCTTCAAGAAGACTTAGTTCAATTTCATCACGTTTTCTGGACATGAAAGAGTAATAATATGTATATATATTAATATCAATTTTATAAAAAAAAGGGAAAAAATAGAACAACTTTATATATTTTAAAAATGAGTACATAATTTTAAAAAAATTAGAAAATTAAAACATTTTTTAAAAGTTAAGGAAAAAATAAATTATGTACTCATTTTTAGGGTTACATATAATTTATTCTAATTTTCTTTAGTTATAAAAAAAATTGACATAAGTGTTCTCATTAATTATTGTACGCTAAACCAAAGCTTACGAAGAAAATATGCTATGCTCAAGCTCGCTCTCAAACTCATGTTCATATTCATGCTACCATTATCACAGCAACAGAATGGTTTCTATAGTTACATTTATTAAAAATAAGGGTATATTCAATATTAGAATAGATAATGATATGGGTGCCGATTATATCTTAGATATTACTATTACCGAAGATAAACTTAAAACAATACCAATATTACATTATTGTTATATCGCAAGCCTTGTTTTAACACAGGATACAAGTAAATTATATGACAAAGATGATAAACATGTAATTTATAAAAGGCAGGTATGGAAAAATATGTATATTACGACATCATACACCCCGGAATATATAGATATATCAGATTTCACATTAGTTCTGTCTAGTGACAATTATATAGATGAAAATATGGAATTCATAAATAGCATCGCATTGATAAACGATAAGCTTTTCAAAAAAATGATTGAAGAAAAATTTCAAAATACTGAAGAAGTGCTCTTTAAGTGTGAAATTACCATCGATAGATTAAGAGCTCTTAATAAGATTATTCCTGAAAATTTTCCAAAAGATCTATACAACATAATTCATACACAATTAGTCTAAAGTCATCTGACTAAAAATAAAGAGGATTATTAATTATCTATAAACATATTTTAGCAATAAGTAGTGGAACTGGAATTTATACCTTATAATTTATATAATTTATATAATTTCTTTATTTTTTAACTTTTTCCTTATTTTTAAATCTATTTAAAGCATAAGAACTTATTTAGATTGTATAATAAAAAGAGAGAAGGAAGAATAAAAAGAGAGAGAGAGATGTACTCAAAAATAGAAAATGAAAAGAGAGAACATAATTAAAAAAAAATAAAATAAAAAAAGTTTTTACACCTTTGCACATTTAAAATGCCGACTTAACGACAAAAAAATATACAAAAATGTAAAAATTTGGTTATAACACATCGTGAAATGTGTATGAAGTCTTAACTACTGCGACAAAATACTTCTATCTATAATAAATTGTTCAATTTCATCGGTTTGTTCCATTTTGTTAATTGACATTATAATATTGATTTAAACTATTTAAATAAATTTAAATCAATTTTTTTATATAATACTAAAATATTTAAACCCATCATAATTTTTTTGTATTATCATTTTTTGGCTTTTTTTTTCCCTTCTTCCAGTCATACCATTACTATAAATAATATTTTCGGTTTCTACTCTACTTGTTGCTAATTTTTTTCTATCTTCTGTATTTACCAAATAATATCTTGAAAGTATTTTAAATTCATCATTACAAGTTTGTTTTTCTAAAAAAGTAACTCTGATTTGAAAATCATGATACATGGATGACGCAATAACAAACTTATCTACTTCTTCTGGCATATACTTATCACCTCCTA
>Ga0169931_10007593_pt1 | contig 16041 bp, 11 predicted proteins | sample Kivu_15m_20L_FD_129675 | JGI IMG/M metagenome (GOLD analysis project Ga0169931, IMG submission 129675) | Freshwater microbial communities from Lake Kivu, Western Province, Rwanda to study Microbial Dark Matter (Phase II) - Kivu_15m_20L... | ecosystem: Environmental > Aquatic > Freshwater > Lake...
CAAACCCTTGAATCAAAAGTTATATATAAATATTATATAAATCGTAAATTTAAAGTTAATGAATAATAACTACCTTCCACCCGTCACAAATACATCACATAGTCATGGATATCTCAACATTACACCTATTCGAATCACTTTTCAATCCAATATGACTGCCACGACTACTATTCTGATCCACTTCTGGGGTAATAATAAACCTTATGGCTTACTTGTGGGTGAAACTGAAACTTTTAATATAAGCTGTCCTATCATCAAATTTAGAGAGTATCTGATGGATTGCAAAGTTACTCGAATTTAAATAATTGATAGTCGTAATCGCAAACCCCTGGCCATAGCATTTCTTAATTGGCAGTCTTTTCTTCGTCCTCTGACTGATAAACAAATTTACTCAGGATCAAAAAATATGAAAAATCTGAATTCAAATGAGACAAAATAAAGCTATTATCTTCCTTTTTACGATTAAACGGTTGAATCTATATTTCCTATGTTTAATTACAACTAAAGTGAAGCAAAAAATCACAAAAAAATAGGATAAATATCAATAAAATGGTCTTCTAAAGTGTATGTTCAGAATGTTCAAAACATTTAATCTAAGTTTTCTTCACCACAAAACTCTTTAATTCCATAAATCAAAACAAATATTTTACCACAACAAATTGTTAAGCCTACACTCTATAATAATAGTGTTCGTATTGGTCCCTAATAAATTTCGCCTGTTATGGCTAAAGATTATCTCAAAGATTCGATTAATTTAGGTAACTCTGAAGCTAAAAATATTAATTTTTCAGTCGCCCAAAATCGTTCAAATCGTATCTAAAACGAAAAAAACATAAATTTTATAAAAAAGTAGCCTGATTATAGTAAAACAAATGAGCTTGATCTATAGCTGATTAGAGTACAACTTTAAATGTAATCTTTAGTTGGAGCCACAACAAAAATTCATAAAACAATATTATAAATAGTTAGCTTTCAAAATATTAGTAAACAATTTAACAACAGCGAAGTAAGCAGTCTAGATATAAAAAACATAAGCAGTGGTAAGAAAGTTCACTGGAAAGTTTTTCCTTAATTAGTTCAAAACAACAAAACATTTTTCAACTCTTCTTTCGCTATCTAAAATGAATCTTCACTGTAATTCTTGATTACTTTTAAAAAGATTAAAGAAACACTTAAAGGAAATATTTCCATAAACTGCATTGGAGATAAATATGATATCAGTCTGCTATCAGCTCAAGGAATAGTAGCAGGATATCTAAAAGTTAAAACTTAGAAAAGAAACACTTTGTCTGAACAAATCGAACCTTAGTAAATTGTTCTGCAATAAAAGCCTGAGCTGAATGCTATAAATAATAAAAATAATCTAGTCAAAAAATCAAACGATTTTAATGCAAATAAATAGGTAATACTCAAAAAAAATCAAGTAAAAAATTAGTAGTAAAGATAAATTGAAGCCGTAAATATACCAAAAATTGAACCGACAATAAAATAAAGTTACTTTTTAGTACTGATGAACAAACCTACAGTTTCTGGTAAAAGCTTAAATTATTAAATTTTTAACTTGCAAATGGGCGAATAACAAAATTTTATTTTTGTATCTCAACAATAAGTTCTTCATCAGCCACTTACACTAAGGCTTTATCAGTCAAATCAATAAGTTTTTTCAAAGGTTTTAATCCCTAAATTAGAATACGTTCCTACTTTTGCCCATAATATGACTTGTTCACTTATTTTCTAACAAAAAATATCTGCACTCAATATCAAATTGCAACTTTACGCAGGCAATCTTCAACAAATAAATTATTTGATTCGACATTTACATTAGTTTGTTGAATAACCCAGAAAAATATTAACCTAAATGTCACAACCGCAATTGCATACTTAAAATTCTCGTAAAAATACCTAAAATAGATAAGAAAATTATAGCTAAGCTTAAAATAAAAAATTAAGAACATAATAAATAAGTAGAGAAGATAAGTAAAAAGCAGAACTGAATTTAAATTAGCTTAAAGATGCATTAAAAGATAAATATTCATTACATGAACAAGGAGGAACGATGCGATAAGGAGCAACTGTTCGTTAATAAAGTGTTAATTAAGGCTAAGATTTGTATTTAGTTGAGCTTTTAACGAAATTTTTAGATACTTTAAGCTAAGATATGCTCACTTAATCAGTTATGAATTAAAACGATTTTATTAAAAAATTCAGTTTAAATAACAAAAATTAGCTTTTTCAAAATTAACTTATCGAAGTCATCTCAGCTATTTTTCAATAAGATCCTAACCAAAAAATAATAAATATTGAACTTCTCAGTCATTGCTTTAAAGCCTACAAATCATTTTACTAACTGTATTGCTAGCAAAGAAAATAGCTTTTTGCCAAAATATTGATGTAATAACCTAGAGCAGTCCAAAGAATCAAAGCTAATTGTTAGATGGGTACTATAAACTAAACAGTTTTATGGGGAAGAGCACTGAGTAAGCTAAGAAATGAAAATTTAAAGCAACGAATAAATAAACTGTATAAAATTTCAGGTTTCGGAAACACAGATCCTTCTTCTTTTTTGAATGATCTGTAAGGCATATAGGTAAAATAAATAAGAGCTTTAGATATAAGCAATTTAGGCATGCTAATAAAGGAATTTATCTAATAGTATATCATGCAAGCAAGCTAATAAAATATATTAAAATTTAAATAAAAATTACTTAGATTTGGATAATAAGACACTGTAATGAATATTAGAAATCTGTGGAATATTGTGGAAGATAGTCTGAATCTGAAACTTAGCTTGTGGTAAAGTCTGATGTTGATTGAGTAAATAAAAGCCAATTACAACTGTGATTTGGAGTATTAGTAGGGTATAATCTCTGCCATTTCTTTGATAAACTGGATTTAAAGTATCAGAACAAGACTACGCACTAACACTCAGAACAGTCAATACAACTAATCTAAAAGTAGCTTCGATGCTGATTAAATTGCCATCATGAAACAGATTAATCAAAGATAGGATCAACATTATCCGGAAGTCCAGAGAAACATCAAATCGAACAAAAGTGCAAGCGTGCAGAATAATGATTCTGAAATCATGGATATCGCAAATTTACTAAGACAAAAAGACGGATATATGTAGATACAGGTAAATCAAAAATAAAAGTTTAATCAATTTTAATAAATAAATTTCAAGAAAAAATTAAATACTTAATAGAAAGGAGAAAATTTTTCTTAGCACGACAGCATTTAATCGTAAAATGATTAAAAATTTAAAAATCAAAAAAAAAACAGTCCTGTTCGTAAGAAAGATCAGCAAATATTTTACGTGTTGATTCGATAAATCAAATTTTACTAAAACAATCTTCCTTCTATTTTGAAAGCTACTTTCTAGCTTAATCAACCACCTTTGCATGCCCAATCATATTTCTATTACTTGACAAGTCATAATGGATATAATTAAGCTTGTCAAAAGCCTTTTAAATATTTAATTTAATCAAGTTTGAACAGTTAAGATAGCTCGATGATAATCACATTCGATGATAATAAGGGTTAAAATGTGCTCAAGGGAATTTTAGAATTATAATAATTGTTCGATGGCTCTTAACAAGAGATTAACTAACAGAAAAAAACTCTAGTTTTGTACAATCCTCGTGGAAAAATCAATGGAAAACTGTCATTTAGTATTACAAACAAATGTCCAGAAAAAATATAAAATTCTGCTTTGAACGCTAATAGAATTAAAGTTAATATACAGGATATGATACCGATTCAAAAAATCACCCTTTACGGTAAAATAGATGATTCTTAATCTTAAAAACAAGAAATATAAATAGGAAAAACAATCGATTTGATCTTTAAAAAACCTGTATATCATTCTCAACTAGAGATTACTGATCAAACAGAGGAACTTTCATGTGTAATATCTTTGTAGTAACTTTATTTAAAAGGTCATATTTAAGGATAGTATCCATTAGTCAATTTACTCACAGGCACTTTTTCAGCTTTGCTCAAAATCAGTCTCTTATACTAATCAGATAATTAGAATAATCGTCAACCAATACTCATCAAAATGGATCCACAGCCTAAAAATTAATCTTTGTAAGCTGAATTTTTACCTTAAAACGCTGTATACTTGTTTACTCACTTAAACTCTGTAGCCCATAAAAACTAATCTTCTATAAATGTTAAACTCTACGTCTATACAAATCGAAAATAATAGACCTCAAGATCGAATTAAAAATTAATATTAGCGACACCACAAATCAGTCTGCCGATGACTACTACAATTAGCAAGACGACTATAGATAATCAAAGAGTTTAAATACGCCAAAATTAATCAACATTGATTCAATTCAAATTGGTTTAAAATGGTAGAATCGTCGCATTTTCTGATCTGTTTTAAAACGCAAACTTACCCTGTAGTCTTAATACCTATTTTATGGTCCTTAGAAGCACTCAATCGAATAATCTTTTTGGCATTAATTTTAAAAAACTTTCAGTAAAATAATAAAAATATTCTTTAAGAAAAATATACTCAGTTTTAACATAGTTACCATAAATTGTGAATGACAAACATCTTGATGTTTTTTACAGATAGATTAAAACTAAACACTAAATGACGATGACTGAACAACAATTTATTAAAAAAATATGCCAATAAAATTTAAGTAAATCTGCGCTTCCCTACTGTTATATCGTAGGAGGCGAAAATATAATAAAAGCAAATATGAATCATCTCAAGCAACAATAATGGTCATAAGAATCTTTGAGTAGTACTTTAATTAAAGAATTTATGTTTTTAGATCTTTCGATTAACAAGATTCTAACTGGAATTCTTACCAAAACTAAAATAATGAATATTTTGTCTTGTGTAGCAGAACAGCATTCGTCCTAAAGCATAAATAATTTGTAAAAAATTATCGATTCTATTTAGACATCTGGAAACGATAGAGTTATTTAGGTTCCGTATCTATGGATTTGCAGCTTATTTTTATCTGAAGCAAATCATGATATAAAAGTTTTATAGAAGAAAGCAGTGATGTCACAAATAGATGCTCTATATCAAACTTTAAAGTCAAAATATTCATGATCTTCATGCAATATAACTATATACATCACTACAACACTTATTCTTTAAATTAAACTATTTTGACATCTAATTTATTAGTCTTAAATGCTAGAAATAGCGTAATACTAACGAAAAACACACTCGCTATTGCAAAACCTGATTAACTATATAAATACCTAATTCGAACGAATATGTTTATTTCCAGAGGGAAAGTTTAGCACAAACTACATAGTTAAGAGAATGATTCAATTTGCTATCACAAGTCTATACAAAGCAAGATTCTCCTTGTCCTTATTGTGAAGCAATCCATAAATTATTCCAAGATTCTCGTAGAGAACTATTGCCTGCTAAAAACATAATCGAAGAAATTTATCTTAATACCTGCAGAACAATGTTGATTACGATTATTATTAGATTGCCTTTAGTGTAAAAATTGAAAACTGAGAAGCATAACACTACGAGAATCACCATGCATAATACATCGAATGCTATGATCATTCTTTGAGATACTAAGTAAACTTGCTTAGTAAAATATTACGTGGATGATCCTCTGAAAGTGTTTAAAAGTATTGAGGAGTTGACAACTAATTAGTAATCATAAGGTTTGATGCCATTAGAGCCAGCGATGAAAAAGTAAGTAAGAACATTAAAACAGCAAATATAACGAATGTTATTGACATTACTTTGAGTTTAAGTTCCGGTGTCATTTTCTTTAAAGCTGGACCGAGTTTCTTTAGATTTTACATCATCTGATAAGATAATTATATAAATTAGAATCATCAATGATTTTTAATCATATTTTCAAACAAATCAGCTATCATACTATTTTGTCGATAGGTGTCTATCCTCTTAAAGCCAAAAATTGCTAACAAACTGGTTTGCTAAGCATCTTGATATAAAGACTCACAGCTTTATCGTAAAAATACATTCCACTTACGCTATCTTTATATTTCGTCTGAATATAAGCTTAAATACTTAGTAGCCAGTAATGTCGCAATATTTTGGAGCTTTTTTGCTAGAAGGAGCTGCGTCGATTGCACTGTCTTTGTCATAATAAAAATACAGTTGAAATTTGGATTGCAAGGATTATCGATGTTTTTGATATTTTTGATAGATTTAGATGTGCGTTGATTACGAGCTCCTTTTAGCTCTTTCTTTTTTTAAGGCCACGAAGGACTTTTGTAGGCACTTCCTCCCTCAATATCCATTTTGATTTATTTTATAAATAATCAACTAATTAAAGGCGTCTGCATAATCTCTTTATAGTTTAATATAAAAGTTTATGTTCTGATCGATGATACGCTCTATAATATTTTCAACACATTTGACTAATGCACGCAGACCTGATACATCAAGTAACTTCTTCAAGCCTTACACTGACAGTTTCTTCGGACTACGGCTACGTTCTCATCGCTGGAGTTCTATTGGCCTTATAGCTTCTCATCATCGGCTTTGTTGCTGGAGGAAAAAGAAGCAGTTTCTTTTCAGAGGAGTACCTTAAGACAAATTTCGGCGAAGAGCACAAACAAGCGACCGGATCTGAAATCACTAAAGGAGGTTATCCCGATATGGGTTCAGGTCGCTACTCAGCCAAACTTACTTATCAACAATGGTACCAGTTCAACAACGCCCAAAGAGCTCACTACAACTTCCTTGAAATGGCACCAACAACCTTTGTTTTCCTCTTCATTGCAGGAATCTATTTCCCAATCGCATCTGCCGCTCTAGGTCTAGCTGTAGTGATCGGTAGAGTCATTTACACTATTGGATACGTTAACGGAGGACCAGGAGGTAGACTAATTGGAGCTCTTATCAACGATCTCGTTCTTTTGGGACTTTTGGGATTGTCCGTAACATCGGCAATTATGTTCACGATGGGCAAACAAGCTGTTTGATATGCATGACATATCTAATCATAAATTATCTTATCAAAATTTTTCAGTGATAAAATGTCTGATAAAAATGCTTTTTCGCGAAGCTTTGTCTCCCATTTTTTTATTTAGAAGTCAATCTGAGAATCAACTAGCTATCGTTTACTCTGACTATTAGTTGACTTTTATCTCTTCTTTCTCTTTGTCTCCCTGACACTCTTAGAGTGCTTCTTTGTCTGAATTCGCGCATAGTTTGATTTCCTTTTTTAAACTTTTATTTCTGCTATTTTTCGATTGTATCAGGGAACTCAATTTCTGGGTCATTATCATCTATCGATATTATTTTACTTTTTTTATTTCTCCCAGTTAGAGATTCTCTCTCACTGTGTCTATTGGCAAAAAGTCTAGAAGGTGCTTACTTGTTATCTAGCCATTCTCTAAGACTAAATATATTTTAAATTTTTTGTTTATTTAGATTCGTATTCAGGTACTAGCTTTTCAGTTTATTAAAGTGGGCATGATACTGCAAATTTGATTTGGGAGGACTTAAGATGCTTGTTAAAGGACTATTTCTGTTAGTTTTGTTGAGATCAGGTGTAGCTTTTTTGTGAATGTAATGACTAATGATGTCTTCTAAGTCGTACTTCTTAACCTGCATATAATTATTGCATCAAAACTAACCAGAATTTATAACAATAATATTATGAAGAGAATGAATCATCTAAATCATTCAGTAAGCTTTGAAGTTTGTTCGTACTTTAGTCTGGCTTTTTATATAATTATTGAGGCGCTTTTACCTGTGTGCATTACCATTGAATAAAATGTTCCTTTCTTCTGAATCAGCTAATATGGTAGACCCTATTCAACTATTCGACCCCGCTGCATTACAATTACTTTGTCGTAGTCTGCGATAGTGTTAAGTCTGTGAGCAATCGTGATGATCGTCGTATCTTTAAACCTTTATTGTAAAATTTCTTGAATAAAATGATCTGTTTTCATATCTACATTTGAAGTAGCTTCGTCTAAGACTAAAAATTTATTTTTTCTCATCAGTGCTCTTGCTAGACAAATTAGTTGTTTTTGTCCTACTGAAAAAAACTAAGAAGTATTTGAAGTATCTGTTTAAAGCTATTGTGGTAACTATATAATTAATTTTTTACTGATCGAACATGCTGTTAAAGTCCAGACTATTAAAGTGCTTTCCAGACTTGAGCTTCAGAAGCTGAGTTAAAAGGATCGACATTTTGCTTGACAGTTCCTTTGAAAAGGAAAGGAGTCTGAGGTATAACTGATATATGTTGCCTAAGTGAATGAAGACCCATTTTTAACGCATCGTGCTATCCGACCTTATATATAGAATTGACTTCTGGTTAAATAATACGGAATAATACTTGAATGATCGATGATTTTCCTGCACCAGTTCTTCCAACTATGCCTATTCTCTGCTTAGGCTCAACTGCGAGATTGAGTTCTTTCAAAATTAGAGGGAAATTTTCTCTGTATCGAGCTGACAAGTTTTAAAGTTTTATTGAAGCTTTCTAAGGCCACTATTAATGAAAATCTTCTTAATTGCTTGCAGCTTAGACCTCAGCTTTCAAACCTATTTAACAGTCATACTAAGTCCTCAATTAATATTAAGGTTGAAGCTTGATAGTTTAGAATGCTCTTTCGCAACTGATCATTAGGCTTTCTGTGGTCATGATTTGTCTAAGAAACCAATTGAAAGATTAAGTGAATTGAAGCAAGAAAGTGACGATGACTGCATATAATCCTGGATTATTTGGATCGATCTGATAAATGCCGACTTAGAAACCTATGAAAAATAGAAATAGACACATGAGAGTTATATAGAATCCGAAGCCACGAGAAACTATATCAAAAGAAATTGCTGCTCTCGTAGAATCGTTGACTAATCCTGAGAATTCATTGATAAGGCTTCTTCTTCTATTGTAAGTTTTTACCTGCACTAAACCGTTAATAGTTTCATTGTAAAAATGAAATATCGGACTCTTATTCTTCAAATCTCTTTGCTTAGTCTGAATCAAAGCTTTTCGACAGTATAAAAAGAAAACGATGCATAAAATAAAAATGACAATAGTTGGAGCTATCATATAGGTGCTTAAAAGGCATACATTTATTAAAGCAACCAAAGTTAAGGCTGGGCCTTCTAAAGTGAAAATAAATGAAAAGCTAAGTGCACTGTCTAGAACACCTAGATCGTTTGAAAATTTGTTTATTAGTATTCCTGAAGGCGTTGTATCGAAAAAGTGACTGGGGCATCTGACTATAGATCTGATCATATTTTCGTGTAAGACTTAGTTAGAGTTCAAAATCACCATGTTAAGTGTAAAATCTTTCAATATTGTGACAATAAGCATGACTCCAATAAGTAAGCCTATGATTCCCCAGTATAATGAAATGTTGTCACTGAAAACATTGGGCTTATCGTTAATAATCGGTTAGAAAAGTGCCAAATAGCGCAAAAAAAAAGAAATTATGATTTCTGCGAGTATGAAAATGCAAATCGATATAGGGAAAAGAATCCAATTGCATTTGCTAGAAAAGATGTACTTCGCATAAGTTCCCATGCTGACCTGAAAATCAGTTTCTTTAAACAAACTGGCTATTTTATGTCTAGTCGTTTTATTAGTCTCAGTTTCTACCTTGCGACTTTCCATCTCATCTTTTTGAATTCTGATATCTTTCTCTTAAATTTCTTCTTGTTATGATTCTTCCTAAGAATTTTTCTTTTTCATCAAATTGCTAAGATCTTCGAGCTATCTTTTTAGTTCTTTAGGCGTTCCCTTACAGTTAACAGCTCCATCTTAGAGAATTATAACTTCGTCACAATCGTAAAGAAATCCTATTTGGTGAGTCACTAGTATCACTGTTTTTCTTCTCTTTAGCTCTAATAAACATTTTTTATGTATTTCATGAGCTACTTTGGAATCTACAGCTGAAATTGGGTCATCGAAAATAAAAATATCTGAGTCAGTGTAAAGGGCTCTAGCTAAAGCTAGTCTAGCTTTTTGACCTCCTGATAAGGTGATTCCTCTTTATCCGACTATAGTTTCATCTCCGTCTTTAAGAAGCTATAAATCTGCCTGAAAACATGAAAGTTCAAGCACTTAGTTATATGCTTTTTCGTTATATTTTTTACCGTAAAGAATATTATTTTTGACAGTGTTAGAAAATATAATAGGCTACTGCTCGACGTAAGAAACACTGCCATTCATTTGAAAGTTCCCAGAGTAGTAAGGAATTTATTAAAGAATGACACCCAGAAGGCCACTTTTACCAGAACCAACCTTTCCTGTGATTCCATAAAAACAACCTTTTTTGAAGTGAAGATTAATATTTTTAAGAGAACGCATGTTTAAATCGCTTTTCCAGTATCCGTCAAAATTTTAGAATAAAATCTATCCCTTAGGAATATTTTTAGATTAATTTACAGAAGTTGTAGATGCTGGGACTAGTGCAGACACCATATCTATTCTAGATTAGTTGTTTAGTGCCTACTATTTGGGAAAATTGTAGAAGCTTTCAATACTGTTCTAAATGGAGGAAATTTTTCTATTTTACATTACGATTTGATTTATTTTGTTGAGTACAGTTACCAAAGGCTTTTTAGTAAGCGAATCTATCTTAATCATGCGTTTCGGTTTCATATTCAAAATGCTTGCAAATCTCTTGAAAACGACATTAGCTTAGTGATAAAAGGCAAGACCAATGACAAGAATCACATTGTACATTCTGATTGCCAACATTACATCTAGAATCGAAAAAATCAGTGGCATAGAAAGCTTATCATATAGATAGTAAGAAAGAATGAACTGAACAAATATACTTAGATAGTTGATCCATGTTCCAAGTGCTCGCTCAACTGCTTTTCCAAACGCTAATTTTCTGTATTACCGGATTTATTTTTATCTAAGATCTTGAATTATTCTTTTAAAAGCGATCTACCATCCGTATAGCTTGATGTATCTTATTCCCTCTATAACTTAAGATGTAGTTTGTATACGCTTGTCTTTGTAAACATTAATTTTTTAAAGTGTAGAACCGTTTATGCCAGCAACGCAATATGTCAGTGGAACGAACAAGATAGAAATGAGAACTCCTATGAATCCTGGCCAGCCTAACCTCGTTACTAAAATAATGGTCGCTCCTATTATTATTACTGGAAAGGCAAAAGCGTTTATGGCCCCCATCATTCGCCACTAAATGACTCCTAAATCACTAGATAGCAGATTAGTAATTTTTCCCAGCTCAGAATTTTTAATTACATAACTACTAAGGCTTGAAATTTTAGTGTAGAGAAGCATTGCAAGACTACTTTTGATCCTAGAAGCTAGTATATAAGATTCAATATATCCGTGATTTTTTGTTATATTCATGATAAAGTAAAAAAGAAAAAGGATGAAACCATAGATGTAGCCTTTACGATACTATCCATCAGTTACTGCCATGTAAAGGTATATAATTAACACTGAAAAACTTAACCGAAAAATTGCTTCAAGAAAAAATAATAGCATCGCGTACAAAATTTAATTTTTGTATGCGCCAATTAACATCGTCCATATGTTTGCTGCAGTTAACTACTATACTTATGCTTAGTTGTTTTTTGTTTTTTATTATTATTTTTACTTGAAAACCTATTTCAATTTCGTTCCAAGTAGCTTACCCAAAAACTCTGCAGAGTCCTAATGTTTTATATTCTTGAGTTGTTAAGTTTCCAGACCGTACATTTATGCCTCTTAGTTTTTGCTTATGTGATTTTTAACATGTATTACATAGTCAAGAGCATGCAATAGTCCAAATTTTTGCGAAAATTGGCTGAACCCGGCATAGTAATTGTCATTAAACTTTTAAGAAGTCTCCGGCATTGAGTATAGATCGTCATCGAGAAAGGACATAAGACTTCAACTTCCAAATTATAATTGCCTTTTTTATTATTTTGGAGAACAGTAATATTAAAATGGGTCAGAATTCAAGCCGTTTCTATCATTTTTTTATAAAATGAAATTTATATGGGTAGTTCGAACAAAAGATTTGCTTAATTAAAAATTGAAATTAATTAACAAAGATGATTATTATTTGATAGTTTTATAATTTATCTATATTTGATGCTTAATCAGGATTCGAAGATTACCCAAGTCTGATTGACTCCTCCGTGGAAATCCCAGTGCACTAGAACTGTGCCGGCCTGGTAGTTTCCGTTAGGAATATCAATGGTCTTAAGGCTGAAAGATCTGAAATGATAGCTGTTGTTAGCTTTAGGGATGATTTACCAAAGTTCTGATTGTCTGTTATTGTGAGGGTCAGTTCTGATCCAACTTCCATTCTGAGCAGAGTCTTGCGAAACAGTAATATAGTCTTTAGTATGCACTGATTTGATACGATATCTTGCAATGTTTGGCTCATATTCAAAAACAAACTTTTGATTTTAAGCTTTGTGCCAGTCACCGATTCCAATATTTCCCTTATTTGGACCATGAGTAATCACTTCCAAACACTTGTTTTGATTTCCTTAAGATACGAAAGAATAGTGCGTTTTAGCTTTAAAAGGGCTTCCTTGCCATTGGTGACCTTTTTTAGGAGATTATTAAGCGTGATGGTGTCCATGATGTCCGTGATGACCATGGCCAGAGCCCCCGATATGAAGATTTTCCATTAGATTGTTGAGGCTATTATGTCCTGTACCGATGCCTACATGAGGCATCTGAGGTGGCACAAAGCCTACTTTATGCATCGAAGCGGGATTAAAACCTATATTAGGATTCTGAGGCGGGAAGAAACCTGTATTGGAGTTATTAGGCGCGAATCCTTGGTTAGATTGAACTTTTTGTGGCTGTTGCTGATGTATTTGAGCAGGTGTGATGACCCAAATTTGATTATCATGACCATGGAATGACCATTGTAGAATATCTGTGCCTGACGTAGTGTGCCCTTTATCTAGATCAAAAGCTTTTCCGCAAAAAGTTTTAATGTAGCATGCCTTGCCAGCCCACTGACCTTGATCAACCGGTATTATTTCGAAGAAGCTGCTGACATGCTGATTAGAATCTGCAGCAACATGTCCGCCATCCTGTTGACTGTTGTTGACGATGCTTAGACCTGCGTGATCATTCACAAATGCATATTTCCCTTTTTCATGGAAAATATGAAAAACTTGATTTTATTTCTCTTTGAAATCATCAATCTTGAGTCCATGCTGACCTTGCTTTCTAATTGTCCAGCATTTGCTTCCATCTTTGACTGAAACTATTTTGTATAAAGTTCGAGGATCTGGATTGAAGAAGAGATTCATCGGGATATTATGTGCTTGTTAAGCTGGAAGAATCAACCATTTTTGATTGTCGCCTCCGTGGTGTGTCCACTGTATGACATCAGTGCCTGAGTGACACTGGCCACCACTTATATCGAAAGATTTTCCACAAAAAGTGTTCAAGAAGCAAGCTCTATTAGCCCAGGTTCCCTAAGTAACTGTAGCAATATCGAAAAAGCTGCTTGGATGCTCAAATTAATCAGGAATAATAATTCCGCCATCTGAATGATTTTCATTTTTTATATGTAGAGCCCATCCTTCAGTGTTTATCACATATTTTCCATTAATAATAAAAATCCTGAAAATCTGGTTTTCTTTTCCTTTATAGTCATCAATTTTTAAAGCATGTTGACCTCCTTTTTTTACAGTCAAACACTTTGTAGCGTCTTTAACTGAGACTATTTTGTAGAAAATGTTCGGATTAGGGTTGAAAAAGTAGTTGCTTTTTACCGAATTATGACCCACAATGTAAGGGTTGCTGTCCCACAAATTAACTTTCTTATGTAGAGGAGCTTCATGATGGGCATCTGTTGGTAAGATAATCCAGATCTGATTTTATCCTCCGTGAAATCCCCATTGAATTATATCAGTTCCAGGATGAGCATTTCCACCTTTGATGTCGAAAGCCATCCCGCAAAAAGTTCTGAAATAAACAGCTTTTCCTGCCCAGTGACCTTAGGTAACTGGAACTATTTCGAGAAAACTGCTCACATGTTTTCTTTCATTGAGATGGATGACTGCTCCTTAAGAGGTGTTGTCCTTGGGAACAAAGAGAGCTCCGTTTCCGTTTACCAAGCTAAATCTTCCGTGATTGCTGACAATGTGAAATTTCTGGTTGTCCTTTGCCTTATATTCATCAATCTTGAGACCATGATGCTAGCCTTGCTTAACAGTCAAGCATTGATGCTGATCTTTAGCAGAAACTATTTTGTAAGTAGCGTTCGGGTTAGGGTTGAAGTAGAAGTGCCCAGAACCGGCGAAACCTTGTCCTTGCATAATAATTGATATATCAAGTACAGATCCAATAATAGATACAAAATTAAAACAAGATACGATCTGATAATTTCTTATGCTTATATTCTCAATTAAAAAATATTATTTTGGTCTATAGTTCATAGTTTTAAATTTTTAAAAGGTTTCTTAATTTCATTTATGATTTTGTGAGAAATATATTTTAATTATTATCTGTATGTTTTTATTTATGAGATACTATTGACTGATTAACAAGGAATAATCATGGCTTGCGATAGATCATGACTTCGACTCGCTTAAAGTATCTGCGATCTTATTCGTCCAATAAGATCAAGTTTATCTCATACTCGACTTTCAATCTGTTGTGAATATTCTTATAAGTAGGTGTTAAACTTATCCCTTTCATGTACATCCTTATCGGAACTGTTTAACCTTTGTCAGGACAGCCATCCATCACTTCATACTTAACCAATGTTTCAGTTTCTTTCTTTTTACTAGTTCCGGTTCCCAGCTCTTAAGAACGAACTAAAGCAATTTACATAGATTTCATTTTTATTTTGACCAAGTGAAAGTTGACTCTACCTATAATGATGTCTTTCAGATGATAAAAAGATTTATTGTATTCAAAATCGATATGAAGACAGTCTTCGATACCCACTTACATCTTCATCGGTATAACCTCATTATTTTTTTAAACAGTTTGGTCTGGCAGAAGCACAGCGAAATCTTGTTATTTAACCGTATTGAATTTTTTAGTGACCACGACTCTGACGAAGTATCTTACTCTTCCAGCCGTTCCATTGAATGTTTAATACTCTTTTTCGAAGTTTGTGAATTTGAACTTGAAACTTTTCTTTTAGGTCAGTATGCCCGCAGGCTCTAATTACTTGCTTAGTGACATGAATTAAGTGCATAGTTCCTTAAAATTGTAGATTTCTAAATATTTTCATCATTACCAAGATAACCTACAAGGAAGCATTTTATGCCTAGATGCTCGAATTTTTTGGTATCTTTGAGGCTGACGTTAACCGTACCGCTGAGGTCGTCGTTTCCCGTAAAAACAGGCAATTTTATTTTTTCTCCTTTGCTTAATCTTATCTTGTGATAAGTCTGATGCTCCTTAAGATCAAAATCAATATCGATTTCAACTCCTCCTGTGAGACCTCCGAAAAAGGATGTGAGCTTCTCCTGAATCAGAAACATTTTACCATATTTGGAGTAAAATATCAGAATATATGATAATAAGTGTTCATAAAAAAATCAATTTTATATCTGATTAAAATATTCTCCATATCAAAAAAGTAGTTTTCTTAACAGATCAATACTTTTAAAAAATAGTAGAAATTAAAAAATTATATTGATTAAATCGATGATTCTTATTTTGTTTTTAAAACTTAGTTTTATTTGACAGCTATTTTTTTGTGTTTTTCATACAGTTTAAATATATAAATATGCAAAATAGAAAAATCTTTTAATGAATGTATTTATAAAAATATGATCATTATTAATTCCCTCGAAATAGTACTAAAATACTTATAATAAATCAAAAATAATGAGCAACACAAACGCAAGAGATGAAGATCAATCGACTTTAATAGATCCAGTTACAGAAATTCCTCACAAATCTGATCTACATAGATTTAAGGACAAAAATGCAGTTAAACTTAGCGGAAATACCTTTCAAATCACTTCTAAATAGCTAGACTATCTTCTCAAACTTATCAATACAGCCGAAAATGTTTAATTAAGTATATGAATCATAATATAGCCGACCACTTGTTCACTTAATAGCATGTTCAGATATTCTTTAG
>Ga0169931_10007594_pt1 | contig 16040 bp, 10 predicted proteins | sample Kivu_15m_20L_FD_129675 | JGI IMG/M metagenome (GOLD analysis project Ga0169931, IMG submission 129675) | Freshwater microbial communities from Lake Kivu, Western Province, Rwanda to study Microbial Dark Matter (Phase II) - Kivu_15m_20L... | ecosystem: Environmental > Aquatic > Freshwater > Lake...
CGGCGGGCTCGCAGCCGTGCTCGGTATCGCTTGGTTGCTGTCCCACTTCGGGCTCGGCGGAGCATTTGCCGAGGCGCTCGGTTCCATCCTGCTTCTGGGCGGACTCGCCTTCCTGGCCTTGTTCCTCGCGCGGAGATTCGGCCTGCTCGGTGCGCCCCGTCCGGCTTCGCCCGCCTATGCGGGAGCCACGAACGGCGCAGGCAGCACGGGTCGCGCCTTCGAGCCCCCGGCCCCGCGGACAACGCAGGAGCGGAGTGGATTCACCCCCCTGAGCGAATCAACCTCGCCGGCTCGTGCAGCCGCTGGCGAGGCAGTGAGCGTCACCGGCCACCCGTTGCCGCCGGTCGGTGGCAGCGCTTCCGGGCTGGCAGGGCCCCTGTCCGCCGCAGACATGCGGGGAGACATTCCCGAGGATTTCAACGTCGAAAGCTTCGTGCAGGCGGCGACGGAACAATTCGCGCGCCTTCAGAGCGCGTGGGATGCTGGCGATCTCGCCAGTCTGCGCGACTTCACCACGCCCGAGCTCTACGCCGAGCTGCAGTCGGACATCACGGCCCGCGGTGGCCGCCCGAACCACACCGAGGTGGTGTCGCTGGCTGCCGAGGTGCTCGGCGTCCGTGACATCGGCAACGCCGTGATGGCAAGCCTGCGCTACTCCGGCGTCATGCGCGAAGACGGCGCGGAAGCGGCCCCCTTCGAAGAGGTGTGGCACCTCGTCCGCTCCAAACGCGGCCGAGACGGCTGGCTGCTTGCCGGCATCGAACAGACCTCGGATCCGGATGGCACCGAGCCCTGGGGTCGAAGCGCCAGCAGGCACTGACACAGGCTCGCACGACCACGCCCCGCTCCTTCAGCAGCCACTGGCACTGAAGGCGCCGGGGCGGCCGCTGGGCACCCACCGTTCAGGCGGCAGCCAGAGCTGGCTTGAGCCATGGCGGATTCTGTCCCGCGCTCGCCCACTTCACGCCCCCCATCGGATGAGCCCTGCTTCGCATCCGCTCAGCCTTCGTTGACACCTCGGGGCAGAGCTCGAGCGTTTTGACCCCGAAAACCACCCTCTAACGAGCAAAAACGCCCTGATTCAGACGATTTTTCCTTTTGAATCAATAACTACATCAGGTCCGACCCCGAACATGGGGGTCAGAGGCGGCGGGCGATGACCACCGCGCCGGCTGAGCCAAGACCTACCAGGGTGGTCCAAAGGCGCAGCAGCAGGCCGGGGGCACGGGGGGCCAGACTGCGGGCCTCGTCGCGATGTTCCAGTTCGTCCTCCCGGAATGCCGTCAACCGCGCCCTGAGTGCGTCATCAGCCGGGAGTCGTTCGATCTGCTGGAGATAGTGGGCATCGACGAACGACTCGACTGCGGCGATGGTGCCGTACACCGCAGCGGGCCCGACGGCGGCGGGCAAGGATCCCGTGAGCCAACCGGCGAGGCGCCAGATGGGCAGGAGACGCGTCCGATCTCCCCGCGCCACCAGGGTTTCCATGGCCTCGAGATGCTGCAGCTCCGTCGCCAGATGGCGCCGTGCGAACTCGCGTACGTCCGGATCCCGGCTCACCGCCAGGATGCCGCGATAGATGCACACCGCACCGGTCTCCCCGGCGTGGTCCGAGCGCAGTTCGCGCAGCAGCCAGCGCTGCTCATCGGTGCGCACCCGGGCCTGCAGCGCAGGACGCAAACGCAGGAAACCTCGGTAGAGCGATTCCAGCACTGACGGTATCGGCGGGATGGCTGCCAGTCGGGCCAGCCAACGCCACCCCGGCAAGCGCTCCCACATCGCGATGAAGGCGCGCGCGCCCGAGATCACGGAACCATCCGGCGCGACCACGTGCATGCGTGCCAACGCCTCGGCACGCGTCACTCCGCGCGCCGCGGCGCCGTCGGGCAGGCACGAAACGTCCACCCATTCCATCGGACGCAGCGGCGCGAGCCCTCGGTAGTGGGCGATCTCGCGCGAGCACAGCGGGCACGCGCCGTCGTACAACACCCTAAGCGGGTCCGCCTCCGTGCCTGCGCCGCAAGAGACGATGTCTGCCGCATCCGCGTGCCGCTCCCCGGGTCCACTGCCGCCCTGCATGTGCCTTGCTCCCGATGGTGTGGTCATGTCGGGACTGACCGCCTGACCGCCCGCCGGTTCAACCGGCGGCAGGAATGCCCGGGCAGTGCCCCTCGATCTAGGGCATGGCTGGCCGCGCCACACCGCCGCCAGGATCAGACGGCGAGCCCTGAACCGGCACCGCCGCAACCCGGGGTACGTGCCGCCGAGGAGACCGTCAGAACGTCCCCACGAAAATGGCCAGGGCGACGATGACAGCCAGCGCCACGATCGGGACCACCACCGCCACCATGAAGATGTCCAGATAGGCCTGGCGGTGTGTCAGTCCACAGATACCCAGCAACGTGACCACGGCGCCGTTGTGCGGCAGGCTGTCCAGCCCACCGGTTGCCACGGTCGTGACGCGGTGCAGGGCTTCGGTCGACACGCCGGTCGACCGCGCGATCTCCAGGTATTCGGCAGCGAGCGTCTGCAGGGCGATGCTCATGCCGCCAGACGCCGAGCCCGTGACACCCGCCAACAGGTTCACCGCCAGCGCGAGCGATATCAGCGGATTCCCACCGCCGAGCCCCTCCACGAAATCCTTGATCAGACCGAAGGCCGGCAACCCGGCGATCACGGCGCCGAAGCCGACCAGACTGGCCGTGTTGAAGATCGGCATCACCGACGCGGCGGCGCCATCGTCGAGGGACCGCTTCACGCCCGAGAGCCTTCTGCGGTTCAGCGCGATCAGGATCAGGCAGGCCACTGTCAGGGAACCGATGATGGCCCACACGCCGCGTACGCCATCGACCGTGGTCGCGCCAAACCGTGGATCCGCGAGGTAACCGGTATCCAGCGCCGGAATGAGCAGCGCGCTGAACACGTAGTTGAGCAGGATCACCACCACGATCGGCACCAGAGCGAGCCCGAACGGTGGCAGGGCGGCTTGCGCCCCTCCCGCTCCAGCCGGGGTCTCCGCCCTGGACTCCGCGGCGGATGAACCCGTGTCCGCCCCCCGCGTCCGTGCGCGGCCCGCACCATAGCCCTCACCTGCACGCCGGGCACGCCCCGCCCTCTGCAGCAACCACCCCTGTCCGAGCACGAACATGAGCACCGAGGCGATCACACCCAGGCCAGGCGCGGCAAACGGCGTCGTGCCGAAGTAGGGCATCGGAATGGCGTTCTGGATCGCAGGCGTTCCCGGCAGCGCCGTCATCGTGAAGGTGAAGGCCCCGAGTGCGATGGTGGCAGGCACCAGCCGTTTGGGAATGTCGGCCTGACGAAAGAGCGCCGCCGCAATCGGATACACCGCGAATGCCACGACGAACAGCGAAACACCGCCATAAGTGAGCACTGCGCAGGCCAGCACCACCGCCAGCATCGCATGCCCTTCGCCGAGCCGGCGCACGATCCCCAGGGCGATGGCCTCTGCACCACCGCTGTCCTCCATCAGCTTCCCGAAGATGGCCCCGAGCAGAAAGAGCGGAAAGTACTGCACCACGAAGCCGCCGGCAGCCGGCATGAAGACCTGGGTGTAGCTCGCCATCAGCGGCATCCCAGCCGCGAACGCCACCGCGAACAGCGCCATCACCGGTCCGAGCAGCAACACACTAAAACCACGGTACGCCAGCAGGATCAGCAAGCCGAGCGCAACCAGCACCCCGAACAAGCCAGTCACGACCGCATCGGGGTCGGACCTCGTCCCGCCATTGATTTGTATAGGAAAACAGCCAAAAAAGCACCTGTTTATGAGCTTAGCGGGGCATTTTCGGGGCCAAAATAACAACGATAAACGCGTAAACCCGCGCTAACGCCGGACACTACCCGTCGCCCAGCGGAGAGCACGCCCGCGCCCCCAACACTCCGGACCGTACCTTGTGCCTCATTTGCGCGAAAGCCCTGCCGAGAGACAGCCTCATCGTGACCCACGCCGAGGCGGCGGTGAAACTGCCGGGAACACAAGGACCCAGCCCCGAGAGCCATGCCATGGCTGATGCCCATCAACGCGATGGCATATTGCCCTCACCTCGCGGAAGGTTGCGCGCGAACAACGGTGATTCGACGGTCCTGTCCAGTTGGCGCAGCAGGCGAATGTGCCACGTGCCCTCGGACCAGCGCTGGCTCTGCAACGCTTGGCCAGAGGCTGATGCCTTCACGCCGGAAAAATAGGACGTCCAATAAAAAAGCGGCCGCTACTGGCCGCTTTTTTTCTGCATCAGGCTTCCCGCGAAGGAGGCGCCCCCCCTTCACCGCTGTCGTGCGGCACCCCGGCGACCCCGCACAACACCCGCCAGGCCGGCCAGGCCCACCAGCAGCAAGCCATAGGTACCCGGCTCGGGAACGGGAGCGATGGTGACCCGGTAGGCCAGAAACATCGTGTCGATATCCTTCCCGTCGTTGTAGGCAGCGCCAGCATGGAACCCGTCGGTGGTAGCGAAGTCGTTGTCGTTGGCCACGAACAGGAAATAGTCGTTGGGTTTTTCCGGTTCCAGCGTGGACAAGAGCACCAGACCCTCCCACTTCTCCGACAGGTTGTCGAGACCCGGCACCACGCCGTTGACCAGACCGAATCGTGCCAGTTGCGCGTTGTCGTTGATGTCCAGGAACGACGCATACTGCGCCGGGGTGATGGCTGGATTCAGTACGCCCCCGGGGGCGATGGTGGCCTCGAAGCTCTCGCCGAGGATATTGGTCGCGGCGCTGATGTCGATCACATCGACCCTGCGCAGTTGCGACACCTGCAGACCCACCTGGAACCCGTTGCTGTCTCGCGGCAGGATCAGCAACTGGGTATCCGACAGTGCCAGCACCTCACTCTGCGCAGCGACCAGGGTCGAAGCGCCCTGCTGGAACTTGGGCAGCTGCACAACGTATTCACCGGTCAGCGTGATTGCATCGAGGTCACGGATGTCGTAGGTGAACAGGCGCGTGTTGTTGCGCGTCGAGCTCGTACCACCCGTGCCACCGTCCTGACGTGCCGCACTCTGCAGGGCGACAAACAGAGTCTGGCCATCGGGCGAGATGGACAGCCCCTCGAAACCCTGATTGTTCTGGCGACCGAAACTCGGATTGCCCGGGGTCGGCGCCGGCTGACCCGCGGTCGCGTTGTTGGAGCTGTAATCGGTCACACCGTTGCGGATGGGCCGTACCGAGGGCGCCACGGGCAGCGCCCCCAGGAACTCGCCACCCGCAGAGAAGCGGTATACCGAGGGACCGTACTCATCGCTCACGAAGCGGGAGCCATCGGGCAGAAGCACGATGCCTTCCGCATCCAGCGAGAGCTTGCCGTTGTAGCCCTGCGGCAGTTCCGGCAGGGTGCTGGTGGCTGCGCGCGCTCCGCCGGTGGCCACACCGCCCGGCTTGGGGTCGATTCCGCTGAACGGGCGCTGGCCACCACCGGGCAGCGTCTCGTACAGCAGTGTCGACTGGGTGAGACTCAGGCCGATCTGGTTCTGCCCGAGACCGGTCGCGCCGGACGCCGCCGGAGTGAAGTCCACTGCGATACGGTTGAGGCGCGCCGTGTAATCGATGGTACCGGCGATGTTGTAGCCACGATCAGGTGCCGCGTAGAAGATGCCGCTGTAGCTGCTGCCGTTGCGCTGCCAGGTGGTCTGGTCAGCCACGAGCCCCGAGATGGAGCCGAACGTCTCCCCATGCTGATCGCGAAGATTCGCTGCCATGCGGCCTACGCCGACGAGTTCGTGCACGGTGAAGGTTGTTCCATTCAAGACCGTTTGCGCGTGGGACAGCGAAACGCTGGCAATCATCAAGGTGACGCCGAGCGCGATCCGCGTCGGCCGTGCGGCGAGGTGGGGCATGAAGGTCTCCTGCGGTTCTAGGACCGCTGCTGGGTGGTGGAAATGTGACGCGAAAAGACCAAACCTCTGATCTCGATCGCCAGAATCATCGACTCACATGACGCAGCGATGAAGACATTCGCCGGCAGACTGATCCCCTTGGCATGGGCCACCGGAGAACAGCCTTGCGTTCCGGAGACATACCCCCGCCGCTGCAACCGCCGCTTGCCTCGACACCCGCGAGATCGCTCCGCCGAGCCGGGCACCCGCACCGGGCTGTCATGGCCGCCCGAGCCCCCTCGAATCAGAGTGAGTCGCGCTGATCGGATCACCGGTACCGGCGTCCGAAGGACACCCGCTCGTCATGCTCGGACACGACACTCGCATGCATCCGGAATCGACTCGAGGCCCGCCCATGCAGCCCCCATGCAACGCACAGGTCACTTTCCTCCTGGCTGCGACATTTGCCACCGCACTCGCCACCAACCCGGTTGCCGCCACCCCGATGGGCATCTGGTCGAACGGCGACCCCGGCATGACACTGTCCAATGTGCATCTCCTCGGCGCCGCTTCGCGCCTCCCCGACGGCCGTGTCATCGCTGCGGGCGGACTGTCCTTGGTCGCCCCGTTTCCCGCCGTCACCACAGCGGAGCTCTATGACCCGCTCAGCCGGACCTGGAGCGCCACCGCAGGTCTGAACACGCCGCGCTGGTCTCTCGACGCCATCACCCTGACCAACGGGCGGGTGCTGTTCGCGGGTGGTGCAAGTGCATTCGCCGGTGCCGCTGCACTTTCCACCGCGGAAACCTACGACCCCACGACTCAGGCCTTCTCCTACACCGCCAACAACCTGTCGATCGCGCGGCAAGGCTTCGGCGTCACCGCCCTCAATGACGGGCGAGTGCTCATTGCGGGCGGGAACAGTTCCGGCAGCAACCTCGGCGGAGGCGGCGTCACCGCCGTGGACGTCTTCGACCCGGCCGCCAATCTCTTCTCGGCCGCGGCGGCGATGAACTTTGGACGTTCGCTCCACGCCCAGGTGACACTGCGGGACGGGCGTGTCGTCGTGATCGGGGGAGCGCGGGACAACGCCGAGATCTTCGACCCCGCAACCAACACGTGGACGGTCGCCGCTGGCCGCCTGCCCGCCACGCTCAAGGACACCAAGGCCTTCGAGCTTTATGACGGCCGCGTCTTCGTGGCCGGTGGTCAGAACACCGCCACCGGCGTCACCACCGATGCCACGTGGTACTTCGACCCGTCAGACGGGACCTTCACTGCCGGCCCATCGATGGCGGGCTTCAACTACGCGCCGAGCGGCGTGCAGGTTGGCACAGCCGACTATTCGGCATTCGACCTGTTCCCGTCGGATCATCCACTGCGCGGTCGGTACATCCTCTTTGCCGGCGGCGAGCACCAGCCCCCAAGCGGCCCCGACGTCGAACTGCACTCGTCATCGATCTTCGACGCGGCGAATGCACGCTTCGTCGACATGGGGCCAATGCCCTTCATCCACGACGACCATGCCGAGTCCCTACTCTGGATCAACGCCGACGGCAACCCCGAGGTGCTCCTGTTTGGCGGCAACCGTTCCATGGGCACCAGCCGCTTCGAGTTCATCGCGACATCGGTTCCGGAACCATCGACCTGGGCCTTGCTTGCCGTCGGCACGCTGGTCCTGCTGCGTCGGGGAAGGCCCACAGCACATCGGGGTCGGACCTCGATCAGTCATCCACAGCACATCGGGGTCGGACCTCGATCAGTCATTGATATATAAAGGAAAACCGCTCGAATTCGACTTGTTTTTGGCGTTAGAAGGCCATTTTCGGGGGTGAAATCGAGGCGCTCTGCCCCGCCACGTCCGCGGTTGTCCGCTTTGCGTTCCCCCCTTTCGGACAACACCATGCGCGCGGGGGGCAGAGCTTCGTCGTTTTGCCCCCGAAAATGACCCGCTAAGCTCGGAAAACTCCTGCTTTCAGGCAGTTTTCCTTTAGGAATCAGGACCCCTTGCAGGTCCGACCCCGAAAGAGCGGGTCCGCAGTTTCACACGAGGCATGGGCTTCGGGCCTGTTCACACTATGGACGCCAGATGCGTTGCCACCCGAAAAGTCGCGAGCCAGGCGCAAAACGAAGCCGGGGTCGGGCCGCGGCGAGGCTTTGCAACGACGCGCGCGGCTTTTCTGGTGGCAACCCGCGCGGGAACAGGCCCTAGCCACCTACCCCGCTGGCAAGCTTAGTCGCATCGCGTGCCAGCACATTCCGCCTGCCCCCCGCGGAACAGCTTTCGATGCGTTGCGTCATTGCCCCTCACAACATCCGGGTGTATGTTCCAGCCACAACATGTGGTTGTGTCACCAAACCGGCAAGTCGACTCCGCACCTAGAAAGGTGCGGGGCAATCCACCTGCAGGAGACCCGTCCATGCATACCTTCGCCCGAGCGGCCGCCGCCGTTGGCCTCGCACTCGCCGGTGCCGCGCATTCCGCCACGCCGGTCGCCACCTGGAACTTCGACAACTCGCTTGCCGCCGTCGAGCCTGGTGTGCCCGCCCTCACCGCCATCGACCCGCTCGGCCGCAGCGGCTTCGTCGTGGACAACGTGTTCGGCGAGAGCCGCTGGGTCTACCGCTTCGATGGCAATCGGACCCCGCCTTCGGAGCAGGCCGGGTTGTACGTCTCGACAGCGGGCCTGCTCAACGGAGACGACGCCTACTCCATCGACCTCGTGTTCAAGTTCGACGCTGACCAATCCTCCTGGGAGAACATCCTCGGCGTTTCGAACCGGCAAAGCGACAACGCCTTCTACGTGGCGCCCTCCAACAAGTTGCAGGTGTGGCCCATGAGTACCGGTCCCAGCACCTTCACTTTCGGCGAATACCACCGCGCCACCCTGACCAACAAGGGCAACAACCGGGTCACGGCCTATCTCGACGGGGTGTTCCAGTTCGACCTCGACACCACGTCCATGAACTTCTCCGCTTACGCAGCGGCCAACCCCGACCGCCTGATCCACTTCTTCGCCGACAACGTCGCCGGGGGTGGGCAGGGGGAGTACGCGAACGGAAGCGTGGCACTCATCCGCCTGTACGACATCGAGTTGACCGGCACCCAGGTCGGCGATCTGCCGGTTCCTCCGCAGCCGGCGATTCCGGAGCCTCGCACCTGGGCGTTGATGCTGGCGGGTGCGGCCGTGGTCGGCGGCGTGACGAGGCGACGCTCGCCCATACGGCGCTGACTCGGCGCGGCCCCACCACCGGATCACCCTCGGGGTCGGACCTCGCACAGCCATTGATTCGTATAGGAATAACGCCGGAATTCAGCTTGTTTTTGGCGTTAGAAGGCCATTTTCGTGGGTGAAATCGAGGCGCTCTGCCCCGCCACGCCCGTGGTTGTCCCCTTTGCGCCCCCCTTTCGGACAACACCATGCCCGCGGGGGGCCAAAGCTCGCTGTTTTCGGCCCAGAAAGTAGCCCGCCAAGCGTTCAAAAGACCCGTTTTCCGGCCATTTTTCCAGCAAAATCAGAGGCTTTTCTAGGTCCGACCCCGAAGGATTGTCAGCCGACGACTGGGGCGGTCTGAGCCTGTGTCCGTTCTCCTTACACCCCAAATGTGGCAGTGACCGGCATGCTCTACGACGCACCGACGCCGACCAACCAAGCCTTTGCTTTAGATGGGACTATTCAGCACGCTCATCGCGATATCCCCACTCGCACACTAGTTGCTGTCGCCGTAGGGCTCCAACCAGGACAAACGAGGCATGCCCGCATGGATCTCCCGAGCTGCAGCCGAGGTTTGTTTTATCCCTGTTCCCGTTGGATCGCGCACGCGACGGGCGGCGTGATGCTCGGCCTGCTGACCGGCGCCGTGACCGCAGCCCCGATGGTCTACCTCGAGGGTGTCACCTACGAGGTCAGCGCCGGCACTGCACCAAGTTTCCAGAACTCGGGGTCCGTGAGCATCGACTCGTGGTCCAGCCAGGCACTCGGGCCGTGGGGCGTGAGTCTCAACGAGGCGGGCCACTACCGCGGCAAGCCCTTCGTCTCCGCCATCGAGGCGGATCTTTCCACCGGCGTCCTGCGCCAGCGTCTCGACTATTCCGGCGGCACCGAGACCGACCAGTTGTCGAGCTACGTGTTCATGTCCGACGTCCTGACCTTCCACGGAAGCGGGTCGGCCCAGATCGCAGCCCGCCTCACCGGGCATTTCACGGGACTTCCAAATCCCACGTACTACAACTACTTCGACTTCACCGTCGGGGCCAACCGTCTGGTTGCAACGACGGACGGCTTCGAGCCCGTCGCAAGCGTGCAAGGCACGTTCAACCTGCGCAACCGCGTTGCCGACGAAGTCACGCTCGGCGACAACTGCGGCGCCACGTGGTCTCTGGGCACCGTCGGATGCCAGCTCGACAGTCTGGCGACCGACAACATCGATATCACGCTGTCCCTGGACATGGCGGGCATCAGCGACGGCGACATCATCGAACTGATCGTCCTCACCCAGGCCGGCGTCTACGATCTCAATCAGGGAGGGGCCGACTTCGGGAACACCGCCCGCCTGAGCCTGACCACGAGCCCCGGCCTGACCTGGGACTCGAGCCAGGGGTCGGGCGTGTTCCTGCAAACCCCGGTTCCCGAGCCCGGGACTTTGGCACTGCTGTTGGCAGGTCTTGGTATCGTGAGCGTATTCGGTGGTCGACGTCGGCGCTGAGCTGGCGGCCCGACCCTGCGGCGAGGGGAAACAAGCCGTCACATGTCCCGCAGGCACGCCGGGCGACACCGCATGGATCTGCGCCACGCCCCGCCCCGCGCCGCTCTGAAAACCCATGACCGGCGGCGACCCCGGGCGTCGCGAAAGGCCGAAGACAGCCCGACACCACCGGGTAACACCACACTCGCGGAAGGTCTACTGGCGCCGGGTTAACGTCTTGGTATTCCAGCTTGCGGTCTTTGGACTGTTGGGGGCACAGGCGGCCGTGACGGTTTGCGCGGTCACCACGAAGCCGGGCGGCGCGCCCTGCTTCTCGCACACCTGGATCGACTCGACATCCGCAAACTGCGCCATCACGATGGTGTTCCATGGCGACACCTTCTGCCCGCCCGGCTCACACCGCGGGGTCTTTGCGTACCCCGTCACCACAAAGCCCGGAGGCACGCGCTGCCCACCGCATATCTGCATCGACGCGGTCCCTGCATAGCGCGTCAGCGTCTTGGTGTTCCAGGGTGCCACCGTCTGCGAATTCGGGGCGCACGCCGCCGTCTTCGAGTATCCCGTCACCACGTAGTCTGGCGGCGTCGGCTGCTTCTCGCACACGTTCATCGACACCGCGTCCATCACCTGTGTCAGCGTGATGGTGTCCCAGGGGGCGACCCGCTGTGCACCGGGCGCGCAGGCAGCGGTCTTCGTGTACGCCGTCACCACGTAACCCGCCGGCACCCCCTGACCGCCGCAAATGCGCATCTCGGGCAGCGCTGTCAGCTGCGTGATCATCTTGGTGTTCCAGGGCGCCACCGTCGGCGAGTTCGGCGCGCACGCCGCTGTCTTCGAATAAGCGGTCACCACGTAGCCTTGCGGCGTGCGCTGTTTCTCGCATACCCGCAGCGCGGAAACACCCGCCGCATCCGTGATCTCGATGGTGTTCCACGCCGCACGGCTCGCGGGGCAGTTACTGGTTTTGAAATATCCCGTGACGACATGGTTGGACGGGATCGGGCTTCCAGCGCATACCCGCAAAGACTCCTGGGCGGCGGCATCTCGATTACCCCAAATGGAAAGCGCGACCACGGAGACCGTGACCAACAACCGCCAACCTCTATCGGAAGGGAGGCAGCCAGCACGAAACCGGCGCCGCGCCGTCATCAGCCCCACAAACCACCCCACCGCATTGCTCGATGGCGCCATACGATCATCCCCTTGCGCCGGTGACGTCATCGGGGCTGCTGGTGTCGGCCGGAAAGCCCCCGGCTCTGGCGCCCTGCCGAAGGAGCCAATTCCCAGGCCCATCATGGGAAAGTTCGTCTTCACTGCCGCCTCCCGAGGTGGTGCCGCCAGGCTTGGCTTGGACGCTGCATCTGCGGTCAAACGGCCCAGGCGATGAGCCGATTACAGGCGCGCGCAATCGAAAAGGCAAGACCTCGCGATGCCCTGGGGAGGTACACCCCTCCTCTCAGCGAGCGCGCTTGCAGCGGCAATCAGGCGGGTATCGAACCCCGATCCGCGCCCATCGCCTTCCGCCGCTCGAGGTAGACCGTCCTGGCGAGCATCAGCAGCAGGCCGATGCCACCAGTGAATATCACCACCAGGACCCAGACCTCGGACTTCATCCCGATCGCCCGAGCGCGATTCTGCAGAAGGAAGAAACCCGCAGCGACTGCCATGAGTCGGTCTAACCAGACCTGCAGAGCCCATGGCGAACCCGAGAGCAGCGGCCAGAAGCCAAACAAACCGTCGCTGAGGATCGCCATGCCGGTCCATACCGCGACAGGCACCACCACAAGCACCGGCACCACCCATGCAGGCCAGGCCACGCGCGCCTTCGTCTGGGCCACGAGCACCATCGCGATTGCCGCCACCGCGAACCCCGCGAGTGCAATCACCTCGACTTGCAGCATCACACCCCCTGCCGATCACCGAAAAAGTCGCATCGGCAACATGGTGGCATACCACCACAGAAGTCGCTACCACCCCTCTTTGGGGTCGGACCTCGACGCCCCTCTGATTCATATGGAAAAAATGGCGAAAGTCGACCCTTTTCAGGCGTTAGCGGGCTACTTTCGGGGTAGAAATGGGTGAGCTCTGCCCCGCGACGCTTGGGGGAGGCGCCCGGCAGTTCACCAGCTGCAAATGACTGAAATGACGGCCAAGGCGAAGAAAAGGCCCGTGCGCCGGGCCATTTCTTCCGCGGACCCCGACCTCCGCGAGCGTCCCCGCTCAGGTCTCAGGGGCCAGGTTTCACTCGGGGAGAATGACGGCATCGATCACATGGATCACGCCATTGCTGGCTTCCACGTCGGCCGCCACGACCTTGGCATTGTTCACGGTCACGCCCATGGAGTCCTTCTTGAGCGCAACGGTCTGACCCTGCACGGTCTTCACGTTGGCGGTCGGAACGTCCTTGGCCATCACCTTCCCGGGGACAACGTGGTAGGTCAGCACCTTGGTCAGCGCGGCCTTGTCCTTCAGCAGCCCTTCGACAGTACCAGCGGGCAGTTTCGCGAAGGCTTCGTCGGTGGGGGCGAACACCGTGAATGGACCGGTCCCCTTGAGCGTGTCCACCAGCCCGGCCGCCTGGATCGCCGTGACCAGAGTATTGAAGCTGCCCGCAGCCACTGCGGTGTCGACGATGTCGGACGGCCCTGCGAACGCGGGGGTGGCACCGAAGGACGCAAACATGGCGCCGGCAATGGCGGTGGAAAGGAAGGCGCGACGAGTGTTCATGGGTGAAACTCCTGTTTGGATGAATGAAATGGGCGGATCCGAAGACCCAAGTGCCCTATCCGGGGCGGCCGAATCGGCTACGATGCGGCTGGCTCTTTCCTGATTGCCAGACACTGCATCGGCGATATCGGGACGTACGCGAGCCGAAGAGACCACAACTTGCACTGATTAGTTCAAAAAAAGACCAATTGGTATGAACACCAAGCTCAGCGTGCGCCAGCAGCGGCAACTCGTGCGGGAGGAAGCCATCCTCGACGCGACCCGGGCCATGCTCGCCCGCAAGGGCTATGACCTCATGACCGTGGACGAGGTGGCTGCCGAGGCCGAGGTCGCCAAGGCCAGCCTCTACAAACACTTCAGTTCCAAGGAGTCGCTGGCCGCAGCGGTGATGATCCGCTTGCTCGATCAGGCGCTCGCCTTCCTCGACAGCCTGCCGCCCGAGACGCCGCCGGTGGACGTGATGCAGGCGCTGTTGCGATGGGCGCTGAATCTGCGCCTGGAGGGCGGGGTACCGCCGCTCCCCGCGACGAACTCCACGCTCCAGGCCAACCTGCTCGCCAGCCCTGCCTACGTGAAGCGCATCCTCGACCTGAACGGGCGCCTGACCTCCCTGGTTAAGGCAGCCCAGTCCCAGGGCGTCATGGACCCCGACCTGCCGGTGGAGGTCGTCGTGTTCGCCCTCTACGCCCGCACCTGCGATCCCGCGATGGAATACCTGCGCATGACCAGGCGGTTCACGAATCAGCAGGTGGCCGACTACCTCGTCAAGGTTGCCTTCGCCGGCATGCGCAACGGGCGCTGAGGTCCCGGACGGACGACATCCGCAGCGTCACTGCGCGGCGTTCGCCGCTCAGATCACCATCGATGCAGCCGCTGGGGCAGAGCTCGACTCTTTTGCCCCCGAAAGTGACCCGCTAAGCGCGATTTCGGGCCGTTTTCCGGGGTTTTTCCTTTATGAATCATAGATCTTTTGAGGTCCGACCCCGAGCGGGCGTTGATCGGCCGATAGTCCCTGATGACCATGGGTGATTCGATGCGCTGTCATGGCCCCGACCGGTGTGATCGCTAGTCTCCATGACACCGCAATACCCATCGGAGACTGTCGTCATGCGCAAGCCGTTGTTCGCCACCATCCTTCTCGCAGCAATTCCGTCGATCGCATCGGCGGAGTTCCGGGTGCTCCCCTACCAGCAGAACCCATCGGCCGACGGGATGTTCTTCACCTGGTTCACCGAGGCCCCGGTCTCTGGAACCATGACCGTCACCGGCCCCGGTCTGTCGACTCCGCTGGCGTTCTCCACCACCCCAAGCTTCGAGGCCGTGCTCGCCTACACCAACGCGGAGCGCAACCAGAACATCTCTGGCCTCGCGCAAGGCTCCTGGCTCCTCGGCAACGACAAGTACAAGCACACTGTCGACGTGCGCGGCCTCGCTGCCGGTCAAACCTACCAGTACACCGTGACGCAGGGCACGGCCACATTCAACGGTTCGTTCGCAACCGCTCCCAGCCGTACCGACTGGAGCGACATCCGCTTCATCGCCATGAGCGACTCCGAGACCGACCCTGCCGGGCGCGTCACGCGGCGCGAGTGGCAACCGGGCGCTCTCGCAGCGGGCTCTCTGCCGCGGCCGGCAGTTACCGGTAGCCAGTGGGCGACCACATTCGGCAGCACAGGCTCGGGCGTCAATCAGGTGCTGCGCTACTCCATGACCGAGACCGAGGGCTACACCCGCAACCTCCAGATCGTCGAGACGCGCGCGCCGAACTTCATCATGATGCCTGGCGACCTCGTCCAGGGCGGGGGCTATCAGCCCGGCTGGGACGAATTCTGGCGTCACAACGCCGGGTCGGTTGGTACGGTGCTCACCGCGACCCCCATCCTCCCGGCGCTGGGCAACTGGGAGAACTTCGCCGCCATCAACGGTGGATACGGTACCGACGCCGATGGGCGCTTCGGACCGAAGTTCGCGCGCGACAAGTACCACGCCTACTTCGACGCGCCCGATAACGGCACGTCGGAGCACCGCGACAACTACTACCGCGTCGACTACGGCCCTCTCACCATCATCACGCTCGACAGCTCCAAAGGGGTGCCCGAGGATCGTCGCAGCAACTACCCGGCAGCCGAGCGCCTCACCGGCGCGCAGTACACCGGCCCCGGAACCGACACTCAGGAGAACTACACCGTCGCGCAGTACGAGGCGGCTGGCGGTACGGATCTCAGCCCCTTCAATCCGGGCACGGCGCAGTGGAACTGGGCGCAGGCGCAGCTCGCCGACGCCCGTGCGAACGGACAGATCGTGTTCGTGCAGTGGCACCACGCGGCGTACAGCGACGGCGAACACGGCCTGCCGATGAACCACTTCAGCAGCAGCGGGCAGGGTGGCACCCCGATGCGGGTCTATCACCACATGCTCGAGCAATATGGGGTGGCAGCCGTGCTGTCCGGCCACAGCGAAATGTTCGAACGCAGCTTCGTCGACGGCAACAACGACGGTATCGGCGTCATGTACTACGACGTCGGAGTCTCCGGCGATGGCCTGCGTGGCGAGCGTCGCAACGGTGCCGGTTTCGCGACCCCGCTGCTCAACTACAACCCGTTCAGCGAGTGGAGTGCCGATCAGAACGCCGCCGAGCAGTGGGCTCTCGTCGACGGCGTGGTGCAGCTAGTGGACGGTGGCAAGCACTACGGCCACCTCGAGATCGATGTCGAGCGGCTCGACTCATCCACCGGTCTCTATGCCAAGGTCACGCTCACGCCCGTCTAC
>Ga0169931_10007595_pt1 | contig 16040 bp, 14 predicted proteins | sample Kivu_15m_20L_FD_129675 | JGI IMG/M metagenome (GOLD analysis project Ga0169931, IMG submission 129675) | Freshwater microbial communities from Lake Kivu, Western Province, Rwanda to study Microbial Dark Matter (Phase II) - Kivu_15m_20L... | ecosystem: Environmental > Aquatic > Freshwater > Lake...
AAACGGAGAAACAGGTCCAACCGGTCCAAACGGAGAAACAGGTCCAACAGGTGTAGCAGGGCCAAACGGTAATGATGGTCCGACTGGTCCAAACGGAGAAACAGGTCCAACAGGTGTTGCAGGGCCAAACGGTAATGATGGTGCAACAGGTCCAAATGGAGAAACAGGTCCAACAGGTGTTGCAGGGCCAAACGGTAATGATGGTGCTACAGGTCCTACTGGTGTAGCAGGTACAAACGGTAATGATGGTGCAACAGGTCCTACAGGTGTAGCAGGTACAAACGGTAATGATGGTGCTACAGGTCCTACTGGTGCAAACGGTAATGATGGTGCAACAGGTCCTACTGGTGTAGTAGGAACAAACGGCAATGATGGCGCAACAGGTCCTACAGGTGCAAACGGTAATGATGGTGCTACAGGTCCTACTGGTGCAAACGGTAATGATGGTGCAACAGGACCTACAGGTTTATTTAATCAAAATTATACAATATTTCCAAATATCATAACATCTAGCACAGGTCAGTCAGGTATAGGTTTATATGATTATTATCGTATTGGCACGGGTTCAACTGGTATAACATTTACATTACAGGCTATTAATTCTCTTCCTTATGGAAATAGAGGTATTTTTACTTTTGTAGATGTTGGTGGTGATTTATCAACAAATAATTTAACAATTAGTTCATCTAATAGTGATGCTATAGGAAATTCTACATCAACACCGCTAACTACGAATTTTAGTTCAATAACCTTAACAGCTGATTATATAAGTGGTGCAAGATGGTTCATTAATTAATACCACACCATATGAAATAATATATATAATTATATATATTATGACATTTATTTCTTCAGTTCAAACTACAACTGATACTAATAATTCAACAACTACTACAAATACTTCTTTTACAGGTTTATGGACTAAAATTAATGGTTATGAATCAGTAAATATAAATATAGTATGCGCTCAAAATTCACAACCTAATGGATTACAAATACAATTTTCACACGATGGTTCAACTGTTAGTAAAACATTATGTGATACATTCTTTGCTAATATTAATTATTCAAAATCTTTCACTATACTTGATACATATTATAGAATTATTTTTACATTAACAGCTTCCGCCCAAATTAATTTAACTTCTAGATTACTTGTTTCATCGCAAGAAAGTGTTAGTCAAAATAATTTTTATCTTTCAAATGATTCAATGATTGATGCTTTTGGTAAATTAAGAGTATCAAATCCTTATACATTATTAGATATGAAATTTCCTATTCAACCTCCATCTCAAACTTCTACATCAGAATATCTTAATAATTCAGAATTAGTATGTACTGCTTTCACTGGTTCTGGAACCTATACCCAAACTACATCAGGTAATGGTTTGCGAACTATAAGTGTAAATGATCAAGCAGCAGGTACTTTCCAAAGTCAAAGTAGAAAATATTGTAATTATCAACCTGGTAAATCTCTACTTGTTTTATGTTCTGGAGTAATTAATGCTGGTTTAGCAACAGGTTTAAGTTCTCAAACTAATGTTACCACTAGAATCGGTTTTTTTGATAATTATAATGGTTTTTATTTTCAATATGATAGCACTAATATGTCAATCGTATACAAAAATAATGGTGTTGTTGTAGGTACTATACTACAATCTAATTGGAATTTAGATACTATGAATGGTAATGGTTCAAGTTCTCTAAATTTAGATTTTAAAAAAACTCAGTTATTTGTTATTGATTTTGAATGGTTAGGTGTTGGTAGAATTAGATATGGTTTTTATGCTTTTGGTAAAATTAATTATTGTCATCAAATTACTAATCTCAATAATTTAACAGCACCTTATATGCAGTCAGCTAATTTACCAATTAGATATGAATTACAAGGAAATGGACCTGGAAGCACAGGAGCCCTAATTCAAATATGTTCTACAGTTATTAGTGAAGGAGGTTTTAATCCTCAAGGTAGACCTTTTACTGCTAATAATGGATTACCTGCGGCTAATAATGTAACGGCATCTGAAACACCGCTTCTAGCCATTAAAGGTGGTGGTGTTAATTATTATCATCAAAATATTATACCTCTTCGTATAGAATTGTTAAATACTGCTAATACAACGAATGCTATTATTTATAAAGTAAGAATGTTTTTAGCACCTTCGCCAGAACCTGCAACATTTGAGTGGCAGAATGTTAGTAATTATAGTGTAGTTCAATATGCAACAACAATTACTTCATTTACAACAACTGGATCAATAGTTTTAGAAGAAGGATATTTTACAGGAAGAGGAGCTTCTTCTTTTAACAGTTTGACCGATGTTTTTACTAATGTTCTGCAATTAACATCAGATGCTTCTAATAATAGTGATATAATTGTGATTACAGCCCAAATACAAACTGGAAACGCTCAAGTAGCTTGTTCTATACATTGGCAGGAAGTTTATTAGAAAAATTGATTTATATTATAAATAATATTGGTAATAGTTAGTCAATTGGAGTATTAACATCTTAATATAAGGTCAATTGTGGTTAATAGGTTGTCAATTGGAGTATTAACATATTGAAAAAAGGATGCTTTGCAACCTCCCCAAAGATATTCAAAAGAATTTAATTGAAAGATGTCCTCAACTAAATTTTGTATGCAAAACCTTTAGATTACAACATTTTACAAAACCAGCGGATCTTTGTTATCCTACTAGAGAAAATGATAAAGACCAAAAAGTTATTGTAGAATATGTATCAACTGCTGCAGGGCATGAAGAAACATTAAAATTAGAATTTAGAGAAGGAATTAAAGGAAGTCTTCGTAGAATAGAAGAATATATGGAGAGAGATAATGTTCGTTCTCTAAATACAAACTCAATAGAATTATATAACGCCATATGGACTGATATAGAAAAATTACACAATCATCCCGATAAAAAAAATATTATAGATAATTGGAAATATGGTGGAGCTTACAAATATGCTTTCTATGAAACATCATTTGCTACACATCAAACTAGATTGAAATTCTTCTTTGATTTTGTGATGTATATGTATCATTGAGTTTTTTATAAAAAAGTTGAGCCTAAAGGCCAACATTTTTTAGTATAAAAAAGTTGAGCGCAAAGGCCAACATTTTTTATAATTATAAAAAAGTTGAATTTTTATAAATTTTGAATAACTAGGAAATGGCACTTAATTTCGCTTGGGAGAAACCATCAGACGGTTGTGAGCAACCATCAGGTTGTCGCTGGGTCATTTTTAACACCACTGACCATCGTTTAGAAGTTTGTAGGTGTAGCGTCTCAGAGAATCCACATTCTCTTCCACGCCCACCTACGGGTATCGCAATTTTGTGGGTGTCTCCTAGCATCACCGATGAGCAGGCAATTCAGAGAGCATCTCATTCAGATGTTTACTATGCATTGCTTCGTTCTAACGTGAACGACCTACTGCCACCGTCAACTGGATAAGCAGCTAAAAAGCTGAATACTGGTGATTATATATCATCGCATCCACCGCAGGAGACGCATAAAAAAAGGAGACCGGAGTAAAAAGTCTTCTAATTATTTTTTACAAACAAAAATTGATTAAATATAATTTTTTATAAATAATATGAATAAAAGTATAAATAGATATGATAAATAGATTATAAACATATCAAAAACATGAATAATATATTATTCAATTATGGTACAAAAATATTAAACAAGCATATAACAGACAAAAGATATATTACACAATACAATGATGAAATTTTTATAAATACAATAACAAATCTTGATGAAGAAAATACAAAAACTATATTTGAAAAAGAATTACATAATATAATAAATAGTTTAGATATACCAGTAGAATACAAGGATGAATTAAAAAATTTAGAAACTGAAATAATTGTTAGAAATAAAACAAAAGATGATAATTATTATTTCAATTGGCATTTTGATGACAAAAAACTTATAGTTCAAAATAAGAAAAATAAAGATACTCTATATAATCTAGAAATTATTTATGAAGATAATAAAAATATTTATGGTCTATATAATAAAAATAATAAAAAATTAATATATACACTTATATTTTATACAAACACTCACAATATTGATTTTATTGGTGGTGAATTTTGTTTTATAGATAAAATTATTAAGCCACAAAAAGGTATGATTTTATTATTTCATTATGGTGAATTACATAAAGTTAATTTACTTAATAGTGGAAAGAGGAAAGCAATTGTTGTAAAGTTTTATAATAAAATTTGATTATTGATTTATATATATCTATATATATACATATATATAATGGATGATTACAATGCTATATTAAAAAAATATTATGGTTATGATTCATTAAAGACAGAACAATATAAAATTATAGATACAGTTCTAAATAAAAAGCGAGATGTTTGTGCTATTTTAGCAACAGGTTTTGGTAAATCAATTTGTTATCAATTACCAGTTTTAATCAGTAAAAAATCTGTTGTTGTTATATGTCCTTTAATTGCTTTAATGAAAGAGCAGTGTGAAGAAATGGAAAAGAAAGGTATTCCTGTATGTGTATTTAATGGTGATACAACAAAAAAAGAAATAGAATTATATGAAGAACAATTATATGCAAGAGAATATAAAGTAATATACATGACACCAGAATATTTTATTAAATCCAAGAAATTGATTAAAAAATTAGAAAAGGTAGAAAATCTGTGTATGGTATGTATTGATGAAGCACACGCTGTATCTACATGGGGATTAGATTTTAGACCAAGTTATACAAAACTGGATATTATTAAAGAATGGGTTAATGTGCCAATTCTAACACTAACAGCTACAGCATCATCAAAAGTTAGAGACGATATACAAAATATTTTAAATATGGATAATCCTTTAGAATTGATTGGTAATTTTGACAGACCAAATCTATTTATTAAAATTCTACCAAAGAAAAAAGATATTGTTGAAGATATAGGAGAACTATTAAAAAAGTATAAGAATGAATATATAATTATTTATTGTAAAACCAGAGATGAAACTGAAAAAACAGCAGAATTAATAAATAAGAGTGGTATTGAATGTTTTGCTTATCATGCTGGTTTAAATACAAATACTAGAAATGATACACAACAAAATTTCAATGATGGAACTTATAAATGTATTGTAGCAACTATAGCATTTGGTATGGGAATTAATATTCCTAATGTAAGATTAGTTATTCATTACAATTGTCCTAAAAACATTGAAAGTTATTATCAAGAAATAGGCAGAGCAGGAAGAGATGGAAAACCTTCAGAATGTTATCTATTTTATTCCAATAAAGATTTTGTAGTGAATAGATATTTTTTAAAGAGTATTCAAAATCCTGTATATAAAAATTATCAAGAAGAGCAAGTTAGATTTATTGAAAAGTATATTTATACCACAGAATGTAGGAGAAAACTAATTTTACAAAATTTTAATCAGGAAATAGAGAACTGCACTAATTGTGATAATTGTTTAAAGAATAAGAAGGATGTTGTAAGAGTTGAATATAGTCGTCAATTATATTTATTTTTAGGTTTATTAAAAAGAATCAATGATAAATTTGGAAATACAACAATTATTAATATTTTATTAGGAAAAGGAAGTATTAAAGATATTCTTAAAACAAATACTGAATTTGGCGAAGGTTTAGAATATGGAAATTTAGAATGGTGGAAAATCTTTACTAGAACATTAATTAATGAAGAACTGATTAAAGAAAATCAGGTAACAGGATTCTTTGGTTCTACACTATGTTTAACAACTAAAGGATTAAAATTAATTAATTTGCTTAAGAATAAATACAAAAACTTTGAAGATTTACAAAAAGAAAAAAATAATATTTCAGATTGTTATCTAACTGAAATAGTTTATACTAAAGAACCTAAAAAAACCAAGGAGAAAATTAAAGTGGTTAAAGCTGTGAATAAGAAAAATTTAATTATAGAAGATTAGATTTTATAGAATAGATATAATTTTTATAGATTTATTATACATCATATGGCATATTAGCTGGTTCACCATTTGGTAAAAGTATTCTTCTACTATAAATCCATTTTTTATTATAATAACTCCATCTTACAGACTTATCTATTTCTAATCTATCAAATCTAAAAATTAGTTGTATAAGATATAAATTTATATTTTGATTATTTGCCATCCAATATGGAATCATATTTACAACTGAATTTATCAGATTGAAGGGAGTATTTAATTCTGGGAATAATATTCTACTTGGACTTGGTCTGTATAACATTAATTCTTTACATTTGTATTCTTTCCATTCATACGCCCAACAATAGGGATTTTTTCTATCAACAAAAAATTCTCTTGGTTCATCGCCAGTTAAAGGATTAAATTTATAATCTGATTCTAAAAGTTTAATAACGAATTTTCTATCTTCTTCTAAATTTGGATAATATTCGTCTGGAACAAAAGTTCTCATAAAATCTAAAATCAGTATTCTTGATTCAGAGTTATTTAATAAATTTACTAATTTTTGTTGAATAAATGAATATCTGACTTTCCAGTTTTCAAACTCTTCACGAATTACTCTAATTTTTTCATCATATTCTTTCTTTTTTTCCAAATATCTAAGGAATTCTGGATGTTGCTGTTTATAAAATTTTTCTACTTCTGGATCATTATATTTTAATTTTACAAATTTAATTTCTACATACTCTTCGTAATTTATTTTAATATTTTTTTCATTTTTTAAATATAAATTTAAATATTTTTTAATTTTATCCTTTAGATCTTCGTATGGTAATTCACCAATATATGGTATACCTCTAATTATCCCCCAATCATCAACACCTAAGGTTAATTTACCATTTACTACACCTCCATTTATAAATCCAGCCCAATATTTAGGACAATAATGTTTTAGTTTTTTCTTTAGATTTTTCTCTACTAGCACATTAAAGTCTGCAAATGAACTTGTTCTACAGTAATTTTCAGCAGTTTCTAGTGTAAATTTTAAATCAGAAGAATTTAGAGAACATGTTTTATTTTCTATTTCTAAATCCTCATTATTTGTAAATTCACCGTATATATATTCTTCTTGGTTCCTGCAGTCCATTATTAGTTTAATATAAATATTTATTTATCAATTTTTTTTGATAGTATATATAATATGAATATACAAATAATAATATTGATTTTACTATTAGTATTAATTTTTATTTTTTTTGACGGATGTCAATTAAAAAAAAGAGAAAATATGATGGTAATTGATTTACCATATTTAGATTATAAACAAGAATCAGTGCAATATGATAAAAAATCAGAAGAAAATATAATTACAAAAAATAAATTACTAAATCATCTTAAGAATGACATATATTGTAGAATAGGTATTTCAAAAGTTCATGGTGTAGGTGTTATTGCTATAAAAGATATTCCAAAAGGAATTAAGCCTTTTGCTACATTATCTAAAGAAAAAGATAAAATAATAAATTTAAGTAAAGATGATGTTAAGGATATAAATCCTAATGTTCGCAAAATATTAACTGATTTCTTTTTTAATGAAAAAAGAGATGAGTATGATGTATTAGCATCCGGACCAAATAACTTAAATATATCATTTTATATTAATCACAGTAATAAGCCAAATATAGATATTATTGCAGATACTGAAAGTAATTATTATGGTTTTATAACAAATAGAATAATAAAAAAAGGTGAAGAATTATTTATTAATTATAATGAATATAACAAAGAATGAAGATTAATTTTAGAGATAAAATATAAATATTTATTTATCAATTTTTTACAATAATATATCGATAATATATAATAATATGGTTACAAAAAATAGATTACTAAAGCATCTTAAGAATGATATATATTGTAGAATTGGAGTATCAAAAGTTCATGGTGTTGGTGTCATTGCGATAAAAGATATTCCAAAAGGAACTATGCCTTTTGCTACATTATCTAAAGAAAAAGATAAAATAATAAATTTAAGTAAGAATGATATAAAAGATATACATCCAAATGTTCGTAAAATTTTAACTGATTTTTTTGGTGATAAAAAAAGAGATGATTATGATGTGTATGCTTATGGACCAAATTATATAAATATATCATTTTATATGAATCACAGTGATAAGCCAAATATAGATGTTATTGAAGATACTGGAAGTAATTATTATAGTTTTATAACAAATAGAAAAATAAAGAAAGGTGAAGAATTATTTATTAATTATAATGAATATAGTAAAGAATGAAGAATAGATTTAGAGAATAAAAATATAATATATATTAATATATTATAAAATATGGTAATTAATATTGATGATTTTGATTTATCTGTAGAACCATGTGATGATTTTGCGTGTTATGTTAATGGAAATTGGAAAAAAAATAATCCGATACCAGATAAATATACAAAATGGGGTACATTTGAAATATTGCATGAAGATAATCTTAAAAAATTAAAAGATATAACAAGTTCTAATTGTGATGGTATTTATAAAAATTTAGGAATACTATATAATTTAGGATTAGATGAAGAAAGATTAGAAAGAGAAGGTATTAAACCTTTTCAAAATATAAAAAAATTAATTCTAGAATCAAATGATAAAAATGAATTATGGAGAATTATGGCAATATTAAATAAATATGGATTAGCAGGAATGTTTAGTGCATATTCACAAGAAGATGCTAAAAATAGTTCTCTAGTTGTTTTATATTTGTCAACAGGAGGATTAGGATTTCCTGATAGAGATTATTATTTTTTAGAAGATAAAGAAGAAATAAGAAAAATGTATAAAAAATATATTGCTGATATTTTATTATGTTTACATCCTCTTAATTATGATATGCATATAGATAAAATAGCCAAACTTATATTTGATATTGAACTTAAATTATCAACTCATACATTTACAAGTGTAGAAAAAAGAGATCCTGAAAAAAATTATAATAAAGTTAATGTAACAAAATTTAATAGTTTAACTAAGGTAGATTGGGATTCATATTTTAAAGAATTAGGTATTTTAATAGATATTCCTTATATAGTTGTTGACAATTTAGATTTTTTTGAAAATTTAGGTAAATTATGGGCTGATACAGATATTAATTTATTAAAATTATATTTATTATTTAAATCATTATCTAATTCGGCATATTATTTAAACGATAAACTTGTTAATCTTAAATTTAATTTTTATGGAAAATTCTTATCAGGACAAAAAGAGAATAAACCAAGATGGGAAAGAGCTATATCTATGGTTGATATGGCAATGGGTGAATTACTTGGTAGAAAATATTGTGAATTACATTTTAATAGTGCATCTAAAGAAAAAATGTTAATGATGGTTGATTCACTTAATAATGAATTAGCAGAAAGATTAAAAAATCTTACATGGATGAGTGAAGAAACTAAAGAAAAAGCTTTCAAAAAACAAAAAGCGTTTAAGGCTAAAATTGGTTTTCCTGATAAATGGAGAGATTTTTCTACTTTATTTTTAGGAACAAGTAGTACAGATGCAAAAAGTTTGCTAAAAGTTATAATGGATTGTAATCTTTTTAACCATGAATATGATATTTCTCAGTTATTTAAACCGGTAGATCCTCATAAATGGGAAATGAATCCACACGATGTAAATGCTTATTTTCATCCAATTAGAAATGAAATTGTTTTTCCTGCTGGAATTCTTCAACCTCCTTTTTTTAATCCTGATGGAGATGATGCACTTAATTATGGTGCTATAGGAACTGTTATAGGACACGAAATGACACATTCATATGATGATAAGGGTTCACAATTCGATCACACCGGAGAATTAAATAATTGGTGGTCTGAAGAAGATAGGGAAAAATTTATGGAAAAAGCAAATTATTTTGTTGATGAATATGGTAGCTGTCAAATTAATGGTAAAAATGTAAATGGAGAATTAACACTTGGTGAAAATTTAGCAGATCATGGTGGTGTTAAGATTGCTTTTAATGCTTTAAAAAAGAAATTAGGAAAAAATATATCAACAGAAAAATCAAAATTTACACCTTTGCAGAGATTTTTTATCTCTTGGGCTATAGTTTGGCGATGTAATATAACAGATGAAGAAACTGATAAAAGATTATTAACTGATCCACATTCTCCAAATGTTCTTAGGATAAACAGCACATTGAAAAATATACCAGAATTTCATGAAGCATTTGATATTATTGATGGTAATATGTATAGAAAAAATCCTGTCCAAATGTGGTAAAATTTAATTGTATCCATTTTTTATACTTTATGGATTAATCATGCTTACTGGTGAATGTTGCAGTGCTTTCTACCTACCTTCACAACTCTGGAGGGCGTTTGAACCAAAACACAGCAAGAACAAGGACTAAACTGTCCTTGGTGAACCACACCAAAACGACCAGCGTATTGTCCCGCAAAAATTGTCACAGTGTTTGAAGGAGGTTGTACTGGTGCAAGTTTAAGGCGATTCAAGCCATTGGTTCCTAGCACCGAAAATATCAAATCAGCACAATCCGGGCTGGCGGGTTGCTGTGGTGGTGGTTTCGGACAACATTCATGACAGTTGCATTCTCTACTCTTTCCATAGAGTCTTCGAACAATTTCCTCGGCTAAACCCGCAGCCAAAATTTCCAAATAATCATCATTATACGACATCCTACAAAAACAGATGGAAGTGCTAAAGCGTTTAGATAGATTAAATTATTAACTTTTTATTATACTTTAATAAAAAACGTTGGTTTATAGAACGCAACTGTATATAAAAATAATTTCCACCCGCCTTTCCATCCTAGAACATTGGTAAGATGTTCAGTAGAAAAGTCCATCGATTAGTTGGCACACACAAGATCTCTTCTCCAACCCTGATGTAAGCCGTGGTTGCTGTAGACAATATAAGATGTCCGATGACACCAGCAAATGGTGTGCCAGTGGTGTGGACCACCACCAACTCATTGGTTGGGTTCCTCAGATATTGTTCCATCTCAGGGAGACTCACATCTTTCACGACAAACTTAACAGCAAGTCCTTTGTGGTTGGAAAGAGATAGAACTTTCCTTCCTCCTTCGTAGTCGTGAAGACCAACACAACCAATCATTGTTGCTAACAAACGGATATTGAAGGTTTGATCCGTCTCGGGCTGAACCATCATGAGAAATTGTGCCATCAGAGCACTATTGTACGAACCATTCGTTTTGGGTGGTATGGTGCACTCAAGCAAGTTTCCACCTCGTATAGTGGCTTTTGCGTCCAAATTCGGTGCCTTAATCTCAATTTTGAAGGCACCTCCTTCTTGCCTAATGTCTAAAGAAACAAAAAGAGGAAGGTTTCCAAACAAACACCATAAGGTTTGCCAGTTTGCTTGCTGTTCGGTTTGTTGGGTAGGCTCAGTAGCCATGGAAGAGGTTGACAATGTGGTAATACCTTAAAATTATATATAAATTCAATTTTTTATAACTTTATATATATAAAAAAATAAGTAGCTCTTTTTTAGAGTTTTCCTTGCTCTTGCTGAAAAAATTCAGATAAAACTGTATCTAAATTTTCTATCTCGCTCCAAGCGAAACGTCTTCCTCCTTCAAGCCATACAAACTCCCTGTTCTTATTTTCAATTCGTTCTACAACGCCATGAAAAGTAGAATTTGGTGTTTTTAGCACCACGAGGGATGGGTTGATAGTGTCCAACCTGATTAGTGTAGACTTACTTAAACGATATTTCGCCATAGCATTTGTCTTGGAAAGACACACAAAACCTCCAACTCCATAGTTGCACACACCAATATATCCACCTGTAGGAGTTGGCACAATTTCTACAAAATTTATGGTAGAATCATCTGGCATCATAAGAATTTGGGTTCCGAGTGCTGTGTTTGCCTGTGTAGTTTTTCTCCAAGGCACACATAACTGTGGAAAACGACGACTTTCTAAAACTTGTTCGCCTATTATCCTTACGATAGCATCAAAGCCCTTACCGATGATGTTCAAGTCAATTTCTTGTTTTTCCTTATGAATCACCAGTTTTTTAAATGGTGGTAATCTGGCAAACATGGCAAATAACAACTGCATCTGGTGTGAAACCACTGGTAGTACAGGAGGTGGAAGTGTTTTCTTTGAAAAAATGTCTTGAAGCATATTCACCCATGAAATAGGTTGTGAAAGATCAGGCATTGTGAAGGTCAATGATGAATTATCAACATGATGAGCAATGATTTTAGCCCCATCACGCTTGATAACTATTTTTTTTTTGATCTCCAACTGATGTTGTACAACATCAAGGGGTGTATTGAAAGTAGATGCCAAAATACTCATGGCATTTTTTGCAGGTTGCTCTGCCAAAATAGCATTTGAACCATCAACAAGACGATTAAAGAACCCCCAATCAGGGTTTCTATGAATCTGTGCGGCCGTCAGATTAGGCCTCTTGGCTTCTTGAACGGGAGAGAATGTTTGTTCCTGAACGGCAGAGGATGCTTGTTCCTGAACGGAAGAGGTTGAACTCTTAGTTTCAGTTTTGCGTGCTCTTTTTGGTGGCATTACATGATAAATTAAACAAACAAATAATATTTCAATTTTTTCTAAATTTTAGAATATTTTTATATGTATATAGAAAAATATAGTTTTAGTATTCGTGAGAAATTTTATTATTTTTATTTATAAAAGTATCAATTTGATTAAAAATATGTTTTCTAACAGATTCATTATTTTCAAAATCTTCATTAACATCAATAATGCATGAATTTAATTCTTTACTATTTACTAACCAATCATCATGAGATTTATGAAGCATTTCTAAATATTCAAGAGAAACGGATGATTCTTCATTTCTAGATCTAATCTTTAATCTTTTAAAACTTACTTCAGGTTCACAACGAAGATAAATAAAACCAGACGGTTTACCCATTTTTTCAATTAGTATATTTTCTAGCCAAATGTACCATTCATTATACATTTTCCATTCAAGAGAAGACATTTGACCTGTTTCATATAATGATTTAGCAAAAACATTTCTATCAGTATAAATAGATCTCTCTGTAATTTTACTATCTTTAATTGTTGGTTTTGTTAAATTATTAACTCTGGTTATAGCTGCATAATTTTGAAAAGTATAAGACCATCGTTGTGGATCATCATAAAAATTTTGTAAAATATTTTTATTTGAAGAATCATCTTTAAGATTAATCCAATCATTAACCGGTTCTAAACAAATATCTATATTATTATATTTTTCAGCAAATAGTCTGCAGAATGTTGATTTTCCAGAACCAATATTACCATCAACAGTAAACCATTTTTTAACCATCCTTTTTTTATATATGTTAATATATATACTGATTAATATTATAAATTAAAATCAATTTTTTATTATATTTAGTAAAATTTATTGTGGTCTAAAATTAATTAGAGTATTTAATCTAGTTTCATAAACACCCATAACAAACATTAAATGATTTTGAAAAATCTTATTAAGTGGTAAATTCATCACTTCATCTTTTAATTTATCTAATATACTAAAAATACTGTATTTATATCTATCAAATAATATTTCTAAATTATATCTTGAATTACTATTATCATCATAATCATACCAATATATGTTATTAATATATTGTTCTATAGACACTGACACAATATCACCCTTTCTGGTTAACTTTTTTCTATTGACAAAACCTTTTACTGTAACAAACTCATTTAGTTCCTTAAATATATTTGTAAATACAAAATATGTCTCATTATATCTAATATTTACATCCGGTGGATTACATTCACCTCCCTCTGTAGATTCATCATCTGAGCTAGAACTTGATTTAGAACTTGAATTAGAACTAGAACTTGTGCTAGGTTCAGGAATATCGGTTGAATTACAATAAAATATGATTTTATCATTAATATTATAGTTAATTGTTACAATACATTTAATATATTCAGTAAATTTATTAAAAAAGTATTTAAGTTTTGGTAGAGATTCAATCATATCAGCATATAAAATATTTGAAGGATTAATAAGGATAGTTTTTTTTATAAGTAAATATTCATAATTAATACAATTAGTATTTAATTTTATTTGATTACCCCAACTATCATAAAAAGTAAAAGTAAGAGTTGTAATATTACCAAGTTCAGTATCTTGATAAATTTTAACAGCATAATATGGATTTCCTCTATAATAAAGAATTCCTGTAACCTTATCTGGAAAAACTGTAAAAGAATTATCATTAATTGGATTTGTTGCTAAATTTTGTCTATTTGATAACTCTGGAATACTGACCATAATAAATCTATCTGTAAATAATAAACTTGTATCATTAACATTTGGAATATATCTATAACATGCTAATTTATTTTGAAAATGTCTATCAAGATCATCCTTAATACTCATATTACCCGAAGGAGGGCATTCATCATCACAAGAATTGCTACAATATTTCCAATCAGAATTTATAATAACAGAACTAAATCTTGGTAGAACTATATTATCAAGTCTTATAAATTTAATATTAATAAAATCTCTTGAAATATAAGGATTATAAATTTTTTTTTGTCTATTTTCATAGTTTATAATAAAATTAGGAGATGAACCAAATAATAAAATATCATCTTCTACATTATCATCAATTTTTGATCTAATATTAGGATTATTACTTATTTTGGTTTTAGAATTACGTCTAAGTTCTCCTTTTAATTCATCTTTTAAAGATAAAGTATTTATACCACTATTTACTATAGGACCAAATGTTACTTTATATTGAAAAGGATCAGGATATAATTCAATATCTCTATCAATAGAATCAATATTTAATCTGTATTCTGTAATTGTATCTTTATTTACAGGATTACCAATATTTTCATCTAAGGTATTATTTTTATAAGTAAAATCAGGTTTTTTATTTATAGGTTTATTTTCTGTAAAATTTTGTTGATAATTAAATTGTCTCATATCATTAAGAGATTCATTTCTAGCACTATTTGTTTCATTTCTATAAAAAGTACTATTTGGTTCATAACTATTATAATTTCTAATAAACTGCTGTTGTTCTGAATTAAATTTGTTATTCATTTATAATATATAAATATAATATTTTGTGTTTAATATGTTTAAAAATTAGATAATTATATATTAATATATAATTACTAAATGGAACAAGTATTTTTATGTCAAGAAAATATTATAAATTTAACTAAAAAATTAATCTTATATCTTGAATTAGATGAAGCACAGATTAATAAAGAGGTTATTATGAAATGTAAAAAAATTATTTCTAATTATATGTATGCTATTTTTGATAAATATGGTAGTAGAAAACCACAAAATATTTCTACTAGAGAATTTCTTGAAAAATTAAATAAAAAAAGTTTAAGTGATTGTATTAGAATGTTTGAAGAAAAAAAACAATCTAATAGAGGTAATCAAAAAAATAATATGGCTTTTAATCATAATAATACAACTAATAATATAAATAATAATTTACCTAAATATAATAATCAAAATAATCAAAATAATCAAAATAATCAAAATAGTATGTTAGGTATACCTAATAAATTTATTAGACCAGATGATATGATGAATAGAATGACGAATAATAATAATAACAACAATAATAGACCGAAAGAATATACATCATATAATGATAGTGGTGGTGCTTATGCTTCATTTAGCTCATTAAATAATAGTAATGGTCCATTTATAACTGCAACAGGTGAATATGGATTACCATTAGAAATGCAAAACGAAAATTCAAATCAAAATGGTGATTTTAATCAAAATAATGGATCTTCTGGTAGATTTGAAGGACGAAAGAATTTTTCAGATGAATTAGAAAGAAGAATGAATGCTTTACAGACTGAATATAGAGGCGGTTCTAATCAAAGTGGACCACAATTAGATGAAATGACCGCTAAATTATTAAATCTTAATAATACTGGCGCTCAAATTCCTGCTGGTATGGTCTTACCACCAAGCATGCAAAGTAATAATAGAAATAATAATATGGGTAATAATATGAATAATAATATGGGTAATAATATGAATAATAATATGGGTAATAATATGAATAATAATATGGGTAATA
>Ga0169931_10007596_pt1 | contig 16037 bp, 27 predicted proteins | sample Kivu_15m_20L_FD_129675 | JGI IMG/M metagenome (GOLD analysis project Ga0169931, IMG submission 129675) | Freshwater microbial communities from Lake Kivu, Western Province, Rwanda to study Microbial Dark Matter (Phase II) - Kivu_15m_20L... | ecosystem: Environmental > Aquatic > Freshwater > Lake...
CACCTCGCTTGATGAATCAAGACCGAAGTGTTCGGCAAGGTAGTATTGGTAGAGCACCGGTTCATCCAAGTCCTCGACCTTAAACAAGTGTTCAATAAGTTGTCTAACGGTTGTTGTTGTCATACTTTAAGTATTCCTCATCGTCATCTGTGGGCGCGTACTAACCATGCTTCGGGATCTCGTCAAATGTGTCTTCCGGGTTCTCGTCGTTCCATTCGTCAATGTAGTCGTCCTCGTCCTCGTCCTCGTCATCGTCCTCTACGGGATCAGTCATACCGTTGAAGTCTACGAACAGGCCCTCAACAGTTCCATCATCGCCAATGATCTGAAAGACTGGATAGCAACCATCGCCGTGGGCAGTACGGGAGGCCACACCTTGTGTTCCTGATCCGATCTCAGCACCACCATTTTCTCCGAGTGTTGCTGCACAAGCACCCGAGTAGGAATAGTTGAGTGGGGCATCAACGGAATCAAACTCGTCAGCCTTCCAACTGTCGAGATAGCAAGGGTCGGTAATCATTACTTGGCCACTATCTACGCCAACGTGCCCGATCAGCCGAAGTGTTTTTGCCGATATGTCTATTGCGTGTTGTTTTGTCATACCTCTCAGTCTTATCGGCCTCAATCCATTGGCGCGATCCGATGCGCCAAAGGATTGAGGGTCGGCATACTGGTAAGACAACCCACAAGGAGGGGAAATGAATATCAACATTACAGACATTAATTCCGCAGCGATCTCATCGTTGCGATACGAAGCGGTCGGCGCACGATACGACGACCTCACCCAGGTCGGCAATTTGATCGTGACATTCAAGACTGGTGGCTCGTACGCCTACCACAATGTCAGCGTCGCAACTATCCGAGAAGTTCTCTCGAGCACTTCAATCGGATCGGCAATCGCCAAGGTCGTTCGCCCTGCCCACTCGTTCACCAAGTTGAGCGATGCTGTGGTCGCGCCGGCAGATGAAGTCGTGGCAAAGTAATAGCCATGACCAAACGATACACAACTGACAACTTCAGAGAACCCGCAGTCATCATCCACGATGGGGGCAGCGTCTCAATCTCGTACGGCGATGTCGTCGATACCAAGAGTGATGACCATTACCCATACGGCGCGATCAGAATGTCGTATGAGTTCGAGGGCAAGACTGGCGATAAGTTATTTATCGGCGAGACTGCCCATAGCGATGCAACTCGCTGGCTCAATGATGCCATCGGCTGGCCCAACCCATTCGCCTATGGCGTTCACTTGGTGCTGCGATGACCCCAGTCGAACTAGAGGGACTAAAGAGGTTGATGATAGTCATGAACGACTATGACAATCATTGCCCTATCTGCAAAGATGAATTCTCTCTCACCATGAGCAACTATCAGCCGGTCTGGTCGGACCACTACGACAACATCGTGTGCGCAGACTGCAATGCAAAGATCGGCCAAGACACCGAATGCAATCTCGTATGAGCGATATGGTCCTGACTAAACGCGATGGATCACCGGCACCGACGCGCCTAAAGGTGACTCGAACCTGGACCTACGACGTTTACGAAGCTGCTGAGGCGCTGGCCGAGTTCACCGATGGCCAGATCAGTTATGAGGACGTCTATGAGCTCATTGCAAGCTGGGTGGTCGAGGATGTCCGAGAGCCGGTGGGCGAGAACCTGCCGGCCATTCAAGAAATGTATGTGACGAACGACACAACACAGGAACAGAGTCCCGGCCCGTCACACTGAGTAGGTATAAACCCTCAGAGATATTTACAGATTGACGGTGGAGGATGACAACTCTGCCGTTACCATCAAGGAAACAAAGACCTAAGGAGGTCGTATGAAAAAGCAAGAAACACCAACAAAGACACAGTTATTCGAGCGTATTGCCTCGGAACCCACTGCGATATTCCTGGACATAACTCCGGCTATTGCCGCAGAAATGCTGGAACACAACACAAACAACAGGGGTCTGCGTCGTCGCCGCGTCTCGAGTCTCGCCCAAGAAATGTCGCGCAAGCAATGGCTGACCACTGGCGAGGCGATCAAGTTTGATGTCAAGGGCGTATTGCTTGATGGCCAACACAGACTTGAGGGTTGCGTCGAGGCAAAGACAACTCTCAAGCAGCAACTTGTAGTAACAGGTCTACCTCAAGACTCGTTCGCAGTTATTGACTCGGGAATGAAGCGAACAGCCAATGACATTCTCTCCACTGCCGGAATTGCAAACGGTTCAGCAATTGCTCCAGTCGCAAAACTGGTCGGAGTTATTGAGGCCGGCTTCAATCCGTATCGCGCCGATGTCAGGCAACTCGTCACGCGCCAGGACATTGTCTCATGGAGTGAAGAAAATCTTGAGACAATTGATTGGGCGATAAGACTCTCTCGAACTGTCTACGACTCTGCTGGTCTGGGTAATCGCACTGCACTAATCGCGCTTGCGATCCTCGCAACAAAGAATGGACACAGCAAAGAAAAAATTGAGCAGTTCTATGCCGCGCTGAGTTCGGGCGAAGGCCTCACTGCTTCATCGCCGGTGCTTGCATTGCGTTCGTGGCTAATTAAGTCAGGTGCAAAACTTGGCTCCAACTCATCGGTCATTCATTTGGCCAACTGTACGGTTGCATTCAACAACTGGACACAAGGCAAGATCGTTCGACGACACTCGCCTCTCGGCCCCAACCACGATTTGCCAGCACTAATCAAGGCATAGGGCCTATTCGCGCCAACAGATTGGTGCGCCATAGAGTCTTACTTAACTACTACAAAAGGAGACAAGAATGGGTTATTACGTCAACACCGAAGACATTGACATCGTCATTCCCAAGAACTTGCTGGAGCCTGCCTATAAAGCAGTCCTAGCAATGAATGAGAATGACGAGATCAAACGAGGCGGCTCATACGGTCCGAACTCAGAGCGCAAGTTCTGGTTCTCGTGGATGCCAGAAGACTTGTCAACGCTTCCCGACCTCAAAGCAGTGATGCTCAACCTTGGGTTTGAGGACACTGACTACAACGAGAACGGCGATCTTGTTCTCGGACATTACAACAACAAGACCGGACAAGAAGACTTATTTCTTCATTTCGTTGCGCCATTCGTCCAAGAGGATTCGTATGCCATCTGGAAGGGCGAGGACAACGAGTTCTGGAAATGGGAGTTCAGTGATGGCGCGATGTCGGTTGTTCCGGGAGTTATGGAAATAACTTGGAATTATGCTGGTGCTTACACAGCGATGGAATCATTCAAGCGAGTGCAAGAAATGATCTCGCAAATAACAATGGAAGCAGCTCAGAAAAAAACGGAGGAAACAAATGCCTAATTGGTGCAACAACAACTTGTCGGTGTGTGGACCGGAATCAGAAGTCCGATCCATCGCCGACAAACTCAAAACAAAAAAAGAGGATGGAGAAAACGGTCGCTTGGCCGACTTCATGCCCCAACCAACCGACGCTGCCGGCGAACTAATTGGTGGAGTCGATTGGCAGTATGAAAACTGGGGAACCAAATGGGGCGACTGCGAAACTGAATTGAGTGATGAGAACTACGCAATTCCAACAATGTCATCTATCTCAATGCACTTCCAAACCCCATGGGGGCCAGCGAGTGGTCTTCTCAAAGAGATCAGCAGACTTCACCCGAATGTCACTATTGACCATGAGTATGAAGAACCGGGAATGTGCTTCTTCGGTATCGCCCGATACAAGGGTGGCGAGTTAGTAATTGATGAACACAACGAATATGACTTCACCAGTGGTGTCATCAACTTGTCGGATAACTGGAGTATCAACTTTGATACTGATTGGGACGACCCGAACCAAGACCCTTCCTCGACGCTCAACGATGCGGTCTACTCAGCAATGGAACACCTGTGGGCCAAGGCAGCACTAAGCGCGCCGACAGATGAAGCCCCCATAGAGTCATAAGTAAGCAATAACAACCAAACAAAAGGAGCGACCAACAATGACTACAGCAACAAAAGCAAAGCCAGCACTTCCTGAGTGCTGGCAGACAGTGGAGGAGTGCCTCAACGCGGGCATTGACCGACTAATTCTGTTCGGGCCTCCCGGACTCGGCAAGACATTCGCAGGCCTCGCCTATGGCGATGTTCAGGCTGGTGCTTACCGATTGATCTGCACCGAGGACATGACAACTGCCGATGTCACTGGCTGTTTCATCCCGAATGAAACTGGCACCTTCACTTGGAACTTCGGTTCTGCACTCAAAGCATGGAAGGGCGATGGCAAAAAGGGTGGGCGACTTGTCGTGGATGAAATTGACAAGGCTGGTGGCGATGTCGCTGCGACTCTGCTCGCAATGCTTGACACCCCTGAGTCTGCTACTTGGACTCACCCGACAACTGGCGAGGTGGTGCGACCGCTTGCAGGCTTCTCTGCAGTGATGACCACGAATGTGGAAGATATGAGCGAATTGCCAACTGCACTCGCTGATCGCTTCCCTGTTCGGGTTCGCATCAACCAACCGCACCCCGACGCGCTGAAGCGACTCTCGCCCGACTTGCATAAGTTTGCAATTCGTATGGCAGATGCTGGTGAGCGTCGTATCTCACTCAGGGCCTTCTACGACTTTGATCGCCTTCGCACCGAACTTGGCGACAAGCGAGCAAGCCAAATTATCTTCCGTGAGCGAGCAAGCGACTTGATCGATGCGATCAAAGTGGATGGTGTGTCGTGACTCTCACCAAAACGAAACAAGAGCGTTTGCGCTCGCCACAACCGGAAATGATCGGTCGTGCCGACCAAGAGCATGGTCGTTGGGAGGTTGGCGACTCGCCAGCGAGTCGTGGCATTCCTCACACCGACCTACACAATCGCAAGATGGTCGCGCCTCACGGCGAGGATGAACTGGACCGAGCCATTCGTGGGCATGAAATGATGCATGCCAAAGTTTCGCCAGCACCTGCAGAGATGTTGGCCTACTTGGCGCGAGAGGTCGCCTCGGAAGGGGCGCTTATCGCCGTTGAGGAGGCTCGAGTGAACTCGCTGTGCAACCGAGTAGGTATCCCAGTGAATAAATATTTGACCGATGGAAGTGAAAAAACATCGGGCAAGAAACTCGCCGAGGCTGACGATCTCACGAAACTTGTTCTCGCTGCCGTTGGCACTGCAGGAACTGTCGGTGGCACCGAGTTCATCAAAGGTGTTCGCTCGGTAAATAAAGCCACTGCCAAAGTTATGGCCAATATTCAGAAACAAGTTATGAAGAATATTGATGCCATTCAAACTAACGAACTTGGCAAAGTATCCGTCAATGGTGAAGAAAGTGGCTTCGCCCACACTGAGAGAATTGCCGAATGGGTGGATACTCTCATTGAAAAAATGGAAGAAGAAAAGCGCGAGGATGAGTCAAGAGACAAGTCCGGTGACGAGTCCGATGGCGAACCAAGCGAACCAACTGGCACTATGTCAAAGCCAAAAGAAGGCAAGCGAGAGCCAAGCGACCCGACAAAAGCAAAGCCACGACCAGCACGAACAACAATTCCGAAGTGGGGCAAATTGCGAACCAAGAAACTTGCGATGCCCGACGCGACTCGAGGCAACTTGGGCAGGAAGCGTATCGCAAGCGACACTGGCAAGAACCCTCGCCGTATGCACCGATACTTCACTGATCGCAAAGTGTTTGACCGCACCAGCAAAGGTATGGGTGGTGTCGTGCTTATTGATGCCAGTGGCTCAATGCAATTCCGTCACGATGACATTCGTGAAATTGTTGAGGCCGCGCCCGGTTGCACCGTTGCGATGTACACGGAGATATCAGCAAGTGAACCAAACTTGTGGATACTCGCAGAGAAGGGTCGTATCTGCAAGAAGTCAGAAATGCCCATGAAGCGATGCGGGAATGTCGTGGACTATCCAGCACTCAAATGGGCGACCAAGCAACGTCAGCGTTCTGCCTCACCAGTGGTGTGGGTGAGCGATGGTGGTGTCACTGGCGAGAATGACTGCTCGCACGAGTCACTTTACAGGCAAGTGGGCAGATATGTCGCCCACGAGCGAGTGCTGGTCGTGAGGGATGTCGCCCAAGCCAAAGTGCTGCTCGGCAAATTACGAAACAATGTCAAGGTAGCGCGACCCGAGATGCCCTCTCGACTGGAATAACTACCTGACCCAGATCGGTGGGCCTGTCGGCAGGAGCCTGGTCGCTCCACTGCCGGTGGGCTCACCACAAAAAACAACAAGGAGAAACAAAAGATGAGCAAGGCGTACAAAAAGATCGTCGCCATCATCAAGAAAGAAATGAAACTTGCCGACAAACGACTGTCTGAAGTCATGCGTACCGAAGCCACAACTCATCTTCAAGACACCATGTTGTCTATTGAGCGAGCGTATGCCGATGGATACCTGGAGGCGTTGAGTTTCATTTGGGATAACCTCAAGGAGAAGCCGGCAAAGAAAAAATCAAAGAAAAGTAAAAGAAAAGAGGCTGTGCGATGAGTGAAGTATTTATTGGAACATGCGAAATGGAAACGAATATTTGGGCCTGCGGCAATTGTGAAACGCTTGTTGGAACAAATGTGAAACCACTATTAGGATCAGAACAAACCGAATATCGTTATGTCTGCGTATCTTGCGCTCGAAAGTTTGGAGAATAAACAATGAAGAACTATGACACCAATAAAACTCAAATAGAATTCGCCGATGGAATGTCCGAACATGTATGGGTGAAGAGATACCTTGATCCGATACGCGCGGTCAAAGAAGGTGGGGAGCCTTCGGATGAAATGGCCGATGGGTTCGCTGGGTTCGTGCTTGATGGCATACTCGCGACGAAACTCATACACGGATGGGAGGCCAACGATTGGGAGTGTGTGCTGCTGGTCGAGCAACTCATCACTGAGGCAAAAGAAATAGTTAGGTATCAAGGGGCGAAGTTCTAATGCTGGGCGATGACGAGTACCACGATCCGGCAGACGACTCACTGGGTTCCGGTGTTGAGCGAGTAGAGACTGCCTACACCGCTTACCTGTGCAGCGAGGACGTGGTGGCTCTCATAGAGCGACTTGACTACTACGCAGGCGACGACTCGTGGAGCCTGATGACCCTTGACAGGACTTACGACGGCAAGTTCTACGCGTTCCTGACGCGGTTCAGTCGTTAGTTAGCGAGGCCTGAGCCACATGCGCCACGCGACAGCGAGAGTCCCCAGCATGCTGGCCTCTTGCCACTCAACCTTCCAGTCAATAGCCTCGACCTGTGTGCGCAAAATCCAGGCCGCCGCAAAGATCATCAATGCATGCGCGAGACATGTGAAGATGAAAGCGAAGAAAATTGCCACTGAGCGTCGTTTCGAAGTTTCCTTTTTTGCTGGCATAGATCAAACATGGCTCCTCTCGCGCCGCTGTCTGCGGCGTGTCTGGAATAGGCTATCATTCAATGACGGTGGAGGATCATTTGTGGAATATCGAAATGGTGTTTACGAGAAATTCAGCGCGGCGGTCAACGACTCAAACCAGAACGATCTTGATCCGACAATGCTGTTCATAGCCACCGACGGACGGTTTATATTCAAAGCCTTCTCTGCCCCGGCAACAGCCGTTGATGGCGACTACTACTGCTCAGCCGGCTTTGATGAAGACACCTACATGGGTGTCTGGTCCCACGATTGGATACGCAAGCAGATGGATGACATGGATAAATCGGATGATCCGGACGCGGATTGGGCGAACATAATGGAAAAGATGGTTCTTACCATGGCCGAATATTCGGATGGCATAACACCCCCAGGAGTGGGGAACTCGTGAGATCCCATACTCCACACACCACCGACAAGATCAATTAAGCTCGACCCACCCAAGGGGGCAGACATATTGTCCCACATCCCATTGGTGACCCGGCGAAACGATTGACGGTGGGGGATGACCCGGCAAAACCGTGCCGATAAAAAATTTCAATAAATCCTGGATAGATGCTTGACAGGGCATACTGCGTCCGCTAGTTTCTCAACCACAACATAGTGACGTCACACCACTAGTCTACGAACTCGCACCCTACAGAGGTGGGGCTGCAGGGGCCTTGCAAAAAACCGGTGATCGCCGGGTAAAGTTCCCCCAAACCCCCTCAAAGATTTACTTACTTTGTCAATCTTTGGTATTGTTTCTCGTGGACGAAAGGTATTAATTGACGGTGGTGGATGAAAACCAAGAGGAGACGGAAATGAGATTGTTTCCAGTTGAAGAAAAACCCGTCAAAGGCAAGAAGATTGCCCGACGGAATGCCAGGAAATCTGCCTATGAAAAAGTTTCGCCGGGTGAAATCGAGGAACTTTTCGCCTTTTGGCGCGAAACATTGTCCAAAAAAGCCTTGCTTTCCGATGAACGGCGGCCTATTCTTGCCTGGGGGATAGTCAATTACGGAATGGAGAAATGCAAAATGGCCATACGAGGCTGCTCGATGAGCGATTGGCACATGGGACGGAACCCGAACAACGTCCGATATGACTCCATCGAACTTATTTTTCGTGATTCAGGCAAAGTCGAGTGGTTTATGGAGAAATACCGGTCCTCATTGCCGGGTCAAGATGCCGGCAAGGACCCCTTTTGATTGACGGTGGTGTATGACCAGGGAGAACAACCCCGCCGCAACATGCTCCTTGTTGCCGGGCCTGCTGAAGATCAGGGACACCATGATGGACATCGCGCGCGAGCATGCCCAGTTACAGGTTTCGTTCGAGAGAAACATCAGACGAGAAAAGTTGAGTGGTTCTTTGTCAAGTTTGGGTTCGAATTGCCGGGTCAAACCGGCGACTCTTTTGGTTGACGGTGGCGCATGACCAAAAATATTCAAATTAGTGATATCGTCAAGCTGATGACCCAGACGGAACCCTGCTTGTTCAACAACTCCAAGGAGAACTTAATGCCGGTAACCCAAAAACCTTCGGTTGATTCAAGGTATTTGCCGATAACCAAACGTATGTTCGCTATCGCAAGGTGGCATGGCGCCCTGCAGGCCATGTTTGAGGTCGAATTGTTCGGCCACAGCCTCTATACGACCCCTAGTTCTGTTATGACGGTGGCGCATGACCAAGGATGAACTGGTGGAACTGGTCAAAAGAATCCACGCGGCGCACAACAAGCCGATAATAAAAGCCGATGAGACCCATACGTTCCGTGCCTGGTGGGACATACTGGGTCACTTGGACGAATCAACGGCCTGGAACGCCTACATAAGCGGCGCGGCCACGAGAAAATGGCTTCCATCGCCGGGTGAAATACTTTCGACGGTGGTGGATGAGATGCTCGGTGGCTTCCCCACACCGCTACAAGCGTGGGGACAATTCCAAGACCAGGTAAGGGCGGCCAATGCCGGCACTCAACCAAACCGTACCCCCCACTCCTCGGTCATAGAGACAGCCAAACGCCTAGGGGACGAGGCGTACAGGCTGGGCGAACGCGACAGACAGGCCTTTATAGCCGAATGGGAAGCAGTAAGGGACGAACTTATCAGGGAACAAGCAGACAAACTTATCCCCAGACAATCGACCGAGTAGCAATTAACCACACTTTCCTTGGTGCGTGGTCTTCTCCCTCGTGCTTGACCCGGCAATAGGGCCGGACACTCGTTCCATACCCGGCAAAACAATGCTGTTGCCCGACGACAAAATTTCAAGAATTTGAAAAGACCCGGCAAAAAAAAGACTTTTCACCCTTTTCTGTTTGACGGTGGTGTATGACCCGAATGATATCTTCCCTATGCTAAGTTCTCTTTTGTGGAAGACCCGACCAAAGTACTGGCCAGAGAACGAGAGTGTTCAACTTGTCTCTACTTTGATCGAAGCCTCTTTGACGGGTTTGAGGCGGGTACTGGACCCGGTTATTGCCGTAGGTATCCACCGACCTTGTACGCCGTTGATAACAAACCAGTGAAACAAAGTCAGCCAGTGGTGAGCCCATGGGAGTGGTGTGGTGAGTGGCAGAAAGCCTAGGGGTAGGAAACCAAAGAAAGCAACTGGCGAGTTCTCTACCCTCACCATAAGACTGACTGCCGAGGAAAAGAACCTCCTCGTGGAACGCTCGGAGAATTGGGGTTGCTCTATGACCGAGTACCTTATGATCCTTATGAGGCGTGATGGGTCGTAGACCTGAGTTCCCTAGGTATCCGGATAGAACTTACTTTCTCTCTCTACGCTGTCTAGGACGTTTGAAACAGGACATCTTTACAGCCGCCGCCGATCAGGGAGTGAGTATGAACCAATGGGTTCTAATGGCGGTTCGCCGTATGTTGGATTCCAAGGAAGGTATCGCCCCCTCGCCCACCGGACAGTATTCCCTTCCCGACTCGGAAACCGAGTTGCAAGCAGTCATCAACCGTGAACCGGTTCTCATGCCTTGCGGTAAAAAGAAGGGCAGGTGTAAAGACGACATCGTTGATCACGATGGTATTGGTATTTGTCTTACCTGTAACTTGAGGGCTTACTAGTCACCCCATAGTTGAGCCAAGGTCGGCTTGGTCGGCTTCAATTTTAATTTCTTTTGTTTCGCCGCCAGTTGTCTCGAGGTCAGGCCTGCCCATACGCCGTGTATATCTGCGGTCGGATACTGAAGCGCATATGCCAGACATGGGGTCTTTACTGGACAGTCACGACAAAGCGCTCTTGCTTCGGCGATATATGTGATGTCCTTGTGTTCCTTGGGGAACATCAGGTTTGTTTTACCTCTACAAGCGGCTCGTGCCATCCATTTATTTCCAGTTTTTGATTGCATAGCAGCAATTGCGGCATAGTCAGGAATGTATTCTTTGGATGATGATACTTTAGGATTTTTTTTTCTTGCCATTTGGTTTCCACATTAATGTATGGAGTGACCACAAACCAGCACCTATCGTTTTTTGCGTGTTTTTGCCTTGGTCGCCTTGGTGGGTTTTTTGACTACCCGTTGTGTCGCCTCTTGTATAAGGACGTGATATGGCGCCGCCGTGCCGGGATCGTATCTACCGGCAACCCCCATGGCTTTGAGCGCCAACTGTTTGGCTGTTCGTCGACCGACCTTTCCGCCGGTCGGGATTGTTGTGGCAAGAGAACCCAAAGCAAACTGAGCACCAGAACCTATGGCGTACACCCCAAAAGAATCACTGAGCCATGAATAGTCCCCGTCAATAACGTATATCGTTCCGTTTATTGCCGCCATCACAACTGAGCCATGCTCTGATTGATGCTCTGAGTTGTCGGTAACCGGACTTGAATAACCCTCGGCATCGAAGCACAACCTCATGGCTGGTATGAATTTCGTGGTTACAAAATGATCCAATTTCCTGCCCCTTAGGGAAGGTGGTGGAACAGGTGGATTAAACGAATAAGTAAGAATGTTTATGGCTCGAACATCCCCAGCAACGCCCATCAACCACCTGCCGTTCTGGGCTATCTTGAACCCCACTTCTTTGAGGCTCATGGATTGAGTGGCTAAACCGTGTGAGTCAACCTCGGTTACGCGCGAGTCGGCGCATATCACCGCATATGTATCGCCCTGAATGCCGATAATAGTTGTCACGAATTAGTCTCCCCAGATTTGTACTGCCTTTTTGCCAGCCTCCGTGGGGCCGTATAGCCATTCGCCGTCTGTTTTTATTCCGACTACTTCAATGAGACCCATCTTTACAAGTTCTTCTACCGCAGTGAAAATTTCTTCCATGGTTGGATCTTGGGGTTCATCAGCACTCATGCCGAGTATTCCTTGCCGTTTCGCAAAGCCCACCCGCCGTATATCGGAATACATTCGTAGGTGAATTTTGCTTGTCCTTCCTTCTCGTAGGTGACCACACCGAGCCCCTGTTGCCAGTTCTCGTGACGAGTCAGTGGCCTACCATCAAGATCAACGCCACCTCGCGTGGATGGGATTGCCCCATCAATACGGGCAAGACAACCCGGACTCGCCGCCATGATGGTGCGGGGACCGTCATAATCTTCCCGCGTCTTGTACGCAGTCTCAATTCTGTGGATGTGCCCGTAGATAACAGAGGTCTTCTCTTGGTTGAGATATACGTGGGCAGTCGAGCCACTGGACTTCACTCGGTCACCGTGAATGACTCTCAGTTTTTCGTTTAGCCAATAGTCGGCAGCTGGGTATCCGGGCTTGTAAGCAATGTCGTAATCATCCATTCGCACGAGGAATGGCACAGACAATACGGGCCAAGACTCTGGTTGATTGGCTCGTTTGAGTCCGTATGCCGCCATTGCATTGGTGGCGATGTATTTAGGCATGCGCTCTTCGTGATTACCGGCAAGCCAAGTAATTTTGGCATCCGGCGCCGCCTTGCGTATTTCGGCACAAAGTAGCGCTGCTCTGTCTATTGCCGCCTGTGTGGTTTGTTGATAGGTCGGATAGCAAAGATACTTTCCCATTTCGGGGAGGTCTAAGTTGTCGCCAACCAAGATGACCTCATCGGGAGATATATCCGTAATCATTGCCAAAGCCACAGAAATGGCTGATTCATCGTGTGTTGGCTCTAAGTTTCCTTCAACTCCTCGGTAGAAACCAATTTGTATATCAGGCACTATTACGGCAGTCTGGAAGCCCGTAGTCTTTTTGGATTTTGTCGTCGATTTTGGCATCGCATAACTTGGTCCCGGAACGATTACGGGCCACTTAGGACCGTTATCCCACGATGGCACAAACTGAATAGCAGTAAGGTCAACGACCTGCGGATCACCTTCTTCGCTCTTTACTACCGTTTGGTAGAAAGAAACCTTCTTGAGATCCCCCACTTCTGCTGGGTCAATGCCTCGCTTTTCAAACAGCTCGGCTATTGCCTGCACATTTTTGCTACGAATACTTTTGTCATCTGCCTCTTTGGCTTCTTTTGCCAAGAGTTCGGCAACACGGCTTGCTTTTATTTTGTCTGTATTTTGCATGTGCAAGACTCCGAACTTGTATAGCATTTACGCTTTTCACCGAGGAGTGTCCTGTTTACCTTATGACCACCAGCATCAAGGATTCTGGTTATTTTGCTGGTTGGAATATTGCTTTTTAACGCGGCATCCAACGCAACAATTTCATCATCCGAGAGGCCATCTAGCAAGGTTTTTAGCCTGCAGGTTTTCTCCTCGGTTATCGCACCTAGCAAGAGTTCTGCTAGTGACTGTCCTTTGCTGATACTTGGCATAAACAAGCTCCTTGCATGTAGTTGTTCAGTTTCCCCGCTTGTAGTAAACAATAACACATCAAGTGTCTAGACGCGGTTACCTGTTTTGAATTTCTAACCAAGATCCAAAAACATCATCATTTCTTGGTATGACCCAAATTTGCATAAGTTCAACATCGTCTGGATCCCCTACATTGCTCCAGCAAAGCGTAATGGGACTTGACGCAGGACAAGAACCGACATTACAATCAAGGCCGTACCTATCAATGAATAATTTGACTATGCAACCATGTCGTGGGTGTCTGCACGGCTTGGTTGGATCGTCTTCGTGTGGGCAGTGAACCCCGGTAACCTTAAGTTCTGGACCTATAATTTGTAGCGTGATCCAGTGACCATCATCGTGCCAGTTCATGCTGGCCTCATTAATTATGCCCACAAAAAAATGTTAGTCGGTCCGTTTATCTTTTTTCCCGTGCAGGTCGTGGGTTCTTAAAGGATGACCAAACGGGAGTCTTGCCCGACGTTTGCCGGCTTTTGTCCCAGAAACAATCTCCACTTCGCCAGTTACGGGGTTTTTGCGCTCTCTTTGTTGAGCCCCTCTGGTGACTTTCTTTCTTCTTTTACCCATGGCTTGCTACTTATTGCGCCGACGCTTGGTTTGTTGGGGAACTTCCTGGTTGAACTGAGCCTCGGCATGGCTTGATAAATGCTCGAAAAGAACTGTGTCATGGGTTTCAATTTTGTTCTCTATTCGCTCAAGGTGAGTTTGCATGTTTGCCTCAACCCGATCAATAGATCGCCCAAGACTGCTCCCCATATCATCCATTCGGTTAACCAATGCTTGATGTTCCTTTGTGTTGGTCTCCCACTTTGAGTCGTCGGCTCGAGAACGTCGCTCAATTATTGCCACGATAATGAGAGAGAATGCACCAAGAAGTGCTGTAATAATTTCCATCAAAACCTACTTTGATGCTGACTTCTTTTTTGATTTGGCTTTCTTCTTAACTTCTTTAATCGCACCGGTAGTGATAGATGACAAAAAATCAATGTTCTTTTCCTCTACCACCGTAGGTGTGCCTTGCGCATATTTGCTCATAGGCCGATCCCTAAATCGTCAAGCACTCGTTTGCCCGCCTTGGCACCATCGCCAAAACCTTTCGATTTCTTGAAAGCAACGACTGCTGCCTCTGTCTTTGGACCAAACTGACCATCTGGTGCGCCTTTATAAAAACCACGTTCAGCAAGTTCTTCTTGAAGTTTGGTTACTCGTGGACCACTGTCACCTGGGTCAAGGTCGCCGCCGTCATCTTTGATGGCAGTAGAAGTAGCAGGCGCGTTGTCCGGTGTCGCGCCTGCCACCGGAGCTGAGATGCCGTTTTTGGACATGTGCTCAGTCACGGCTGCTGGGGGAGTGTCACCTTCTGTATACCTTAAATGCCATGGTTCTTCTGGAACCACTTCCCAGCTAAATCCAAATTTGCGAACATTTGCGATTAACCAATTCAAACGCTTTGGTTCTCCTGCAGTGTGAACATCGACAGCCAATCCAGTATTGTGTTGAGATGTTCCGGGAGCCGCAAGACTGGCGAGTTTCGGGTCTTTTTTGTACCACTTCTTTCCTTCAAACGTGCGCGTCTGGTTGCCGTTGGGAACATCCGTGTATCTTTGTTTGAAGGCTGTCAGCTGCGACTCGTATGATCTGTATGTGTCACCAGCTGAAACTGGTTTAAGTTCAAGGCCATCAGCTTTTGCCGCCGCAACCATTGCGGCCCATGCTGCTGCTGCGAGCCAATGAAGCTTTCCGCCACCAACTGCTGGCCTAAGCAATGATTCTGGTAATTTGCCAGGAGCAATTCCCTTTAGATCTTTCGGTTGTTTAACTGGAACGATTATGTTCCACAGAACTTTTGACATTAGATTTTCCTTTTAAATAGTTGAAATTATTCCGGTTCTTTCATGTGTAGATACATTGCGCCAAGCAGTGCCAGAACTGAAGATATTCCAGCAATGGTTTGAATATTTCCAGAAAGGGTCAAGTAAACAACCAACGATCCAGAAATAGTGAAACCCAAATTGAGCAAACCGTAACTAAATTTTTTCACAGCTAGACCCCAATCGAGTTCTTTATGCCCACTATTATACCTAAAAATACTTATCTGTTTTATCCACTCCACCCCATCCCAAGCAATTTCCCCATTCATTTCCTCCTCTTCGGGTTTACGGGCCATATTGTTGCCAGACCCCTGAGGCGACCCACCACCGGAATTGCCACCAGAGCCACCCATAGGACTCCCAGTGGCCCCTATCGCACCAGCAACAGCGACAGCGGCTCCTACGGCAATAACTGTTCTACGGTCACCGACATTGATAACTGAGTCAATAGCCACATACTCATCAAACACGCCAGCAAAGACGTTTATTTCTTCTTCGAATGCTTCCTTTACTTCCAAGGGGGCGTCTTGGACGGCGTTGACTATCGCTAACCCATCCTCTGGCGACACCTCAGACGCAACCACGGCATCAAACACTTCCGTTGCCTGTTCGCCGTCAATGCTCGCCAACACCTTCTCGCTTGTGGCGAGTTCTGTTGCCTGTCCTGAATCAACTCCACCCTCCTGTCCAATAATCAATGTGACGACCTCAGAAACCTGTTCCTTTGATATGACCTCCGATTCAAGAACATCCACCACCGCCTCGAATTTCTCCGCGTCAAGTTCCGTCTCCAAAACGGCGGTAAATGTTTCAATCAAGACTTCGTCGGTCACCACCTCGTCAAAAATGGCATTAATGACCGTTCCAAATTCTTCCGCATCAAGTTCACCTTTGAGGATTTCCTCAGCCAATGCGATGGTCTCTGAATCAGAAAGGTCGTCGTCAAATACCGCATCAAAAACGGCTGCAAGTTCTTCGCTAGAAAGTTCGGCGTCAAGCAATTCCGTCACCACGGCTCCCATTTCGTCC
>Ga0169931_10007597_pt1 | contig 16034 bp, 10 predicted proteins | sample Kivu_15m_20L_FD_129675 | JGI IMG/M metagenome (GOLD analysis project Ga0169931, IMG submission 129675) | Freshwater microbial communities from Lake Kivu, Western Province, Rwanda to study Microbial Dark Matter (Phase II) - Kivu_15m_20L... | ecosystem: Environmental > Aquatic > Freshwater > Lake...
CAACCCCAACCCCATATATTATCTTTGTGAATAGATCTTCAAATAATTGCGTTATTATAAAATCATCTATTTTGTGAATAAATTTTATCGTATATAGATGCGAAATCAAAAAACAGTGCGCACTCCAGTACGCTCCCCCAGTCCAGACATCGCTCATAGAAATATAATAGCAAAAACATAGTCACCTCTTGAATAGGCTTTAAGCAAATCGAGATTTAAGCAATCTTCGAGAATCAATAGCGGACTTTCTTTCGCCGAAAGCGAGGATCTTCAGAACAGATTGCAAGTGCTAGATGACAAGTATCGGCTTCTTTTAAAGTAAAATTACACTTTGAATGAGAAACTGAGTCACATATAAGTTGAGAACAATCAACTAAAGGGCGACTTATTGAGGTTATCCAAACACAGTTATCATCATAATTTGACTCCAATAGCTACCTAAGATGCAGCTCCACAAGATTACGCAAGTAGATTCGTAGAAATGCTGTAGGAGATGAAGCGTATTCAAGATAAACTGAGCAAATAAATATCAAAAAACAGCTAGTTATCTAAATAAAATGAGATCTTAAGACGATAAAAAATGCAAACTAGCATAAGGCTTTCAGATCCTGTGAATGTTCCTAATTTTTAGATGTAAACAAGACTGCAAAAATAAAAATAAAACCTAATGAATCATTTCGGTATGCACATTTACAAATACGGCTTGATATATGCTGACAAGATTAAAGAATTGTAGCAGAAACTAATAAAAGTTTAGCGAAATCACAGCGATATATGCAATTTAATTTAATCGAGAAAAAAGTTCTAAACTCCCAAAAGAGAGTCTTTATTGATAGAACCTTAGACAAATACAGGTAGTAATGAACCTGATAACTAACATGGCCTTAGCATAGGAAAACTGAGAAGAAGATCTGTAGTCGACAGCGAAGCGTAAATCAAACAGCTCAATGAAAAAATTAATCTCTATCACGTAGAGCTGGAAAGTTCTCTCAAGTAAAATCAAAAATTAAAAGTATAGATAGAAATTATGAAATAAAAAAACAGATAAGAAGGCTAATCTGCAAAAAACAAAGGTTTCCTGAAGAAAATATCTGATTTGTAGGATCAGTTGCAAAATAATCACAAACAAGCAATGCTACGCCGTTTGGAAGACCAGGAAAATAATTTTTTGAAATAAAAAGACTCAAGAGCCCTTTTTTCTAGGTATTTACAAAATTATTTGTAAGAGCTTAACGAAATCAAGGATATTCTCAATAGTCAAGAAGTCAATAGATACGTCAAGACTCTGGAAATCAATATGACAGAGTTTTATTCTCTAGAAGAACAGTTGGACCTTATGAAAAACGCCAATCAGCATGTAATTAACTAGCTACGGTAAAAAATACTTAGACAAGCTTTATAGATTTAGTAACTCAAAAAGGAGAACAGTCTATTGAAGACAGAGGTAAGACTTCAGCACGAACAGATAAGCAAAATGCGAGAGTTAGTTGGAGTTTAAGTCTAAAGGTGGTAGATGGGACAGTAGGCATAAAAGAGCTATACTCATATTAACTCTGCAAGGTCGCATAGAACTTAATTCAGTCACGTTGATAGTTAGAAATACAAAAACTACATCAGTGAGGCAGTCCGCAAGATATAGATTTTGCAAAAATAGGTAAAAATATTATTATTTAGATCAGCTAGACCCTGTAAGCATGACACTGAATGATTCACTTAACCTATCTAATCAATATATAAGTATAGAAAACTTTTGTTGAAAAGGTGAAAGTAAATATAAATTTTGGAGTTTATAGCTTATATACAAGTATGTCCATAATTTACGATCATAAAGATATTTTATGAAATCCTACTACCCTTTAAAGCGTGCATAGCCCACTGATTTTGTGTAGCCTGTGGCAAAATACCTCTAGCAGGTGTAATCTCCTCAGAAGGCACACTCGATGCGTTAGTGTCTTGCCAAAATAACTCAACTGCGCAACAAGGTGACAGCCCTAAGCTACGATCAACTTTCGGTATAGTTATGTGATAAGTACATTCCGGCTATTGAAATGTACGTAAGATTCGCTTTACTAATGAGCAAACATCTAAACTGGCAGAAAGAGTTCGGGACAGTGGTCGATGATGTCAAGATAGTCTGGTACGACTCTTTTAACCCTAATGTCAAGTTCATGAAAAACGATATAAACTTCGACGTTTTCTGCTGTTTCTACAATCTAGCAGTTTTGTACCTTTACAAGGCCATCCACTTCTCTTTCGAAGATCTCAACAGTACCAGGCAAGAGTCGATTAAGTGTGCAAAAACTGCGTATTTTTTGCTCAACAGAATGAGAAATTTCTACTATTCTGGCTTCGTTAATACTGGATTCTCGGACACTGACTATTCGCATCTTGAAATTTTGGAGAATTTAGCTCAAGGAATTTTCTACAAAAATGTGTTCAATATGTTCAAGTAAGAGGAGTACAAGCTGGGCATCGACAAAATTGCATCAGTCGCCGGACTTGCCCAGAAACATTTTCTTCACGCCTATTAAGTAGGAAACGCTTACTTCATGAAGAGTTCATATGTACCGGCTACAATCAAAACTTAAGTGAGATCGTTGACTTATGTCTAGTCGCTCTATCATGATCTGATGTTCAACACTCGTCTGGCTAAATTTTATGAAGAAGAGATGGACAAGAGCAAGGATAACATCATTTATCTGATCGCATATCAGCGTAAGGCTCTGAGATTGCTCAATATTGGTCTGAATAATTAGTCAGTTGTGCCTTTGCTCAACAACCGACCAGAAGAGAAAAAAGAACTGATGAAGATAAAGCCAGTTCTTTAGTAGAAGCTCAAGACCAACTAGACCAGAAATAAAGAGATCTATAAGAAGGCTGAAATCAAGTAAGAGCAGATTCCACCTGCAAAATAGGCTCCTCAAAGCTACATAATTAAGTTAGATTAGCCAGAATCTCTCAAAATTTCATATTAAGGAGCTGTAGCAGCACCTTTCCAGGATCTTGTTGACAATTAGAGCAAAGGACTCATGAACGATCTCAAGTAGTTTTCACGCAACCGTATGGCTGGACTAGAATCTTCATACACAAAACTGGGAAAAAATGTATAGATCATCTATAATGACAATTATGTAAACTTCTATGCCAATCTTGAGAATAACTCAAAAAAAAGTACTTTTTTAAAAATTTAGATGGACTCCCATAAGCTCTTAAGCAGAAAATAAATCAGATTAAAATGAACGGTGGAAAAGAGAAGCTGGACATGTAGGTGAAGATTCTAACAAAAAATAGCGAGCAGACAGCTCAATTGATCAATGAATTTAGACAAAAATTGCAAAATTAACAGAATGCAGACTCTGCTAAACGAAATCAATACGGAAATCAATGGAGAATCCAGCCCAGTCCGGCAATCAACCGCGACTATTACAACGATCTATAAGGTAATTTTTCAATTATTTAGTCTACCAAAAGAAATCAGAAGTTGCAGCAAATGCCAATAAGACTATCTTAGAGAAGTATCACAATCTCGGCAAGTATATTGCAGTGGTCGGCCAGGGAGAACAACAAATCATGAGCGTTCTTCCCAAAGTAGAGATCACAAAATTCATTGAAGACAATAAAGCCATGTTCAGTTCTCTTAGCAATGGATTGTAGAATGTGAAAAACTAAAAAGCGGGTCTTGATTCTATCGTTGAATAAATCAAACGTTTCTACTAGAAAATGGATTTTTTGGGAATTGCCAACAAATACTACAAGAAAATTAATGAGAACAACAGAGAACAGATTCTTAATGAGATTTTTAGTAGCACTTATAAACTGATCGAAGAGTTCAACGCTAGAGTTAAGCGTATCTAAGATGAAGCTAAGAAAGTGGGAGAGATCTCAGCCCAACTTAACAAGTTGAACAAGGGAGATTAGAGAAATAAGAAAGATTTTGAAGAAGTCATGGCCAAGTTTAATGATATCAGTGGACTTTTCAGAGAACTTGGACAGGGCACGGCTTTTTATGCCAAGCTTAGTGAAATTTTGCTTAAAATTTCAGAAAAAATTTAAGGTTTTGTTTCTGCAAGACAATTAGAGGCACAGTAGTTATAACAGAGCATAAAAAGAGGTGGTTTCGGGGGTCAGAACAACCTGCCCAATATGTATCCTAACCAGCCTCCCCAACAGCTTGGATTTTACGTGCCGCCACCGATGGTATTTTCTCAGATGCCCAATCAAAATATGAATAACATGAACATGTTTAACAACACCATGAACATGGGCGATCTTCTCAACGATATGATGCGATCGAAACCTAACTTTAATGCGAATGTGTTCGGCGGACAGGTATATCAATCGAAGTTCTACTGATCAACATCATCAATCATTCATTAAGGTTATTGAAAGTATCAAAGTAAAATATAATATGTGCATTAGCAATCAATTCTACTGAAGATTTATTAAATAATGGAAGATATACACTTTATCAAGTATGCTGTTCAGTTACCCAGACAGCAAAAAATAGAATCGCTTTATTGCTTATCTAAATGATCCACGATTTATGTCATCTGAGCCTCGCTTGATTTGTGCGAAGAACATTTACCGTTAAGACAATCTTGACATTTACAATGAGCTCCACAGGCTACTCCTGCACTGAAGCACTCACAATATTTCTTTTGGCATTGACTTTTCTTGCAACGGCAACCTACATGGCCATCTTTTCTATCTAGTTTAGCTTCATCTTTCTATTTTTTTGAACAAGTTTTGTGTTATTGATTGTTGCAACAGCTTATGCAAGAGCACTAGGATGTACACATTTTTCCAGAAGCAAAACATTCACAATACATTTTCAGGCATTTACTCTTTTTGCAAGTGCAACCTCCCTTTTTCTTTCTAATAAGCGAAGCTGAACAATTAGTGACATGTGCATCTTTATCAGCATACATTTCAAGCTATATTGATAGCGATTCCATAAACGGTTCAGAAACGGGTTCCTGATGTAGATTCATTTGTGAGTGATGTTAAAGGATTTGCTAAGATTAGATCAGTAAAAGAGTTTAGTAGAAGTTGGGTATTGAGGGCAGCGAAGGCAGATAGTTTTCCGATAAGTCTAGATAGTTCATACTGTATGCTTTCTTTATATAATCTAAGTGTACCAGACATAAAGCGCGATTTATAAAACAGACTCGGAAAATATCAGGAAAATTGCATAAGTAGCAAACAACCTTAACTAAAATCAAAAACTAAGATTTCTTCAAACGCATTAAATCACTATGACATTTTAAATTTACCGGTAGTTTATATTTCCAGTTAGTGCAACAAAATAGTTTAGATTCATTAAATATCATAAAATTTCTTCATCTTAATTAAAAAAATTATTATTATTATTTTTTTTGAGATTAAGGATATAAAACATCATTCCAAAAGCTTTTATTAAAGATTCTAGATCTGGCTCTTGTCGACTTCCTATGAAGACAAAAAAGATGATCTTTCTGCGCACATGGTTCTGCAGTTTCGAAAAGACATATTATTATTGTATTTTTTGATGATGTCTCTGAAATTATTGTTTTATTATGCAGGTCCCCTTATGGTCTCAAAAGTAGTCCTGTTTTTGAGTAAATTTTTTATTTGAACTGCAAAGAGGGTGACTACCGGAAAGATGAAAAGTGAGGATAGAAAGCATATGGCTAGAACTCCTACTATCATTATTTTTTAATAGTACTACTTATAACTAATTCTTAGTTTAAAAAATTACTTGTAAATATCTTCTTTTTCGATAAGCAAACTGAAGCCCTCAAGAAAGCTTAGGAGCCCTACGATGGCTAGACACAGAATGAGAAGAAAAAGAAAGATAATAAATCTTGCTAAATTTCGTTTTCCTACACAGTTGTTGATCCATGTGCAGTGATGGTCATACTGCTTGACGCATACGTGACAGATATCACAATGATGACTTCGTTTTGGAAAATCATTCATGCACTAAAAGCATATTTTTCTTATTGTTTTTTAATTAGATTTCGCCATTATCTACTCACAATCTTTTCTTTAGGAAATAGAAGGACCCTTGAGTAGACTAAGATAAATTAGCATTGTGATTCCCATGACGAAAGCTTAGATATAAAGCAGCCAGTCCTGAACAAATTATATAAAAAAGTTGAGAGCTCCCACTACTGAAATGAACGAAACTAAGAATATGATTGGAAAAGTCCATTTTCTATTTTTTGGTTTGTATAAGACCTTAACATTGCAATAAAATTTACATAAATCCCAGCAAGTATACTCTTAATTAAGCATTTTTGTGATAGTCTTGTATTGATTCTATCGAGCAACTGCCAATGGAGTCTTACCGTCGTTGCTTTATATGTACCTGTTAGCACCTTTTATGAGCAATTTACGAACTATGCGAGTGTTACCGTAGTTTACTGCAAGCATCAAGGGAGTGTTACCTTAAACGTCTTGTGCGTTAAGGGTTTCTAATTAAGGTAGAGAAAGCAGGTAGCCTACGACTTGTTAGCTGTTCATATAAGCGGCCCAGTGAAGGGAACTGGTGCCATCTTTATCGGTTGAGTTTACATCTATTTTCTTTTTGAAGTATAAGAAGGGCATCAGCATATTTTTCTGTGCCGCCAGATGCAAAACATTTAGTCCATTATTGGTGGTCACAGTCTAACTGACCCGATGAGTTTCAATTAAGTACTTTATGATATTCATGTGACCATTATATGCTGCATATAGCAACGGTGTGAAACCTTACTTATTTTGAATGCTCATCCAACGTGCCAGCTATTGACTTGAATCTCGCTTATAAAGCTGATTATTTTTATTTACTGTCTCAGACTATAACTGTTTTCTGGCATGTTTGGCAAACAATTTGATGAGATCAAGATGACCTTAGTATGCTAATTGATGTAGAACAGTGTTGCCCTGACTGTTAATCAGATCTAATAAGGGTATCTAAGGGTTTTACTACAGATATTAATTGAGTTAATTAATTTTACGGTATGAGAAGATGTGTTCGATTAATTCGCTTTTGCCTTTTCGGTATTTCTACATTCGCACTCACTATTACCGATCCAAATATATGTAATATTAATATCAAACTAGAATGATTAAAAAACTATCACATATTTTTATCAAATTAGAAGACATCACCAGATATAATATTAAAATCTTTTATGATATACGGATTTATGAGATGATCATAAAACTATCATTCAGTTGGTGTAACTATTTGGTATTTTTATTTAAAGTACTAAGCCATTTTGGTGTCATGTCTACGTTCGCAAGAATTTATCATCATTAGCACTAGATTTTATAATATTTTTTGATTGCGTTTGACTCCGCTTAGCAGCTATTCTTAGCGTTTCTTGAGCAATCTAACTGAGATTTTGTCTAAAATAATTCCCATCTTTTCTCCTAGCATCTTCAATTACTTGTCACCTTCAGTCGAAATTGCTTAATACTGCAGGCTCAATCCACGCCAGTATGCGATCAGTATCTCTTGCTCTAGCTATGATTTTTTGAATGCCAGCGTGACTACTTTGCAAGTCTTGATAAGCTGATCCTAGGAAAGCGAAGATAAGATGTAAGGCAGCATGAACTAAAACAAAGGCTCATGACTTTTGCCTTCGATGAGCAAACCATCAGGAAGCAACATTTTTTTCAAAGGCAGATCAAGAACAAATTTAGAGCTCAGAGTGACCATTTTGTTGTAAATTTACCAATAAGTCAAGTTGAGATTAAGAGTTGGGTGAGCTGCGGCTAGCTGTTTGGCAAAGATAAGGGCAGTCTACAAAGATATTTCTTATCTTTGGAAAGAAGATTTCATAAGATTTTAAAGTAATTCCTTGTATCTGGGATGAGTAACATATCCTTTTATTGTCTAGAAGTCTAATACTACATCTTCAGATATCTTGCTGTTTTCGCCCAAAATAGAAACTAAAATGCTATCGTGAGCTAGTTATGTATTTCTTTTTTCTTCTTCTGACGCTTTTTTCTAAGAATTTAAAGTGACTGATATATTTTATTCATAAGTAGCTTATTCGTGAAGAGTTTGGAGCTTCAAGGGTTGAGTCGTATTTTTACTTTCAGGTTTGACTACCGTAAGCTCATTAGATGTATGTTAAGAAAAAACTTCTTTGTCACCACTTTGCCTATTTTTGCTTTGACTTAGTCTGACCGCACCAGTCACACTGCGACTTCTCCTTATCGAGTTCTACATAAACACATAAATACACGAATGGCATCGTTTTTTGGTTTTTCTTAATTATGTTGATCTAAAATCGCATGCATTTTCTTATCAATCGAAAGATTAGTAAAAATATAGTTTTTAGCTTATTTTTCTTCATCAAAAAATTGTTTGTCTGAATTCCACGCAGCTATCTAGAAATAAGGTTGAACTTTATCATCATTTCTTTTAATTAGTCGATGTCTTTATAGAGCTGGATCGAACACAGGTTTTTCTGAAGCTTTTTCTTATCCGATTTGAAGTTTGCTTTATTCAGCAGGATTATCATCGCTATCAAGATAGCCATAATCTGTTTTTGGAGCAGGTGGGTGCTACAAGCAAGCTCTGAAGGTGTTTAGTTGTTATTATTAAGTTTGAAGCTAGCCTTTACTTCTTTTTTTCTAAATCTAAAGACCAGCAAATTTAAGCTTACTTTTCATGTATTACACTCCCTTAATCAATTTCTTCTACAAATGTACGATAGAGGATATTTTAGGCAGCTACATAGGTTCGCTTAGGCTACGGTCTTTGATTTAATTGACTACATCACTGATATTTCTGTTTTAGCGCACTGCAGTCAGCAGACAAAAGAAATGTCTCTTGGCAAACTAGAGCACTCTTGTTCGATTGAAAAAAGGTTTTCTGGATAGATATCCGAAGAAAGCTCTTACTTATTTCCAGCGTAAGTTATTGCGGAGAATATAAACGAATTTCGGTAGTGTATAAGGCTGCTGGCAGATCATCATATATGCTAAGTAGTATTAAATAGATGCGAATTTTTCACGCTTGAATCTCAAATCTATAAACTATTCCTTCAGCCATCTTTGAAAAATTTTCTATTTATACTAAGAATCAATCTATTTAATTAACTATCTTTCGAACAAAGCATTGCTTTAATTGTAAGATTTCGATGTTTTTTTCTTAGCCTCAAGAAGCTAAATAAGTGTGTCTCGCATTTGATTGCTAGTCACAACTTTGGACATCAGCTATTAGAGAAGATTAAGAAGTTAAAGAGGCTCGTTGAACATGTAGTTTGCGCAGTCTAAAAGCAGAATCTTGTTTTCTTCGACCAATTAATGACCAAGTTTAAAGATGAGCAAAGCCGAGTATACAAAATTATTAGGATTTCCAGCCTCAACCTCCACTAACCTTCTTATCTTAGGAATGCAAGCTTTTAGAAGGTTAAACTTGATCATCTGTATAATGACCAGCTCATAGAGATCTTTTATGGGGATGATGTCTATTTACAGGCCTTTTTGAATGATCTGAATATGTAAGTGCAAATTTTACAAATCAACTTGAAGCAGATGTTAGCCTTTGGTGCTAGAAATCAGTTTTTAGAGGCAAGTTATGGTAAAATGATTAAGACCTTGTGAAATGGGATATTTGACATGATTGTCTGGAGTAGAGAGAGCTAAAGCTATTGACAATTTCGAATGTAAATGTTGTCGACATTAGTTTTCCTATGGCAGCAAAGTAAACAAAGCCTAAAGATAAGAAGAACTCATTAAAAATGACGGCTAATTAATTAGTTGCCACTTGTACATGTAAATCACTATGTTTTAGACCATTTTCTAGCCTATAGAATACGAGAAACAGTTTCCTTCCTTAATGAGTGGACTGATTATCGGTATCAGCTAAGGTTATTACAGCAGACAAGTCAAAAAAGAGAACATAATGAGCTAGTGATGTGTATCGGAATAAAGTCTGCCGCTAAGTGAAGCGATGCTTGAGACAATATTGTAGCCGATGTCAGAAAATTACCCAGAGTTTCTGGATTGTTTGAGACCTGCAGCTTCGATATCACTTTTGATAAGAATAGGTAATACTTAATCATAATTTCTCATTATTCTAAAGAGACTCATGTTGAGTTTTGCATTTCTAAGTTTTTCTCTTTATTAGTTAATTAGCTTCATCATAGATAGATCAACTGTGATGCAATTATCTGAAGCAATCGGAATATTTTAGATGTAGATGAGTACTTCCTATATAGGAATATCATGACCAGTGCCCATAGTGAGCTTTAATTGCATACCCCTCACTAGTACCTCGTATAATCCCTGATGTTTTTCATGGAATTAAAATTTTTTGTTATTCAGTCGATTTAACAAAAATTTAATGTCAGAAATATTTGAAAGATCTGAGGCAAAGTAGTTGAGTAGTCCTTAGTTGAAGACCTCAATACTAGACTACTTTTAGTATAGAGGTTTAATTTATTAAAGAATAAAACTTTTTCTTATTTTTTAGTACGCAAATATAGCTTTGAATAGCTGAGGGTCATGCCATTAAAGAAAAACTGCAAGGCAAGGAATTCTTTACTAAGGAGGAATGAGATCTTCACTCTTTTGAAAGTATTAGTACATCTTATGATAAAGGAAAATTTTTCCGAGAAGATTGTTGGGTAGACGCGGGTACTTATCCTGGATGAAATCAATAGTAGTTCTAAGCACATCTGGCTAAGTAATATATTGAAAAATCCACTAAAGGGCTAGATAGAAAGGTCTATCCGACATGTTTTTGCGATGAATGGCCATTATTTCTTACTTGGTCTTGTGGATGTACTCATGGTAAGTTAGCCAGAAACGTTTATACCATACACTTGAAGCTAGTTCGTTCAACATTTCTTTGTTGTCAAATGTTTGTAAATTGTCGATAAAAAGATGATGAGTCCATTAATCCTCTGCTATGTCGTTCCATATGCCCTGGTAAATTGAGGGGTCTATTTATTAATCATGTTAAGTGCCTGGGACATAAGGTAGCAGCTAAGGAATAGCCTACAGAATTTTTATGAACTTTTTCTTCTGGCTGACGATGATAGTTTTGAGGATATCAAAATATACAACCCTTAGAGGAAATCTGAAAAATCTTATAAAGAGACGGATTGTGTTTATATGGTTTTTATTCTAAATGCAGTAACTTCCTATGAGTTCGATAATATTAGTTTGTACGTTGAGATTTTTCAATGAGTTATAGTCTTGAATATTGAACAACATTTTGCCTTCTTTATCTTCGTTTATTTTCTTTCCTTGCTTCTTGAGCATTAAAGCCTGAGTTTTAAAAAATTGCAATTCTCTGATGAAAAAATGAGAAGATAAATAATTTTTGAGTTGTCTGAGATCTGGTTTAGGTCCGTAAACATTTTCTTGCAGCATCGAAAAGCATCCTTGCTATATAAGCAGTAGTTCTCGGAAGTTCATTGAATTTTTCTTAAGTTTTTTCTCTATTTCCTATTTTATGGTATCATAATCAAGCGTGTCCAGAAGAATTTTAAAATCTTATACTGATGTTTTGTTGCAACTGTTCCACAATCTTAAGTAGATATCTTTGCGTTCCATGCCCATTTTATTAGCCATATCAGCTTTTTATTCGATCTTTTGTATCTCGATTGTTGATAGTTTATCAGGCAAGATGTTGCGTAGCTTGTCTTCTCTTTTCATTAAATAGGCCAGAAGAAAAGAGTACTTTAGTTCTCCTTTGCCCATCTTCATGGGTTCCTTCAGCTGATAAAACACACCGAACTGTTAACCGAAAATTGGGACACTCGAAAAATATTTGGTTTAGTAAGGCATTTAAGGCAAAAGAATAGAATCGATAGATTTCAGTTACATAGTTGGCGGATTGTGATCCAAATGCAAAATCGACTCGTATACTTAGACCTTTATATCTGATATGTGTATAAGTCTTTGCGAAGAAATGAAATAAATGCGACTTCCGCTTACTTTGGCACTCGTGTTGGCCATGTCCAGCACATAGCCTTTTCTGACCATGTATATTTCGCTTTCTACAATAATGAAGTATCCTTGTTTTGAAAATTTAGCAAAATCCACTGACTCTTGCACTTATAAAGGAAATTACTTGACTTTTGTGGGTTTTCCAACTTTGACTTCTCTGTCTAAAAATTATACATCAAGCCCCCAGATAGCGAAATTCTATCCTTATTATTATTGAAAGAAGAGCGTCATAGAGTTCTAGCTGGGTGGAGGCACTCTAAACAGTTTGATGTTGTCGTTAGGCATTCTATACTGCTTTGAGAGCGAAACTCGCATTTAATTTGTGTTTTAATCGATAGTAAAGACTTCGATCGAGTCAGGATAGCACAGAATAAAATGACCTTCCTTGACTACTTAAATGAACCGAACGTCTTTGCTGAGTCTGACCGAGCCGATCTTACTCGGCTTACGCTGCATATTTTTGGGGTCGTAGTTAAATAACAGTACTTCTTTTTCGGGTAGCAGCAAGATATTGCTTTCTAGATGAAAACTTGTTTACTTCTCTTGTCGATGGCGACATGCAGGATAGGTCTTCCAACATTCAGTGACCAGTACAACTATGTGTCCACAAAATCAGCGACAATATGCCCAATACATATAGCGTCAAGCTGATCCTAGTTGCCAATCAGCACATCCTAATTAGTGAGCGCTTTGAGAAATTTAAGGACAGCGTCGCCCTATCTGGGTTTTTTTGTAGGTTTAGGCGGATCGACATTTTTGGGAGGCAGAAAAATAATTGCGTATTCTTGTGATCAGACCTTCATTTTTGGGTTCGGGAGGCACTTAGAAATCTTCTAGAGGTTGAAATTTCATAAAGGTAGGGTTGGTAAATTTATAGACCCACTGAGTTTTTCGATTAGAATTCTGCATCGCCAATTAATTAATAGCATATAAAAGCACAATCATAGCAGAGCTTCACATTAATAAATAATCTAATTACCTTTCGGTATTTGTTTTTAACTAACTTAGTATACGTATAAGAGAATCTCTGTTATTAATCGATACAAAGATTAAGTAATGGACTATCACTTAAAGACTGAACCGAAATAGCCGCCAACTACTGGAGTGTTATGGCACTTAATCGAGCACTCCTAGCTGCTGTTGCTTTTGTTTGGGTTAGCTCTCGATTAGTAGCTGCTTTAAACCTAAGTTTTCTTTTACTGCTCAGCGAGTGCACCTTTGAGACACTTGATTCGCTAAAGGAGCACATCATTTATCTACTATTTTTTCTGTAACTATCGTTATTGCTTAGCCATCATGTTCTGAAGCTACTACATGCGTGTCTATAATTATTCTCGCAACTTTTTTTAAACTTTTAGGGACTACTTGATTTGCTAATATTTTTTTTTGTAATTTTTTTGATCTTAGGCTGTATGTGGCTGAGGACTTCGTAGATTGTTACGGCTGCGATTAGAATTTAATGTTATGCCGTACTAAGCCATATTCTATGTGATTATATTATAAAGCTCAACCCATGATTATACTTATTCAAAATATTTTAGATTATCTATTAGCCTTCTTTAATAGAATTTTCAAAATTCGATCATGTTTTATTAGTTATTGTATAGTAAAATTCAAATAATTTTTATTTATCATTACGAATGATTAATCCTGAACGTATCATTCATGTTTCAGGCTCCACTCAGCCTTATAGCAACTCAAGGGTTATCGGCAGTGCTAACTTTCAAGATCAAGCTGGCTATACTAACTATGGATCATCATCTGTCTACGATGTAGCCCAGGGTGTGCCTCAATCACGAATGGGATCAGTTCTTAATCGTTCCAACGTTGTCTAACAACCTAGAAGGATAGCTCAGACTCCTCAGTTCACCCCAATAGTAACCAATCAGCAAGTTCTAACAGGCTCTAACTTGGTTGTCTAGCCTTACCATTCCCGCCTTGCAGTCAACTCACAAAGTATCTAGGTGCCTGTCACATACAACACTCGTCTTTCCAACGCAAGTCTGGGATCTAATGTCTATACAGTTGGACACTAAAGAGTTAACCCAAATCTGCGCAGAACTCGGGTTCAAAAGCTAGTGCCAGTTACTCAGTACGTCCCCGTGTATGAGGATATCGATGTGACTGACGTTCCAGTTGCAGATCTTCGTCAAAGAGTGATTTTAAACGAACCGTAAGCTTTTAAATCTCGATTGGTTGAACAATAGTAGGCTCATGTTCGTTCTCCACCACCAGCAGTTGTTATCTAATAGCCAATCAAAGTAATCGACGATCCTATGGTTTAAACAGTGCCTGCTTACGCTTAGTTATCTAGAGCCAAAAGTATGTATATTCCTCCGCCTCCAGTTCCTCGTGCCTAGAGTTCATGTTGTAGTCCTTGGCTGATAGGTCTATTAGGACTTTTGACCCTTGCCGGCTTGCTTCTTGGAATCTTTTTGGGAAAAAGTGGAGGATCAAGTACTACTGCTGAGACTACTGCTTAAAGTGTGTCAGGAATCACGGCTAATAAAACCCATCCTAGTGTGCCTCCAACAATTATATACGATGGAGTCACCAATGGGTCGGTGATCAATCAGAAAACAGACTCAATCAAGCCAACTATCATCACAGATACTAATTTTGTAACAAATGTGAATCAAACTACTATTGAGCCAAACAGACCTGCTTTTCAGTCAGGCACGACTTACAACACCTATGTGACACCTGTTCCTGCAGCTTCAGTCCCTTTTCAGTCTTTTTCTAACTCTGGGGCTGCTCCAGTTGCTCTACCTGCAACTTTTTAACCTATAAGAGTGTAACCAGCAAAATCAGCTTCAACATTCCAGACAGTTCCTGTTGCAAGTGCTAATGTGACTCCAGTGAATCCTCAGTCTACTATTCAGCTACCTACAACAGCTCCAGCTGCCCCAGCTGCACCAGCTGTTATAAATAATGCAGCTGCAAGGATAAGCTCGGATCCTATTCCTGTGGCACCTTCTGTACCAACAGTTATAGTACCTTAAACTAATACTCCAACAAACAAAGTCATTCCAGTTTCTTCAATTGATAGCAATCCTGTATCATCAGCTGAAACGAAAAAAGATACTCTACCCAAAACCAGTCCATGATTATCATCTGTTTACCTTAAAATTATAAAAAAACCCATCTTATTATATATATAAAATGTGTAATAATGAGTCTTATTATAGTTGATGAACTATCAGATTTCTATTTCTTTGACCTTAGGTTTCTTGAAATGGCGCATGTTAGATCCGGGAGATTGATACATAAACGGAGCATTCGAGCCATAAGGTTTAGGCAGGCCTATTTCGTCTGGAATGTATGAGTTTACTCTCTGGTTAGCTGTAGTCTTAGTGGCGAATGGTGGATAATTCTGCTCCATAAGTTCTTTTTGCATTCTGATTCTTCTTTCTTCTTAGTATCTTTTCTTATCTCTGATCATCTTCAGGTACTATATTTAAGTCTAGGGAGTAGGAGGCAGACCTTCTTACATCCTCTTACGAGCATTTTAGAAAACTTATTATATTTATTATCTTTCTTTTTGATACTTGATGATGTTGGCCTGACACATTGACAACTAAGAAATAGTTGCCTTCATCTTGCGAGTGAGATCTCTGAGTCTGCTCTGGAACTAGTTGATTTTTTAAGAGACCTAGAGAGTTGACTGTCTACCGTCAGTGGCATCACGCTTTAATTTTTCAACTAAATTTGTCACCTAATCGAGAATCAGCTCTTTTTATAGTAATTGTTATTTTTTGCTGTTGAGTCTTTCTTAGATAATGCTGATCTTGGCATCAAGAGCTTACTAGTCAGGGTCTTCTCCTTTAAGTTCTTTCCATATATTTTTATTTTAGGGGTCTTAGAGCTGCTTAGAAAGCTAGTTTTATTGAGCATGCACATCTTGGATCTGTCTGTTGAGTTATAAAACTTTTTAGGCAAATTTTGGTACTTTTCCAAGTTTTTCCTGAGCCACTTTGACTTTTCTTTAATTCTAACTGATCTATATTCTGATCATTCTTATTTCATCTTCAACACTTTTGATATTCATCTCCGTTGTTCTGAGAATATTTTATTGGATATTTGATTTCTCATAC
>Ga0169931_10007598_pt1 | contig 16033 bp, 10 predicted proteins | sample Kivu_15m_20L_FD_129675 | JGI IMG/M metagenome (GOLD analysis project Ga0169931, IMG submission 129675) | Freshwater microbial communities from Lake Kivu, Western Province, Rwanda to study Microbial Dark Matter (Phase II) - Kivu_15m_20L... | ecosystem: Environmental > Aquatic > Freshwater > Lake...
CCTGGCCGGCGACCGCCGCGCGGCGGCCGTTGGAAGTCGAGATTTCCCCACGCACGTTCCCCTCCTCACAAGGAGCCGAGCCATGTCTGCCTGCCTGCGTCCGGCCGCGATCCGGCTTGCACTGGCCCTCGCCTCGATCGGCGGGGGAGCGTGCGGGCTCTGGGGGGAAGGTCGCTCGGCCGTCGCACAAGGGGTGCTGGTCGCTGCCGCGGGCGACGCGCACCACCGCTTGCCGCGTCCCTGGCCTGACCCGTCCCCCGCTCCGCGCGCCCATGCGTACCGCATCGCGTCTCTGGAGTTCGACGTCCGGCTGGCGAACCAGACGGCGCGGGTTCAAATCGTGCAAACCTACGCAAACGTCGGCGACCGACCGATCGAGGCTTCGTTCGTCTTCCCGCTGCCGCCGGACGGCGCGGTCGACGAGGTAACGCTCCTGGCGGACGGGGAGGAAATCCCGGCAGAAGTGCTCGACGCCCGCGCTGCACGGGAAAAGTACGAGGCCATCGTCCGCTCGCAGCGGGATCCCGCACTGCTGGAATGGGTCGGGAGCGGACTGGTGCAGTCGCGGGTGTTTCCGATTCCGCCGGGCGGCGTCCGCAAACTGGTGCTGAGCTACGTGCAGCCGGTGCGGAGTTCGCTGGGCCTGAACGAGTTCGTGCTGCCGTTGCGCGCGGCCCGCTATTCGGCGCGACCGCTGGAGCGCTTGGTCGTGAACGCGTCGCTCGACAGCCCCGGGCCGCTCCACGGCATCTATTCTCCGACGCACGGCATTCGGGTCGAGCGGCAGGGGGAGAAGCGGGCCACCGTCAGGTTCTCAGCCTCCCAAGTCGTCCCGGACGCGGACTTTCGCCTGTTCTTCGACAGCGGTGCGGAGACGGCGACGGCCCGCCTGCTGGCCTACCGGCCGCAAGCGGCGGAGCCGGGCTACTTCATGGTGCTGGCCAGTCCCCCTTTCGCCGCGAACGCCCGGTCGGACCTCGCTCCCAAAACGGTGGTGTGCGTGGTCGATCGCTCCGGCAGCATGAGCGGCGAGAAGATGCAGCAAGCCCGCGGGGCGCTCGCCTTCATCCTCAATCGCCTGCAGCCGGGAGATCTGTTCAACGTCGTCGCGTACGACAGCGCGGTCGAAACGTTTCGCCCCGAGTTGGAGACGTATTCCGACGCGACGCGCGACGCAGCGCTCCAGTACGTCCAGGGCCTGTTTGCCGGCGGGAGCACGAACATCGACGAAGCGCTGCGTCGCGCGCTGGGGATGCTGGCGGATCGAGACCGCCCTTCCTACGTGATCTTTCTGACGGACGGCTTGCCGACGGCGGGGGAAACCGCGGAAACCGCCATCGCCCAGCACGCCGCCGCGGCAAATCGCGTGCGGGCTCGGCTCTTCGCCTTCGGGGTGGGCTACGACGTCAACAGCCGGCTCATCGACCGTCTCGCACGAGAAAACTTCGGGCAGTCCGAGTACGTCCGGCCGGCGGAAGACCTGGAAGCCGCGGTGAGCCGCCTGTACGCCCGCATCGGCGCACCCGTCATGACCGACGTGCAGTTGGCGATCGAATTGGAAACTGCCTCGGCCGAAGACCGTCCGACGGCCCTCGAGGTCTACCCCGGCGGGGCGTTCGACCTGTTCCGAGGCGACCAGGCGGTGCTGTTCGGGCGGTACCGCGGGGCGGGCTCCGCGCGGGTCGTCCTGACCGGGCGGGTCGGCGCGCAGCGGCAGGAAATCGCCTTTCCGGCGGAGTTGGTCGCACAGAGCGTCGACCACGGACACGCCTTCGTCGCCCGCCTATGGGCCACGCGGCGGATTGGCGAGCTTCTCGATCGGATCGATCTGGAAGGGCGGCAGGAAAAGCTGGTCGAGGAACTGGTCGCCATCGCCAAGCGGCATGGCATTCTCACGCCCTACACGGCTTTCCTGGCCGACGACTCCGCCGGCCGCCAGACCCGCGAGGAATGGTCGGCGCGGGCCGCGGCCGGACTGCAGGCTCTGGAGCAAACGAGCGATCGCTCGGCCTTCAGCCAGCGGGAGCTCAAAGGCTCCTACCGGCTCGCGACGACGGAGCCGTCGCCCGCGGCGGGACTGGCGGCGACCGACGCGGCGGGGATTCCCTCGCTCGCCCCCGAGGAGCGCGCCCGACTGCTGGCGGCCGAAGGGCGCGCGGCGACGTACTTCGATCCGGTGACGGAGCAGCACCGCGTGGTCGACACCGTCTTCAGCCTGGAGGGCAAAACCTTTTTCCTCCGTGACGGACGGTGGGTCGACTCGGAGGCGGCGGCAATCGCGGAGGCGACGATTCGACCCCGGCGCGTCGCGCGGTACAGCGACGATTACTTCGCCCTCATCGACAAATACGGTCGGCAAGCCGCGTCGTTGCTGGCTCTCGAGACCGACCTGCTCGTCGCCTGGGACGGGCAGACGTACGAAATCGTCGGACCCGAAGGGACCGATCGCTGACCCGTCGGCCCGGGCTGGACGAAGGACGCGGTCTGCGGCGTGCTTGCCGGACCCGCCGGAGGATCGGTCGCGGCAGCGGCTGCCGCCAGCGGGCGACCGGGCGACCGTGGCACGGCGGCCCGTCGGCGCGGCGGCCCGTCGGCTCAGCGGGTCTCCATCAGGCCGAGAAACTCCGCGAACAGGTAATGGCTGTCGTGGGGACCCGCCGCGGCTTCCGGGTGGTACTGCACGCAGAAGGCGGGCAAGTCGCGGTGCCGCAAACCCTCGATGGTGCCGTCGTTGAGGCTCCGGTGCGTCACTTCCAGGCAGGAGGGCAACGTCTCTTCCTCCACCGCAAAGCCATGGTTTTGCGACGTGATCTCGACGTGCTCCGTGGCAAGTCGCTGGACCGGCTGGTTCGCGCCGCGGTGGCCGAACTTCATCTTGAAGGTCCGCGCGCCGCACGCCAGCGACAGCAGCTGGTGCCCCAGGCAGATCCCGAAGATCGGCTGTTTTCCCAGCAAACCGCGGATCGTTCGAATGGCGTACTCCAGCGGTTCGGGATCCCCCGGGCCGTTGGAGAGAAAGACGCCGTCCGGTCGATGCTCCAGCACTTCTGCGGCGGTAGACGTGCCGGGCAGCACCGTCACGCGGCAGCCCTGATGCACGAGGTGCCGCGGGATGTTCCACTTCATGCCGTAATCGAGGGCGACGACGCGGGGTCCGCCGCCGGCCGACTCCCGCGCCTGGCCATCGAGATAGGTCCACGTGCTGACGGTTCGCTGCCAAGCCTGCGGTCCGTCGGGGAGCACTTCCCGCACCAGGTCGCGCCCGACGAGTCCGGGGCTGGCCTTGGCTTTCGCGACCAGACTGTCGTCGTCGAGATCGACCGTGGACAGCACTCCCCGCAACGCTCCCCGCGACCGAATCCGCCGCACGAGCGCGCGGGTGTCGATCGCTTCGACCGCAACCACGTTCCAGCTCTTGAGGTAGTCGCTGAGGCTGCCTTGCGAGCGAAAGTTGCTGGCGACGCGACTGTGCTCGCGAACGACGAAGCCAGCGAGATGGGGCCGCCCGCTTTCGGCATCCTCGTCGTTGACGCCGTAGTTGCCGATTTGCGGGTACGTCATGGCGACGATCTGCCCGCGATAACTGGGATCGGTGAGGATCTCCTGATAACCGGTCATCGAGGTGTTGAAGCAGACTTCGCCATCGACTTCGCCGTCGGCTCCGATCGAAGCTCCGGTGAAGACCGACCCGTCCTCGAGGGCAAGCTTGGCAACTGTCATGGCTCTCTGTGTCGTCTCCTCGGGGCAGAAGGGTTCGCGAAGGCCGTCGGTCGCGCCGCGGTCGCGGCCGTGGTCAAGTTGCAGGGAGTTCCGCCCCTGTCCGCCCGGGCGAACAGCAGCCGCGCTCGCGGCGGCCGCTCCGGGCGTCGGCGGCGAGCGAAGTCGGGACGGCGGCCCAGTGACGGCGGCCCAGTGACGGCGGCCCAGTGACGGCGGCCCAGTGACGGCGGCCCAGTGACGGCGGTGCAATCGCCAGAGCAGGCCGCCGCTCTCCCCCTGGAAAAAAGCCGCAGGCGCAGCACGCGCCGCCGCTCATCCGCCGCGCCGCACGCCCTAGAATACTGAAGCACGCGTTGCGGCGGCAAGGGGCCGCGGCACGGCACGGCCGGAAGGCATGTTCCCGCGGGGCGGGGCAGCGGGCAGCCGGGCGGTCGCCGGCCGCGCGGAGCGATCGCCGGCGGCGGGCGAACTGGCGACCGCCGCTTGCCGCCGACGTCAAGGCGTCGTCGCGATGGAGGGGGCGGCGGGGACGGCGAACGCCTGCTCCGCCTCGCGGAGGCAGGCCTTGATCTGCCGCGCGGCCTGCCGCAGCCGCGATTCGTTCTCCACGAGCGACATCCGTAGAAAGCCTTCGCCCGCAGGACCGAAGCCGTTGCCCGGACTGACGGCGACGTTCCCCTTTTCCAGCAGCATCATCGCGAAATCCATCGTGCTCATCCGCGACCGCCAGGGCTCGGGAATGGGAGCCCAGACGAACATGCCGGCCTTGGGCGGCGTGACTTTCCAGCCGATGCGGGCCAGCGCCTCGCACAGGGCGTCGCGGCGACTCTGATAGATGCCCGACTGCTGCTCGACGGCGGTATCGGTCTGCCGCAGCGCGAGGATGGCCGCAATCTGGATCGCCTGAAACATCCCGTAATCGTAGTAGCCCTTGATGGTGGCCAGCGCCTTGACCATTTCGGCGTTGCCGCAACAGTAGCCGACGCGCCATCCGGCCATGTTGTAGCCCTTGCTCATCGTGGTGAACTCGACGCCCACTTCCGACGCGCCTTTGGAGGCCAGAAAGCTCGGCGGTTGATAACCGTCGAAGGCCACGTCGGCGTAGGCGAAATCGCTGAGCACCATGAAGCCGTACTTCCGCGCCAACGCGACGACCTCGTCGAAAAACGGCTGCTCCACCACGCCCGACGAGGGGTTGTGGGGATAGTTCACGATCAGCAGTTTGGGCCGCGGATAGAGATGCTCGCACGTGTAGGCGACGTTGCGCAGGAACCTGTCGGGATCGCTCACTTCGAGCGAAATGACGTTGCCCGCCGCCAGCGCCACGGCGTAGACGTGGATCGGAAAGTACGGCGCGGGGACGATCGCCGTATCGCCGGGTCCCATCAGCGCCAAGCACATGTGGCTGAAGCCTTCCTTCGACCCGAGGCAGACGATGACCTCGCTTTCGGGATCGAGACGCACGCCGTACTTGCGGAAGTACTTGCTCGCCACCTCCCGACGCAAGTTGTCGATGCCGACGTTCTTCGAGTACCCGTGGTTGCGGGGATCCCGGGCGGCTTCGGCCAACTTCTCGATCACCAGCTCCTCGGGGGGGTCGCTGGGATTGCCCATCCCCAGATCGATCACGTCGTCCCCCGCGCGACGCTTTTTGTACAGCATCGCGTTGATCCGCCCGAACATGTAGGGCGGCAACCGGGTGACCCGCTGGGCAACCTGGACTTGAAACGGCGTGCTCGACGAGGAAGGCTGCGACATGGCTGCTGACAGGGCCAAGGAAATTGCGGGCGGTCGGAACTCGCCGATGCTGCAAGTATACCCCCGTGGAACCCGGCGGGGCATGCCCCGCCGGCCCCTCTTCGGGGCGACTCCGGCTGCCGCCCGGCCGGCGTCCCGAGAGCCCGGCCGGCCCGCGGCACGCCGGCGGATCGTCTTTGCGGCCGCGCGGCGCGTGCCGCCGTCAACGCGCGACGGTCGGTTGCACTGCGACATCTCGTCGCGGAGACTGCTCGCCGGCTCGCGTCGGAGCCGCCGCCGGCCCGGACGAGACGCCCGCCAGGTAGTTGTCGATGCGGGACGACTCGCGAATCTCCTCGAATTTCTGGCTCATGGCGATTCGCAGCTTTTTCTCGTAGATGTCGCGGACCAGCAGGTCGCGGACCTCCTCCTCGTCGACGTCGAGCCGCTCGGTCCGACCTTCGCAACGCAGGATGACGAACTTGTCCCCTGCCTGCACGATGCCCGACAACTGCCCGGCCTGAAGCTGGAACGCGACTTCCTCCAGGTGGGGCTGACCGCCGTGACGCTGGAGCGGAGGGACTTCGCCGCGGAGCGCCTTGCTGGTCGGCTCGATCGAGTACTCTTCGGCCAGGTCGCCGAAGTACTCGGCGGAGCCGTTGCGACGAGCCTTGTCCCAGACCTCCTGGGCGCGGCGCATGTTGCCCAGGACGATGGCTCGGCAACGCACGCGCTCGCCGTAATTGGCTTCAAAGCCCTTGCGGACGTCTTCGTCGGTCACCGCAACCTCGGCCGCCGCGACCTTCTTCAGGGCAGCCGAGGGCCAGACGGCGTCCTGCCGGTATTCCTTTTCGCTGACGTTCTGCTCGGCCTGCACCATTTCCAGCCACCGCGGCAGGTCGGCCTGGCCTTGGCCGTCGACCACGCCCGCCAGTTCGGCGGCATGCCGCATCTCCGCCAGGAGATCGGCTTCGCTCACCTGCAGTCCGAGGCGGTCGAGCGCCTGCCGCAGCAGCAGTTGCGAGATCTCGATCTCGAGCACTTCCTCGCCGTGCCGCAGGAAGCAATCCTCGCCCAGTTCCTTGAGGGTAATCCGGTCGCCGTTGACGGTGGCCACCACCCCCGGCATGGTGTCCCGCAACTTCGGATCGTTGTAGACGTTCAGCACGGTCGCCGAAGACTGCAACTGCGCGAACAGTCCCTGGGCCGCTTCGCGGAGCTTCTCGTCCTTGATCGTCTCCACGATCCGCGGCTTCACCTGCTCCAGCGGCGCGTCCTTCGCCGGAATGCGGGCCTCGCACTTCAGCAGGACGAATTGATTGCCGACCGCCACCACCTGGGACACCTCGCCCGGTGACAGGCGGAACGCCTCGGCCTCCAGCGCCGGCTCGCCGACATGACGCCGAATGGGCTGGATCAGCCCGCCGACGCTCGCACTGTTCACGTCCTCGGAGACCTCGATCGCCATGCGGGCGAAATCCTCGGGACGCTCCCGCAGGCGAGTCTGCAACTGCCGGGCCTTCGGCTCGTCGCTCACGGCAATCAGCCGGGCCCGCACCATCTCGCCGAATTCGCGCTGGTACGCCTGCTGCACTTCCTGATCGGAGACCGAGAGCGTGTCGCCGGCCAGCTTGCGGAGCGCAAGCGTCGGCCAAATGATGTCGCGAGCGTACTGCTCCGGCGAAATGCCGCGCTCCTTCTCCAGCATCTCCAGCCACTGCTCGCGTCCCAACTGGAAACGCCGCGCCATCCGGTCGATCTCCGCGGCGATTTCCTCCTGCGTGACCTGAATCCCCCGCTTCTCGCAGTGGTTCATGATCAACCGCTTGTTGACCAGACTTTCGAGCACCTCCTCGCCGAATCGCCGTACGCACGCCTCCACCAAATCCTTGCGGCTGATGTCCTTGCCATTGACCAGCGCCATCACGTCGTGCTGCGGTCGACCGACGCGCGGCAAGTTTTCGCCAGACTCCGCCGTCGCCGGCGGTTTGGCGGGGCTCTGCGCCGCGGCTTCGCTCGGCACGCGCTCCGCACGCACCAGCCATGCCGCGCCGAGCGTGGCGGCGACGCTGACCAACCATGTCGCGTACCGTCGCGCTCGCGACGCGCCGGCGACGACCTGAACCGATTCTGCATCCATGCAGGACATGACGGCTTCTCCCTAAACCGGGTCCGGCGTCGGGCGGGGTCGCGGCGACCCTCGAAACGCGCGTGAACGACGGGGACTCGGCCGGGGAGTATAAGAACTCCCGCGAAAACCGAACAAGACGGGTTCGCGCCCGGGCGTCCCAGTCGACCGGCGCCGACCGCACGCCCGTCGATGGCGGCCAGCGATCAGACCGGCGAGCGGACCCTGGCGACGGAACGCTAGCACGCCCAGGGAAGCCAGCCCAGGGAAGCCAGCCCAGGGAAGCCAGCCCAGGGAAACGCGTTCCAAGGAGCCCTTGCCAAGCGGAGAAGGCCGCCGCGACAGCGGCGCCTGGTCGGGCGTCACGGCGCGGCGGGCCCGGCGATCGAGGCGGCGCGACGCCCGGGGGCGCCGCCCCCGGGGGCGAGGCGGGCCTCAAGTCTCCAGGACTTCGGCCTCTTTCGCTTTGGAGAGGTCGTTGCACTTGCCTTCGAACTTCTTGGTCAGTTCCTGGACCTCTTCCTTGACCGCGTCCCGCTGGTCCTCGGTCATGACCTTGTCTTTTTCGGCCTGCTCGGCATGTTTGTTGGCGTCGCGGCGGATGTTGCGAATGGCGACGCGAGCCTCTTCGGCGAGATCCTTGGTGCGGGCGACCATGTTCTTGCGGACTTCGCCCGAGAGGGGCGGGATGTTCAGGCGAATCACTTTGCCGTCGCTGTTGGGCGCCAGCCCGAGATCGCTGTTGATGATGCCGCGTTCGATATCCTTGATCGTCGAGGGATCGAAGGGGCGGATGACGATCTGGGTGGGCTCGGGAGCGCTGACGGAGGCAATCTGCTTGATGGGGGTCGGCGAGCCGTAAGCGTCAACGCGGAGGCTGTCGACCAGGCCGGGATTGGCACGGCCGGTCCTGATCCCGGTCATGTCTTCCTTGAGTCTGGCGACAGCCTTTTCCATCCGTTCTTCGGCGTCGAGCAGAATTTCCTCGGCGGTCATGGCCATGGAGCGGTTTCCCCAACAGAAAAGCGAGCAAACTGGAAACGGAGCGGAACGAATTCGATCCTCTCACTTGCCGGTTCCGTCGCGCATCAAGCTGCGACCGACCCGCGTGCCGATGGCTTCGCCTCGCACGGCGCGTTCAATGTTGCCGTCTTTGCGGTAGTTGAACACGAGAATTGGCAAATCATGCTCCATGCAGTGGGCGATGGCCGTGGGGTCCATCACGCGGAGATTCTGGTTGCGCACCTGCTCGTAAGTCAGCTCGTCGTAGAGCACGGCGTGCGGATTCTTTTCCGGGTCGTCGCTGTACACTCCGTCGACGCGGGTCGCCTTCATGACGATGTCCGCCTCGATCTCCAGCGCTTTCTGGGCGGCCGCCGTATCGGTCGTGACGAACGGGGCCCCCGTGCCGCCCGCGAGGATGACGACGCGTCCTTTTTCAAGATGCCGCTTGGCGCGGCGACGGATGAACGGCTCGGCGACGCCGTCCATCTTGATCGTGCTCATCAGCCGCGTTTCGCAGCCCAGAGACTCCAGGGCGTCCTGCAGGGCCAGTCCGTTGATCACCGTGGCCAGCATGCCCATGTAGTGGGCCGTGGCCTCGTGCACGCTGGAGTTGCCGGCCGTGAACTGGGCTCCCCGCAGAATGTTCCCGCCGCCGATGACGATGGCAATCTCGACTCCCTGCTGCTTGGCACGGTAGGTCTGCGAGGCGATGTGCACCACCTCCTGCATGCTGATGCCGCGCTGCCCGGAAGGGGCGAAGCTCTCCCCGGACAGCTTCAGCAAGACCCGCCGGTAGCGCCCGCGGACGAGCTTGGCTTCGTCGGGCGACGGCAGGACGGCCGCGTCGTTCGCTCCGGCGTCTGCAGGCGGATCGTGGTGCGGCATGGAACCTGACCTGAGCGGTGGAGGGCGAGGCGCCGCCCGCCGAGTCCCGGCCGGAGCTGCGAGCGGCGAGGGGCGCGAACCGGGAACGGACGGCAGGGGAAATTTCTGGTCCGCACGCGGCCTAGGAGGCCGCCTCGACTGCGGAATCGGCCGACTCGCCAAGTTGCCAGAGCAGGAAGCTCTTGAGCTTCATCCCGCCGGCCTTGGCAACGGCGCCGACGGTCTGCTTCTCATCCTTGACGAACGGCTGCTCCTCGAGCACTCGCTCGGCGTAAAAATTCTTGAGCCGGCCCTCGACCATTTTGACGATGATGTTCTCCGGCTTGCCTTCCTTGCGGGCGGCGTCCATCAGCACGCTCCGCTCGCGATCGACTTCGGCGGGATCGAGATCGGCGATCGACAGGGCCGCCGGACGCATGGCGGCCACGTGCATCGCGACGTCCTTGGCCAGCTCGTCGGCGCCCCCTTGGGCCTGCACCAGCACGCCGCTCTTGCCATCGTGGTGCACGTAGCCCCCGCAGGCGCCTTCGACGCGATGGAATCGCGCGAGACGAAAGACCTCGCGAATCTTGTTTTGCACCTCGTCGCGAATGTCCTCGAGCGTCCGCCCGGGATGCGACGGAGACGGCTGTCGCCACAGCGCTTCGGGCGTCGCCGCACCCGGCCCGGTCGCCAGCTGCTTCGCCAGGTCGGCCGCCAGCGCGACGAACTCCTCGTTGTGGGCGACGGGCGCCGACTCGCACTGCAGTTCGACGATCGCGGCCACCGGCTGCTGGAGGCCGCAGAAAATCGCCAGCCGACCCTCTTCGGTGGTGCGATCTTGACGCTTCCCCATGAACTTCCGGCCCTCTTCGCGCAAACGCTGCTTGGCGGCCTCCATGTCGCCGCCGCAATCGTTGAGGGCTTTCTTGCAATCCATCATCGGGAGCTGCGTCTCGTCGCGCAGCTTCTTCACCATTGCCGCGGTAATCTCGGCCATCGCGCTGTCGCTCCTGTCTCGAACGGAATTCCCGGTGTTGGGGTACTGGTGGACCGCTCTCGCCGGCGGGCGGCGGGTGCTCGCCGGCAGGCTCGCGGCCGCGGCGGAGCCCCGTCGCGAGCAGACGACGCCCGTCGCGAGCAGACGACGCCCGTCGCGAGCAGACGACGACTGCCGCGAGCAGACGACGACTGCCGCGAGCAGACGACGACTGCCGCGGGCGTCCGCCCGCGGACGTGCCGCCGATCGCGGACTCAACGCCGCGATGACGTTCGTGACCGCACGCGGCCGCCGCGCGTGCGGACCCGCTCGTCGGCGTCAGCTGGAAGCGGCGGGAGCATCGGCCCCCTCGCGCTGCTGCTGCTGCTGGGTCGATGCCTGAATCTTGCCCCCCGCAATCGCGTCGGAGAGCATGTTGACGATCAGTTCGATCGAACGCATGCTGTCGTCGTTGCCGGGAATCGGCAGATCCACCTGGTCCGGATCGCAATCCGTGTCGATCAACGCGACGGTGGCAATCCCCAGTTTGCGGGCTTCCTTCACCGCATTCTTCTCTTTCTTTGGATCGACCACCACCAGGCACTCGGGGAGGCGATTCATCGTCCGCATGCCGTTGAGATTGTGGTAGATCTTCCGGTACTCGCGGTTCAGCGTGGACTGCATCTTCTTGGAGTAGCTCCGCAACTGCTCGCCTTCGCGAATCTTCTCCAACTCTTCCAACCGGCTCAAGCGATCGCGGATCGTGCGGAAATTCGTCAGCGTTCCGCCGAGCCAGCGGTCGGCCACGTACGGCATGCCGCACTTGTCCGCCGCCTTCTGAATCGTCTCGCGGGCCTGCCGCTTCGTTCCCACGAACAGAATCAAGCTGCCGCGGCCCGCCACGTCCGAGAGATACTTCCGGCTTCTCAGCAAGCCGCGAACGGTCTCTCGCACGTCGATGATGTGGATCAAATTGCGGCGCGCGTAGATGTAGGGCCGCATCTTCGGGTTCCAGCGACTCGAGCGATGCCCGAAGTGCACGCCGGACTCCACCAACTCCTTCACCAAATTCGCTGACACGGATCGCGACTCCTTGGAGGGCACGCTGCCTGAGGGCCGGGAAGCCAGCCCGCGACGGGCGCGCCTCCCCAGCCGCGCGCTCAACCGCCCTGCTCGCCAGCGAGCAGGGCCGATCGCGACGCGACGGCAGCGTTGGGGCAATGCTTCGGCCAGGAATGCCGATGGCGGAGCCCGTCCGCGACGCGCTCGTCCGCACGCAGGGCGGGCCGATCGCCGCATGCGTAGCCCTGTAAGGTAGTGCCGCCGCTGGCCAGCGTCAACCGCAGGGCCCCCCCGCACGTCAACCCGACTAGGCCCCAATCTGCCGCAGCCCCTGCAACAACGCCTCGTGCACCCGGCCGTTGGTCGCCAAAACCCCTCGATTGCCTGCCAGGGTCCGGCCCTGCGCGAAATCGAGCGGGCGGCCGTCCAGGTCCGTAACCCGCCCCCCCGCCTCTTCCACCAGCAGCGCTCCGGCCGCTTGATCCCAAATCCGCTCGCGGTAATCCAGCCGCTGCGGCGAAAGGAGCCGCAACACTGCCTCTCCTCCGCCGGCCGCCAGCACCGCGTACTTCGCCTGGCTATCGAGCGGGATGGGCTCGGCCCGTATCCCCACGACGCCCGCGAGTCGCTGCACCCCCTCCGCATCGGTATGCCCGGCCTCGACCGACCGCAGCAGGCGGATTGCTTCCGGACGCTCGGCGGCAGAGACCGTCGTCCGCTGCCAAGCCGCCGACCCGCCTTCCCCCGCGGCCGCGTCGGCGTCGTCGAACAACCGAGAACGCCACGCGCCGCGTCCGCGGACGGCGACCAGCAACGTTCCTCGGCCCCCCGGCGCCGCCACGCAGGCCTCGGTCAGTTCGGGACATCCGAGAACCGCCACGCGCACGTTGCCGCCGCCCAAGAAGGCGAGCGCCACCGCGTACTGGTCGCGCCGCAAGAAGCCCTTGGTGCCGTCAATCGGATCGAGCGTCCAGAAATCGGCCGCCCCTCCCGTCGCGCCCCGATCGATCCATTGGCACACCTGCTCGGGCGTCGCCGTCGGCCGCCTCGAGCGCACGTAGCCCACGACCTTCTCCAGCACATCGCGATGCCCCGGCTCGCGGAGCGCCGCGGCACTCTCCTCCCCGACCAGCGCGGCCTGCGGATACGCCTCGGCAAGTCGTGCGGCGACCAGCGCCTGCGCCGCAAAATCGGCCACCGTGACCGGAGATCGATCTGCTTTGGCGACCGCGGCGCCAGCCAGATCGCGTTGCACCTGCCGGGCCGCGACCGCCGCTTCCCGTACGGCTTCCACCGCAAACTGCACGTGCGGTTGCCACTCGCCGAACAATTCTCCGAACGAAACCATGCCGCGACTCCGCGTGCCTTGCGAAAAACCGGTCTGCCGCCCAACCTGTCGACCCGCCGCCCCGCGCATGGCAGCTCGAAGCGACGACTTCCCAGCGCCGCCGGGCACGGCAAGGGAGAGGGAGAAGAGGGCCGGAAACCCACGAGGCCGACCAAAACGGACCTCTTCGCGGCCGCCTGCGACGTCGCCGCTGAGAAAGCTACCCCGCCAGGACTCGAACCTGGAATGAGGGAATCAAAATCCCTAGTGTTGCCGATTACACCACGGGGTAAGCGAATTAACGCTGCCGGCCGACGCCCCAGCCCTCGTTCGACGAGTGTACGTCATCGTCCGTGGCGGCGGAAGCCGGCGGCGCCGCGGCAAGGCCGCCTGCCGGTCCCGCGGCACACAGAGGCCCGCTTCACGGACCCTCCACGGCCCGTAACCGGTTCGCGACGGCAAATGTAACCTGCTCCAACTCGCGGGCCAGATCGACGCCCACGCGGCTCACCTCCTCGGGCAAGCGCAGGGTCACCGGAGCAAAGTTCAAGATGCCCGTGACTCCGGCGGCGACCAGCGCGTCAGCGACGGGCTGCGCTTGAGCCGCCGGTACGGCCAGAATTCCCAGATCGACCCGTTGCCTCCCGAGGATCTCCGCAAGTCGGTCGATGTGGAACACGTCGACGCCCTCGATCTGCCTGCCGACCTTCTGCGGATCGGCGTCGAAAGCGGCAACGAGTCGAAAACCTTGGGGTTGAAAGCCTCGGTAACCGAGCAGCGCGCGTCCCAAGTTGCCCACCCCGACCAGCGCGACCTGCCACTGCCGATCGGTGCCAAGAATCCGCCGGATCGCTTGGATCAGCTCGTCGCAGCGGTAGCCAATCCCGGGGTGGCCGAAGTGCCCGAAATGGGCCAAGTCCTTGCGGACCTGGGCGTCGGTGAACCCCAACCGGTCTCCGAGTTCGCTGCTGCTGGTGGTTTGCTGCCCGTCGCGAACCAGATGCTGCAACTCGCGGAGATAGAGACTCAGCCGACTGACCACCGCGGCCGGGACCGGCGTCGACTCGCTGCGTGTTGTCGGCGTCTTCGGATTGCTCATGCCACATCCACCGCGAAAGCGCTGCGGCAGTGCCATCGCCGAACGAAGGCGCCGCGGGAAGCCCGACTGCGGCCCCCGACGCGCGGGGCCGGCTCCGGCGCCCCCTCAAGCCACGGCATGGTACCAGCAGGTCGCGGCGTGCTGCAACCCTGCGCGAATCGGTGCGCGCGTTGGATATCCCTACGAGGCAACAAGTTGCGCCGAGCACGCGGCAACCTCCAGGCGATTCGCTCGCGGTAGAGATCGACCCACCGCAGCCTCAGGGCGTCGGCAGCCTTCGCCGCGTCGGGCCGTGGCGAGGAAAACTGGGCCTCCGCGGGGCGTCCTGATGGGGGGAATTGGCTCTTGAGGGGGGGGTGTCTTGGCGGCTGGGCGGACGCCCGTCGACCGCCGGAAGCGGGCGGGGGGGGATCGGTTTGGCGCCGTCACCGCCTGCGCCTGCCCGGCAATCGAGCGAACCGACAGTCTCGCGGCAGAGATGCGTTCTAGCCCAGTTGCTGCGACCCGGGCGTTGCGTCGCAGCCGGCGCAAGCGGCCGATCGCTCGAACCGGCAACCCTGGGGAGGGAATCGGCGGTTTGGGGGGTTCGTACCGCGCTGAAAGTGCCGAATAGTTAGCCTGAGGATTCTGCGTGTTTCAGAAAAAAAACGCCAACTAGCTAAGGCGGTGAGGTTGCGAAACCCGAATCAATTAGGGACGGGATTTTACCCGTTTTGACCAGGCCACCTATCCCAACTCACGAGTCCCAACTCAAACGAGGAGGCAAAGCGATGAAAGCGAAGTGGGGTGTGTCCGCCTTCGCAGTTTTTGCCACGGCCATGCTGGCGTCTCCAGCCTGGGCGGGCTACTGCGGCGCGACACGGTACGACGGGTGTGTGCCCTGCAACTACCAGCAGGATTGCCACACGGTCACGAAGACAGTCCAGAAGAAGGTTTACGAGCAGCAGGAGGTGACCTGCTACCGCACGGTGGTCGATGAGATCTGCGCGAGCAAGATCATCAACGTCACGCGGATGGTGCCCGAGACCCGGCAGAAAGAGGTGTCCTACACGGTGTGCGTGCCGGTGTGGGAGACTCGGACCCGGGAGTACACGGTCTGCAAGCCGGTCTACGAGACTCGCACCCGCGAGTACACCGTCTGCAAGCCGGTCTGGGAAACCCGCCAGAAGGAAGTGCAGTACACGGTTTGCAAGCCGGTCTACGAGACCCGTACCCGCGAGTACACCGTCTGCAAGCCGGTCTGGGAAACCCGCACCCGCGAGTACACCGTCAGCAAGCCGGTCTACGAGACTCGCACCCGCGAGTACACCGTCTGCAAGCCGGTCTACGAGACTCGCACCCGCGAGTACACCGTCTGCAAGCCGGTCTGGGAAACCCGCCAGAAGGAAGTGCAGTACACGGTCTGCAAGCCGGTCTACGAGACCCGTACCCGCGAGTACACGGTGCAGAAGCCGGTGTGGGAAACCCGCCAGCGTGAAGAGACGTATCATGTGCATGTCCGCGTCCCCTACACCAAGACGATCCAGGTGCAGAGCGGGCATTGGGAAACGCAGCAGTACGAAGTTGCCGGCAAGGTCTACACGAAGACGGTCCGCGAGGTCGGCACGCTGACCTACGATCCGGCCCAGTGCAAGTGCGTGTACTGCCCCGGCCCGTGCCGCACGTTGACCTGCCAGGCTCCGCCGAAGATCTGCTGCAAGCGCATCTGGGTGCCCGAGTGCATCGAGAAGGAGATCACTTGCTGCAAGACGGTGTGCGAAGCGCGGACCCGCACGGTGTGCTACAAGGTCTGCACGATGGTTCCCGAGACCCGCACCTGCTGCTACCAGGTCTGCAAGATGGTTCCCGAGGTCCACACGAAGACCGTGTGCTACAAGGTGTGCCAAATGGTCCCCGAGACCCGCACCTGCTGCTACAAGGTGTGCAAGATGGTCCCCGAGACCCGCACCTGCTGCTACCAGGTCTGCACGATGGTCCCCGAGACCCGCACCTGCTGCTACAAGGTGTGCAAGATGGTCCCTGAGACCCGCACCTGCTGCTACCAGGTCTGCAAGATGGTTCCCGAGGTCCACACGAAGACCGTGTGCTACAAGGTGTGCCAGATGGTCCCCG
>Ga0169931_10007600_pt1 | contig 16032 bp, 27 predicted proteins | sample Kivu_15m_20L_FD_129675 | JGI IMG/M metagenome (GOLD analysis project Ga0169931, IMG submission 129675) | Freshwater microbial communities from Lake Kivu, Western Province, Rwanda to study Microbial Dark Matter (Phase II) - Kivu_15m_20L... | ecosystem: Environmental > Aquatic > Freshwater > Lake...
CAATGATTACATCAGCATGGCTAAGAAAATCGTAAAGGTTGCAGAAAACATTGGTCTCGATCGATCTACAATCAAGATTTGTTTTAGAGAAAAAAATCAACTCAACTGTGAATTTAACCAATGGATCAAATCAAATGGGTTAGGAGGTCCTGTTATCTCGGGTAAAATATTTTTATTTCTAGGAACACCGCCAAAATGGTATCTACGAGAAAAAATCAACGACGCTGTATTTGCCATTAGTGATCAAAAAAGAAATATGCCAGTTATCTCAAAAAATTTATTATTATCAAAATCATTTGCATTTATAGTCAAGGAAAAAAACTAGATTGAACAGTTGTAAATTAATCATAAAAGACGAGGTCAATGTCAAACTCGAAGGGTTACCTGTGGAAATTAGGCGCAAGATCGTAAATAAATTAAAATTCGATCTTCCATACGCACGACATATGCCTGCCTATAAACTAGGAAGATGGGACGGCACTAAAACTTATTTTGGAATTGGCGGTAATGGATACCTTGCTCATTTAGATGTGATATTATCAATTGTTGATGAAGCAGGGTATGAGATAGAAATCGAAGATCAAAGATCGCATCGAGATATTTCTTTTACAAAAGTTACAGAAACTTATTGGTCTGATCAAGGAAAGACATGGCCAAAAGGGCACCCGGCCGAAGGACAGAATATTCTATTGAGAGATTATCAATACGACGTCATCAATAAATTTTTAGAAAACCCTCAAGCATTGCAGGAGATAGCTACAGGTGCTGGTAAAACGATCACTACTGCGACGTTGTCGCATCTTTGTGAACCATTTGGTCGTACAATGATTATTGTTCCGAACAAATCGCTTGTTGTCCAGACTGAAGAAGACTACAAGAATCTAGGCTTAGACGTTGGCGTGTATTTCGGAGATCGCAAAGAATTAAATCGAACACACACTATCTGCACATGGCAGAGTCTCAACGTGCTCGAGAAAAAGAGTTATGACGACGATACTTTATCTTTAGCAGAATTCTGCGAAGGTGTTACAGCCGTGATTGTTGATGAAGTTCACCAGGCCAAAGCCGACGTCCTTGCTAGATTATTAACACAAAACTTTCGCAATTGTGCAATACGATGGGGATTAACTGGAACTATTCCAAAAGAAGACTGGGAATTCCAAGGATTGTTAGCCAGTATCGGCCCAGTAATTAATCAGGTATCTGCATATGATCTTCAGCAGAAAAATGTTCTAGCAAAATTAGATATACAAATCTTGCAGACAGTAGATGTTGAAGTTTTTAAAAATTATCAAGAAGAATATACCTGGTTAGTAACAAATGAAAAACGATTAACATGGATGGCATCTAAAATTTATGAAATCAGCCAAATGGCTGAAGGGGCGGCTAATACATTGATATTAATTAATAGAATCGATACTGGTGAAAAATTATTAAGAATTCTTAAAGAAAAGTTTTTAATCGATGCTACGTTCATTAGTGGGGCTGTCAAATTAAATGACAGGAAAGAAGAATATGATGAAATTAAAACCAGCGATAATAAAATTATCGTGGCGACTTATGGGGTTGCTGCAGTGGGCATTAATATTCCCCGTATTTTTAATCTGGTATTGTTGGAACCCGGTAAGAGCTTTGTCCGTGTTATCCAGAGTATCGGGCGAGGAATACGCAAGGCTGAAGACAAAGACTTTGTACAAATCTGGGACATAACCAGTACCTGTAAGTATGCCAAGCGCCACTTAACAGAAAGGAAAAAATATTACACGGATGCCAAATATCCGTTTAAATTAACTAAGGTAACAATATGAGAATTTTAACATTAAATAACACAGCATTTGATCTCAACGAACTTCCGGAAGAGGTCGAAGATGACGCTAGGTTTTCAGTACTTGATAACAGTAATCCTAGCGAACCCGATTTCTTTTTTATGCCATTAATCTTTTTAGAAAGTTTTAATAGCCCTGCAATATTATTAAGAATAGGCGAGCACGAAGTACAGATGCCGTTGGATTGGTGCATGGTAGTGGGGGACAAAGATTGCGGTCAAGATCCAGAAGTGTTACCATTAACCAGTATTAACGAGAGAGGGTTTGATGCATTAATCTTCAATCCTGTCAAAGGTTTTAAAATCGAATATAAGCCAATCGAAATTATCAATATTTTTCAAGATGTTAGATGGTATTTTCCCAAGATGAAAAATGGACAATTACTTACAGTACCGATAGCAGACGGATATAACCCTCCTTGTACATTTTTTGTTAAAGAAATTTCTAGGCAAAGTGAAATTATTCAATTAGATAAAATTTTATAACAAGACTTAAAATGGGATCATTAAAACCAAATAAATCAATCATATATGAGAGTCCCGACGGGGGAGAAACGGTGTATGCTCGATATTCGGGAGAAACAGAACGATGGATGGTAGGTCAAAGTACCAAAGCCAAAGACAGAATAGAATCTATTCAAGATGACAAGCTTTGGGGAGAAATTCGGCGAGCCGCCAAATCAAATACGACTTTGCAACAAGCGTTGGACCGTGCTATAATGATATATCACTTAGGTAATAAAAAATGACTAACAAATTAGATCTTTTTAAAGACACCATACCTGCAGTTGATGCCGGCATGAAAGACTTATGGGAAGCCATTGATGAAGAACAAAGAAAGAATCTCAAAAAAGATTTCTTTACATTAAATCGTTGGATCAGTAGTCCTATATCAAAAGATCCAGATATACAAGAACACTATCTCGAAATTGTCAACGAACTCTTTAACAAACATTGGAATTCTCTTCAAAAACATCCTAAACTTTTATGGCAATTGCTCTGCATGTGCAGTCATCCATCAAAACGTTTGCATAGAAAAGAATACATTAAACTTGTAAGAAAAATTGAAGGTTCTAACAAAAAAGAAAAATTTTTACTAAATTGTTATCCTAACGCTAAATTTGATGAAATTGAACTGTTATCTAAAATAATGACAGACGAACAGGTAAAACAAATGGCAATTAATATGGGATATGACGACAAGCAGATTAAAGAACTACTTTGATGTATATTTGTGATTTTTGTAAAAAAGAGTTTGCTAAAGAAAAAACTTTAGTAATCCACATCTGTGAACAAAAAAGAAGACACCTCGGCAAAGGTGAAAAACATGTGCAGGCAGGGTTATTAACTTTTCAAAAATTTTATGAAATTTCTCAAAAAAATTCAAAATTAAAAACATTTGAAGAATTTGCATCAAGTCCCTATTATACTGCATTCGTTAAGTTTGGAAGTTTTTTTGTCAACACAAATCCAATATATCCAGAAAGATTTGTCGAATGGATTATTAAATCAGGAATTAAATTAGATCATTGGTGTAGTGATGAACTATATGAAAAATACGTACTAGAATTAATCAAACAAGAACCAGCCGATGGTGCAGTCCAAAGATCTATTAAAACAATGATCGAGTGGAGCGATAAAAATAATGTACCATGGGAACATTATTTTGCATATGCGAATCTCAACAGAATAGTACATGATATTAAAGAAGGATTAATTAGTCCTTGGTTGATATTAAATAGTCAATCAGGTAAATCTGCATTGCAAAAAATGAATGATGAACAATTAGAAATTGTAGGACCTATAATAGATCCACAATTCTGGAAAAGAAAATTTAAAAATTATCTTGCAGATGTCGAACTAATTAAAGATATAATCACAGAGGCCAAAATATTATAATGACAAAAAAATCGAAAGAACAAGAAATTGAAGAAGTCGAGGAAAGTAACGAAGAACCCCTATCACGAGATGATCTTGATATTGAAGTTGCAGTATCAAATGAAGAACCTGTCGTATATGTAAAGTTTACCGGTTTTGATGACGTAGAAGATGCAGAAGAATATGCAGAATTTTTAGCAGAAACTTTACCGCTATTACTATTTGAAAGTATTAGAATACAATAATGCCAGATATCGATATTGACTTCTTAGATAGAACAAAAGCATTATCTTTGTTCAAATATATACGTGCCAGCAGAGAAGAAGACGGCAAATTAGTCCATCATAATACAGGAATTTATTTTCATCAAGTTCCCGTAGATGCGCGAACAAATCTTTGTCATATTCCCTATGATCATGCAGAAGAACATGGTTATTTCAAAGTAGATTTTTTAAATGTAGGGATATATAAAAACATTCGATCGGAAGAACATCTAATACAACTAATGGAGACTGAACCGCTATGGGATTTACTACAACAAGACGAATTTGTGGATCTATTATTTCATTTGAACGGGCATGGGGATGTTCTGAGAAAGACTTGCCCTACTTCCGTGGAACAATTAGCTGCCGTCCTTGCTATGATAAGACCGGCCAAGAAATACCTGATTGGGAAGGACTGGACGACGATTATGACGGAAGTCTGGAAGAAACCAGAGGCCGATGAATATTATTTTAAAAAGTCACATGCAACTGCTTACGCTATGGCGATCATTGTGCAGATGAATTTAATCTGTGAATCTATTTCCTACGGATTTAGCTAGCCTTTCTTACTAGCACAATACTTCTTCTTTTAATTCTTTTTGTGATGATTTGATTTAAACTTATACAAGGTCCTAACAATAGTTTAACATCTTTGGTACTAAAATTTCTAATTGCATATCTAAAAGGTGTAATCTCTCTAGATAAAAATATACTGATTGGAATTTGTCTGTTCGATTCCCACCACCACGCTTCGCCTAGCTGTAAAAATTTAGATTTTTCATCTTCTGTTTTTATCGCAGAATAATCATACATACTTGTAATATTGCTATCTTGGTTGATAATAATTCCAACATATTCTTTATCGACGTAGTTTATAATGCTTATAAATGGAAAGTTTTGTTGTAGATTTTCTGTTATTCTCATAGGTAAATAATAGTTATTAAGGACCAATATGCAATTTAATCCAAGTTATTTATATCCGAACAAAGTGGACATTTTCAGCGATCTTGGTTCTTGGCAAACAGAGAGGTATCGCAAAGTGTATCAACGAACATTAAAAGCATATAGGGGTGTTGATAATCGCATAGATTTTCAAATACGTAACTCCGATCAAAAATCGTTATCCATTAGTGGATTAACAGTGGTATTTAACATGTTTACACAGGACACCAACGAACTTGTAGTTAGTAGAGATTGCACGGTCGTCGATGTCGTTAAAGGTAAAATCTTTGTAACCCTCACAGAAAACGATTTACAAAGTCTAAGTTTCGGGTTTTACAACTATTCACTTCATACTGTCAATTCTCTTAATCAAAAGGCACCTCTATACGGAGATAGTCAATTTGGCGCCATCGGACAATTGGAAGTTATTTCAAATGTCTATGGCGAAGTCGTTCCTACAGAAATAATTACTACATTTGGTCAAGTCGATTCTAATCGCATAAGTGAAGCGATCGATGCAAAACCACATTTAAATTCTAATTCTGCATTACATACCTTTGCATTTTACGGATCAAATTATTCGGGAACTGTCATTATACAATGTAGTTTAGATGAGAATAGCAACGGAAATAATTGGATTGATCTCGAAACTATGTCTTTAACTAATTCCTCTATCAGCTATAAAAATGTAATCGGAATATGGAGTTGGTTTAGGATCAAACACACTCCGGCGTCGGGAACTATTGACAAGGTACTTTATAGATACTAAAATATATCTATGACTCTGGTCTTAGATACTTTAAGGAATCTCCTTCCCTATAAAAAGAAACAAACACCTAGTGGGTGGATTAGTTTTAACGCTCCCTGCTGTCATCGTCGAGGACATAAACCAGACGATCGCCAACGGGGAGGTGTAAATTTTACAGAAGGGTTTGTATATCATTGTTTTAACTGCGGTTTTGCTACAGGATGGCAATCAGGTAAACCAATTCCGTTAAAACTTAAAATGTTGTGTGGCTGGCTAGGAGCGAATGAAGATGATATCAAGAAATTAATATTCGAAGCTCTAAGAACTGAATCCCCAGATTATATAAAAGAAAAATATACACCACAGGTAGATTTTTCTAAAAAAGAGTTACCCGAAGGATCATTACCGTTAGTCGAATGGATGAATGCCGAACTTGATAATGATATAGAAAAAAAATTATTGTCAGTGATAGAATATGTTATAGATAGGGGATTTAATCCGGTAGATACTAACTTTTATTGGTCCCCGATAGAAAATTATTGTGACAGAGTTATAATACCTTTCTTTTATCAAAATCAGGTTGTCGGTAGCACTGCTAGAAAAATTACGAACGAAAAACCTAAGTATCTTTCAGATCAGCATCCGTTTTTTGTTTTTAATTTAGATCAACAATTTTCTACCAGAAAATTCGTAATAGTAACCGAAGGACCATTTGATGCATTAGCTGTTAATGGTGTTGCTCTACTTACTAACGAGATATCGGAGCAACAGGCTAAAATAATAAATAGTCTAGGAAAAATCGTTATAGTTGTGCCTGATCAGGATCGTGCAGGATTAAAAACTGTTGATCAGGCTAGAGATCGGGGATGGATGGTATCATTTCCTAATTGGGATCCCGATGTCAAAGACTGTGCCGATGCTGTAAAAAAATACGGAAAATTATTTACAATAGTTGATATTATTAAAACGGCAGTAGAGGGAAATATAAAAATTAATTTATATAAAAATAAAATGGCAAAAAGGATAGAACATGATTAAATTTTTGTTATGGCCTTTTCAACAACTTATCAATAATTATAGATACAAAAAGCGATTAAAAGAATTAAGGAAACGGGATCCGTTTATCTACAAATGATATACTGGGGAATAAATGCACTTAATCATGGAAGTAGTCTCTCAGTTTTTAAGAACGGAAAATTTATTTCTAATAAGTTTGACAGAACAGATGAACTCGAAAGCCAAACTATCCGACAAGCGTTAGATATAGGTGCGCCTGATCGAATTTTTTGGTATGAACGTCCATGGATTAAAAAAGCAAGACAGTTAAGAGCAGGTCAATGGAAAAGAGCATTTGATCTAGATGTGTTGCCACGGACATACCTTAATAGATCTAGATTGCACTATGCTCCAGTGACATATACACCGCATCATGCTAGTCATGCCGCTGCGGGTTACTATACCAGTCCATTTGATCAATGTGCCATAGTGGTGCTTGACGCTATAGGAGAATTTGAATGCGCGACCATTTGGCAAGCACAGCACGGAAAAATCAAAAAAATATGGAGTAGGACATATCCTAATAGTCTAGGATTATTTTACTCTGCATTTACTCATTTAATTGGTTTAACTCCTATACAGGAAGAATTTAAACTTCAGCAATTATCCGAACAAGGCGATTATACCAAATATTACAATGATGTTAAAAATTATTTCACTGGCATTTTAGATTTAAATAGAAATCTTCATAAAGGGGTCGTTGATTGGCCTTATACAATAACCGAAGAAGATAAACCCCATATCGCAGCAGCAGTTCAGTGTATTTTCGAAGAACAGCTTTCTTTGATCATGACGGTGGTCAAATCGTTAACTGGAGCTGATTCTTTGGTCTATATGGGAGGGTGTGCTATGAACAGCAAGGCAAATAAATTAATCGTGGAACCAAAATTCAAATATATATGGAGTTTGCCTAATCCCGGAGATCCTAGCAGCAGTATCGGTGCTGTGCTTTATCATACACAACAGAGACTAGCCGGTGTTGATTTTGGAGTTGTGAAACATATCAAGATTAATGTATAATATAACAAATGATCAAAGACTATAATTACGAAATACAAAAACTATATCTAGAACTAATGTTAGCAGACGCTGAAACGTTTGTTAGATGTCAAGGCATATTCGATCATACGCTTTTTGATCGAAAACTGCAGGAGTCTGCAGAGTTTATCAACGAGTATGCCAAACAGTATAATGTCCTGCCGGAATATGATATGGTTAATGCTGCATGTAGGATTGATCTAAAAAAACCGGAAGAAATAAAAGACGGACATGCTGAATGGCTTATGGACGAATTCGAATCGTTCACCAGGCATAAAGCTTTAGAACGTGCCATCATCGAGTCAGCGGATCTACTAGAGAAAAAAGACTACGGATCAGTTGAAGCTAAAATTAAAGAAGCGGTACAGGTAGGCCTGGCCAGAGATATGGGTACAGATTATTTTGCTGATCCTAAAGCCAGACTGTTGGGCCTCAAAGATAAAAACGGACAGGTCAGTACCGGATGGACCACCATGGATAAGAAATTATTTGGTGGATTTAATCGAGGAGAACTTAATATATTTGCAGGCGGTTCGGGTGCAGGTAAAAGTTTGTTCTTGGCTAATCTAGGTGTAAACTTTGCATTGACCGGTTTAAATGTAGTTTATCTAACATTAGAACTTTCAGAAGCATTGGTTAGTATGCGTATTGATAGCATGGTGACCGGAATCAGCACAAGAGAGATTTTTAAAGAACTCGATGACGTCGAAATGAAAGTTAAGATCATCGGAAAGAAATCTGGATTATTACAGATCAAATATATGCCTTCTGGCAAGACTGCTAACGACATACGCAGTTATCTAAAAGAATATGAAATCAAAGTAGGTAAAAAAGTAGATGTATTGTTGGTAGACTATTTAGACCTGCTAATGCCGATTGGTAAAAAGATTTCGGCAGAGAATCTGTTCGTCAAAGACAAATATGTTTCTGAAGAGCTTAGAAATCTAGCTATGGAAAAACAATGTGTATTTGTCACAGCCAGTCAGCTGAATCGGGCTGCCGTAGAAGAAGTAGAGTTTGATCATAGTCATATTTCGGGTGGACTTTCAAAGATCCAGACCGCAGACAATGTAATTGGTATCTTTACCAGTCGAGCGATGAGAGAAAGAGGTCGATATCAATTACAGTTGATGAAAACAAGATCTAGTAGTGGTGTAGGACAGAGATTTGATCTTGAATTTAATATTGAAACATTAAAAATCACAGACTTGCCAGAGGATCAACAAGAATCTACATATTCACGTCCATCTAGCGGAATCATCGACGACATTAAAAGAAAAACCACGATGAAAGCAGAGTTCCAAGACATCGAGCAAGAGCCTGATCCCACCAGAGGCATACCCCAACCTAAAGTACGTGCTACTATAGAAAGTTCCAAGCTAAGAGATCTTCTCAGTAATATCGATAATGAGGAATAGGAGTTTTCGGTTAGCCCGTTGGTTTGCGGCCGAAGGATGGGAGCCGGGATCTATTGATATCGATTGGCCAGCCGTACAAAAACAATCCGGTAGAGAATGCTTAAATTGGTTACTACAATTAGAAAAAACACAGTGTCAATTGATAGTTGAAACCAATCCCGATGATCCCTATCATTATCTAGTAGCAGAATTTTATGATGAGCTAGCAGCGACGGAGTACTGTCTTCGTTGGGCTAAATATTTAGATGCGAGCTCATGAAATTATTGTTGAACGAAGTTTTCCTAAAAGAAAAAGCAGCGTACTAAGTACCACCTACGAATTTCCGTCTATGCCCAGTGCAGATCCCTATAAGGCCTATAGATTTGGCATGGCCATGGCTGATCATACCCTAGATTATAAAGAAGGACCAGTAAGTAATCATGCAGTAGCAGTAGCCTATACCGACGGTGATGAAGAAATTATACAAAATGCCGCTAGACAAACTGGCCATAAAGGAAAATTAGTTGCTGATCGAGGCAGCAATGAACCGCAGGATACATATTCGATCAGTCCTGTAGCTAAAAAGAAAAAAAATCGCTGGGGAGTTTGATATGCGATTGCGAGAACTGGCCGAATCACAAAATGTAGTAACTATTAATAAAAAACTTAATCCAAAAATCTGGGATGGTGATCAGCTCAGTCCAGAAGTTGTTGACAAGCTAAAAGATATCGCAGAAGCTTTTGAAGAATTTATAGGTATAGATCTAGACATAGTTGATTATACTATCACGGGATCTAATGCTAATTTTACCTGGACAGAATACAGTGATTTGGACCTACATCTTATCATTCCCGGTACGCCCACCGACGAACAACGTGAGCTTTTCAATGCTAAAAAAGCTCTTTGGGCAGAGCAGCACAATATCACGATAAAGGGTCTGCCTGTAGAATGTTATGTGCAGGGCCAAGATGAACCTCACCACAGCACAGGGGTATATAGCATCCTAAAAAATCAATGGCTGGTTGAACCAAAGAAAATCAAACCGGAAGTAGATGATGCTGCGGTTGAGGCTAAAAAAGACAGTATTATGCATGACATAGAAACTGCCATGCTCAGCAAGGATCTCGTAAAACTAAGATTAGTCAAAGAAAAAATCACTCAGATGCGTCGTGCTGGTCTGGCTCGTGCAGGTGAGTGGAGTGTAGAAAATCTAGTGTTTAAGATCCTGCGTAACCTAGGTCTTATAGATCAAATCACAGAAAAAATAAGAGAGTTGGAAGATGCCCAACTCTCTCTAGAACAACAGGATAATCTCTTAGATTAACTTATTCTCTGTTGCCAAACAACTGTAACAGGCTCACGAAGATATTGATAAAGTTGATGTAAAGGCTTAGGGCAGCAAACCACTGCATGCGGCCAATATCATCTGCAGCAGCTGACCAAAACATGTCTCTGATGCGATTCATGTCATAGGCAGTTAATCCCAGGAAGATTAGGATAGTCAACACGTTCAGTGTCATCTGCAGGGCTGTGCTTTCAACGAATATGCCCACGATACTGGCGATGATCAATCCAATGACTCCCGCGAACAGGAACGGACCCCAACCCGATAGATCACGTTTGGTAAAGTAACCCCATCCCGCTAGGGCAGCAAAACTCACCGTGGTTCCTACCAATGCGTTGATGATGCTGGCCGTGGTAAACAGCGAAATGATCAAGCTGAGGCTCACGCCCATAACAGCAGCAAAGGCAAAGTACCAGGCTTTGATAGTGCTTTCTGACATCTCAGAGCCTTTCCATGCCAGGAACAGGCTCATGGCCAATGGTGCGAAAATGATCACATAGCCCAATAGGCTGCCAAACAATACTGGTACCAATCCCATGGCTGAAATCACTGAGGCAGCGATCAGCGTGGCCACAACACCCCCAGTCATACGTGTCAACACACCAGCTACTGCCGAGTTTAGGCTGGCTGCGGCTGAAAGTTCATAGTTCATACAATCTCCTTTTGATATCTATGATTATAACACTATTTACAAAGTTTCTGCAAGTTTTTCCAAGATCTGATTAAATACGCAGTTAAAGGAGACAGAAAGTGCTGCGAGTTTTTACCGAAATATCCCAAGAATTAGAATCCATTATCAAGGATGATCCCATACGTCCGGAAATCCCCTTGGCGCAGCGTGTGAATAGCAACAGTGAAGTATTTGTGTTAGATGACGAGCAGGGACAGCATCGTGCTGTAGTCTGTGTTAAATTCCTCGCAGACATACCCGAGTGTGTGGAAGATCTGCTGACTGCGAACCAGCAGTTTACCACCGCGGTGTTCTACACCATATGGAGTTATGCCCGTGGTGCAGGTCGTGAATTGATCGAGCAGGCTACCAGTTTCATAGAATCACAGCATCCTGAAATCAACACTTATGTGACCTTGAGTCCAAAAACAGACATGGCTCGCGAATTCCATCACAGGAACGGCGCCATTACCTACAGAGAAAATCAAGACACTGTCAACTATCTTTATAGATAGAGATCAACCTGAGATCTTGATGAGGTTTTATAGCTGCTGTGATGATACGCTGCAACGAGTAGAACCAATTGCCCAGCTGTGTGTAGCGAGGATCCGTGGTGAGATCTCCTGCACAGTAGTAGCTGCTGATGCCCAAGGTAGCATAGTAGTCCATGCTGAGTCCTCTCCGAGAGCCATATTCAGGCATCAGCGAACAGAAAAACAGTGCTGAATCCGCATAGTCTACTATGACTGAAACCCTAGGTTCCTGATAGAGCTGGAGATAGCGTTCCGCAAAGCTAGGATCGGGTATGATATCCACTCGATCTATCCTAGCAACCAGCAGATCTATCACATAATCGCTGAGCGCCGGAGGTAGCTCACAGCCCGTGCGATCCAGATAATCGTGAAAGTGTTGTTGGAATTGTGCTCGTACAGTCATATAGTTATTTACAGATCACCTGCTGGTAGTGCTGGTGCCTCTCTGTGGATTTAGCGTGAACAGGTCCTCACTCCAAAATCGCCATAGGACTACGCGATCTCCCAGATGCTTGTCTAAGGCTTCTGCACCATGGCAGCGAGCGTGATCTATCAGCTGCAGAGCCGAAGAAGGTGTGAGATAGTAGGCCTGTGAACCCTTGCTCCACTGACCAGTCACCACATTGGTTTTCACAGGTGCAGATTTATACAGTTTGATCACAGCTCCCGACTGGGCGATCTCGGCAGTCCAGGGCCCCTGCGCCAAGACATCGTGTTCTAGGATCACCATAGGTTCCCCTCGATCCCGGCATTCTAGCCATAGTTTAAAATGACTGTGCCAGCAGCCCTGTGCTCCTGGTCTATACACGAGTTTGCCTCGATCTGCGATCATCTTTACGCCCAGTCGATCCCAGTCTGCTTGACTAGGTCTCTGAGTAGCAGCAGTGATCCTCCATCTCCAACCATAATAATCTAACGATCTCGTCAGCTGTGCTAGCAGAGGATGATCGCTGGGAAAATGTGAGATTACGTGTGCTAGCATGATAGAATATTTACTAGATCAAGAGCCAGATAAGGGCGGAGCCTCAGCGGTTTTTTGCGCGAAGCGCAGAGCGGTTAGCGGTTTTTCTAGGGTGAGTTATCAGAGTATTTTATTATAGGCCGTGATTGCTAATCCAGCCTAGTTAGACAGTGACTGGGGATTAAATATGACTATGCACATTGAGTTTATGTTGCCCACTGGTGCAGGAGGACAGAGCGCCATATATTCGAACACTGTGTTGGATCAGCATCTAGCACAGTGGAGCCTAGAGTATTCTATACAGTACCATAAAACTGTGACCTACTATCGTGCATGGATTTGGTTACCAGAACCAGAAAACTATACATTTTTCGCTCTGACTTGGCGATGGCAGACGCCCAGATGGTGTTTGAAAACGGATGACACTGCCTAGCCCAAAAGGGTCCTAGAGGGGAAAAAATCTGCTGCGCAAAAAATTGTGGTGGAGTACTTATCGTTTCTGGGTGGTGATTTTGCTACCCCACGTTGTAAAAATACAACACACTGCACATTACGCCCCCCACCCCCCACGCGACCTCCGACCCGACCTCGACCTCACCGCCAAAAAAAAATCCTCCCGGAGGAGGATCCTGTGGCAGTGTCTAGACCTAGCTAGCGATTGGTCAACCCCAGGGTGCCACAGAAGGCCAACCCCAGCCCCACCATGGCGATCAGCAACTGATCCAGGAAGTAGTCAGCTTTTGCGGGATCTTCCATGCCGCCCACCGCGCCAAATGCTAACAGTATGCCAAAGAAGATCATAAACCCTGCTGTGCGTTCTGACATTGAGTGCTCCTTGTGAGTGTCTGTTAAGTGTTTAAAGTATAGCCTCTAGGCTCCGCGCTGTCAACCTAGACCGCTGCAGATAAAAGCTGAATCCCAAGCGACCTATCCGGACGAAGTGCAGTCCACCTACCTTCTTGTATGAAATCACGTGCTCGCTCCTTGATGTGGATGGGGACTTACGCGGCGGCTGCCCCGAAACTTTAATATGTGTCTGCTGCGTAACCGTAGTCTTCGTCCATGCCCAAGCCCGCGGATGCCATCGCGGAATCCCAGTCTCCGTCCATGCTGTCTGCAGGGCCGTCCCAGGCGCACTCTTGCTCGCGCTCGTTGGTGAATTCCCAGTCGCGCTGTATCATTCCCATGGCGGCTTCAACGTCGCCACCGCACTTAGCCAGGACGTCGTCGTAGTCAGCTGCTGTCCAGCACTCCACGATCCAGTGGCCGCCCAGTTCGTAGTTGTCCATGGCGAACTGCTCCAGTTGTGCTCGTTTGCTCATCGTGCGCTCCTTGTTTAGTGTCACTGCGTTTGTGCAGTGTCTAAAGTATAGCGTAGGTTGCCCAATCTGTCAACCAAAATAATCAGCAACGATCTGTCTGATGAGGCAGTCGCTGCTCTGGCGGGAGGTGCCCCGCGCAGCGTGTCTGTATCCACGATCGAGGTTTGGGGATCTGTTCGAACAGAGGTTGATGTGGGGGCGGATCCCAGGGGCGATCGCCGGTGGCTGCGCAACCCGCTACTGCAGAGAGAGAGAAGAGGGCGAACGCGACCCAAAGGATCTTGATATAGCTCGGTTTACCTGTGCCTGCAACCATTCTACTTCCTCCTTGGTGAGTTCTTGGGGTTCTTCTAATGATCGTATGATACGGTCTTTGTCCTGTTCTGTCAAGATCTTGGTTTTCACCTGATAGAATCTCAGGGGATTCCTCGGGTTGATCCTACCTATGCGTTTAAAGTTCATGGTTTCAACAGATGATCTGCTCCCTGTTCTTTGGAGACTACCAGCCTCACATTGGTCAAGTTCTCAGTGAGCCGCTGTATCAAACCATCACGATCTGGCCCTTGACCTAGGAACTGATCCGTGTCTGTTCTGTAGGCATAGAGTGTGCCTTCGTGTTCTTCGATGCGGATCTCGATTTCTTCCAGCTGGCTATCTTTGCTGTCAGGCAACGCGATCCGGTGTCGTTCAGCTAGTTTTCTCAGCTGCTGCTCCGTGATGCCCAGGTCTTTCAGCAGGTCTCGCATGGTGATCCGATTCAGGGCATCGTTGACCCGGTGTCCTATGAACCAACCTAAGATGAACGCTATGAGATATTCCACGGAGTGCTCCTTGCTTGTTGTATTTACTCAGGCTGCAGACAGCGGGGCCTGAGGGTCTCTCTCACGATTATAACTGGTTCTGTCTGGATAGTCAAGAGGAAAAGGGGCGTGTGCCCCCCTCCTTACTCTGCTGAAACCACGCTGCCTAACTTGATGTTAAACACGATGCTGTCGTCTCCCGCCCTAAACTCGCTGGCCAGTGCCGCTGCCTCTGCCTCTGCCCTAGTAATCTCTAAGCCGTTGCGTGTGTAGCGCGGGGCAGTGCGTTCCGCAGTCCGGTCCATCGTGCATCGCACATAGTATTCGCCCTTGTGTGCGATAATGTAGGGGAATACAGCCCACTCGCCCCAGGGCAGTCCTGCGTTCTCTGCAGGCAGTTCGCCAGCGGCTCGCTTCTCAATCACTTCCTCAATCTCGTCGTATACTTGTCCGATGACGGCAGTGAACTCTGAACGCTTAACGATAGCGTCTTGTCCCTTGCGTACCTTCAACATACGCTCTGTGACGAACTTGACGGGCTGTTGCTTCTTGCTCAACACCAACGCCAACAGTTCCTGCGTCTTAGTGTCTGTGCCCTGGACTACCAAATGTGCTAGTTGCATCGCTTTCTCCTAGTTGCCTGCGTATCGCAGTATCATTAGTATATGACCAGCACACCAAAATGTCAACCAATTTTTGCCTGCACGATGGGGGTTAGTGTGCGCACACCGACATGCGCACACTAAGTTAGTGCCTGCTACTCCATGCTAGCCAGCCCGTCCTCTTGCATGCCCTGCTCTGTAAATGTAACGTCAAAGCCCAGCAAGTCACTAATCGCTTGCTCAAAGCCTGTGTCTGTGTAAATCTCCCATGCTCTGTCGTGCGAGACATAAATCGCTGTGCCGCAGTCTTCGTCGTCGTATTCTGTCACGCCTATGTGCGTAACCTTAGCCTTCAAGTTCATCTGCTCCCAGCCTTCGTACCAAATGCTGTCGCCCGCCAGCTCAGCGTAGCCTTCTACGTCATAGCTCGTGTAAGTGTAGCCCTCGTCATCGTCACGCTCTACAGTTTTGTTAGTAATCTTTAACATCGTTCGCTCCTTGTTGTTTACTGTAAAAACATTATAGCAAAAAAGCTGCCCAAATTGCAAGTGTTATTTAATAACCCTACAGTGCGGAGGGTCTTTCCATGATAAAAAACCCCAGAGATTTTACACTCTGGGGTGTTAAGTTGCTGTTTATCGGGAGCGATG
>Ga0169931_10007601_pt1 | contig 16031 bp, 17 predicted proteins | sample Kivu_15m_20L_FD_129675 | JGI IMG/M metagenome (GOLD analysis project Ga0169931, IMG submission 129675) | Freshwater microbial communities from Lake Kivu, Western Province, Rwanda to study Microbial Dark Matter (Phase II) - Kivu_15m_20L... | ecosystem: Environmental > Aquatic > Freshwater > Lake...
AATTGCGTCGGCTCCGTGGGAGCGACGGAAACATGGTCGGGGTGACAGGATTTGAACCTGCGGCCTCGTCGTCCCGAACGACGCGCGCTACCAAGCTGCGCCACACCCCGTGTGATGCGCGGGTGAGCCTATCGGGCGATCTCTTTCGCGGCGCGTCGCAGTCGTAGTGCGTCGAGTGGCTTGACGAGGTAGGCCTCGCATCCGCTGCGCTTTGCCATCTGTGCATCGGCTTCGCGGTCGAGAAGCATGAGAACCGGCACGTGGGGCAGGCGGCCGCCAGTTTCGTCGAGGCGGAGATTCATGGTCACTGCCATTCCGCCCATCGAGCCGATCTGTGAGTCGAGCACTGCGAGATCGGGCGTTCGGCTGGTGACGGCCTCGGTGACGTCGCGGCCGTTCGTGCAGACGGTGAAGGAAGTTTCGGGGGACCCGAGGGCAGCGACGACTTCGTCGAGAACCCACTGGGCATCGGTGGCAACGAGAATGTGCACGACCGCGACTCTACTCGGCGTCTCCCAAAGCCCGCCCAAGCAGCCGCAACGCCGCGAGTGTGTCGAGGCGCTCGTCCACGAGTTCGGGGACCAGGGGCACGCGGATCCACGGGGTGTCGGGGCGTGCGATGCGCAGAACCTCGAGGTTGGACTCTTCCTCCCGACGTTCGTCGGCCAATTCGCGAAGGTTGTCGACGAGTGACGGGGGAAGTGAATCGTTCTCTTTGCCGAAGTGTGGCATGAGTCGGTTCGCAACGACGAGCGCCACGCCAACGTTTGCCGATTCGAGTTCGCCGATGAAGTACGTCGCCTCCGCAACCGGTTCGGCCTGACCGCTCGTCACCACGACGTACGCGGTGGATGATTCGCGCAACACGCGGTCGACTTCGTGCGCGCGTTGCCGGAAGCCCGCATCGAGGCCCTGGAAAGCCTTGAAGAAAGCAAGAGCGTCGTCGAGTGCCTGTGCACCGACAACCTTTGCGATCGTGCGCAACACGGGTTGGCTGACGGCACTGACCGCGCGCAGACCGATCGATGAGGGTGCGATGACGATGCGGTAGACGGGATGGTCGATGAACCGGCGCAGACGTGCCGGTGCGCTGAGGAAGTCGAGCGCCTGACGTGTGGGTGGGGTGTCGACGATGACGAGGTCGAAGCGCGCGTCACCGTTCAGTTCGTACAACTTCTCCGCTGCCATGTACTCCTGCGTGCCGGAGAGCGCACCGGAGATGTTCTTGTAGAACAGATTCGACCTGATGCGTTGGGCTTGCTCTGCGTTTGGGCTGTAACGATCGACCAGCGCATCGAACGTCGAACGAGTGTCGAGCATCAGGGCCCACAGTTCACCGCGCGCATCGTCGAGTGGGATGCGTACCGGGTCGTTGCCGACGGTCGAATCGCCGGCGAGGCCGAGCGCATCGGCAAGGCGCTTAGCCGGGTCGATCGTCACCACTGCCACTCGTCGGCCATCGATCGCCGCACGAACGGCGAGGGCCGCCGACAGAGTGGTCTTGCCGACGCCACCGCTGCCGGCAACGACGACGACGCGCGCAGTTGCAATCGTGGTGTCAAGCGTCGTTCCGGTCATGGCGATGCACCATCGAGGCCTTCGATCGCACGCAGAAAGTGCTCCGTCCGCTCGGCGGGCGTCGCGCTGGTATCGAGGGGAAGTCGAATCTGCGGCAAGGGAAGTCGTCGTGCGAGGTCGTCGATGCATCGTGCGTGACCCGCGGTGCGTTCGTTGCGGAACCGCGCGGCGCGTGCCGCCGCCGAGCCGACGGCCAGATCCTCGGGGATGTCGATGTGCGGATGAACGTCGACGCGGTTCACGACGATGGGCGCGAGACGGACACCGATGTCTTCTTCCAGAGAGAACGCGGTTTCGACGGCTTCGTTGACGGGAGTTGGTTCGGGAATCGTGACGAGCACGACCTGGCAGCGGGTTTCGTCGTTCAGCATTTCCAGTACGTCGTTCGCCTGTTGTCTGATTGGGCCGACAACGACCGAGTCGGCGAGAGCGCGGGGCGTGCGCAGCATCGTGAGTGCATGGCCCGCCGCGGGTCCGTCGACGACGATCACGTCGGCTGCGTGGCTGCGCTCGAGTTGCTTCACCTTGCCGAGGACGAGCAGGTGGTCGATTCCGGGCGATGCCGAGGCGACCACGTCGACGATGCCCGACGTGACGAGGCGACGTGAAATGCGTCCCAGGCCCGAACGATCGAGGTATTCCGCCAGGGCGTCGGCAGGGGTGATTGTCTGCGCGGTCAGGCCCTCATCGCCTGCACCGTCAACGAGTAGGGGCTTGCCGTCGGTCTCGACGAGGAGCGACGTGAGGCCCACCCGTCGAGCCGCGGTGACGAGCGTCGCTGCCACCGTGGATTTCCCCACGCCACCTTTTCCCGCAACAATGACGACACGGGATGTCGAGAGGAAAAGTTTCGGGTCCACTCATTCACCGAATGGATCTGACGAAAGGACGGGCATGCGAAAACTCATCTTGGCAGTCGCGCTTGGTGGTTGCGCATTCTTCGGCCTGGCAAACGGGTCGGTCGCGGCCGAGGGCAGCGGGAATGCGGCCGCCGAAGCCGCCGCAGCCGAACTGTCTCCGGTCGACGTCCAGGAAGTGAGCGGCTTCCTCGACGAAATCCAGGCCAATGCGATCGAAAAGGCACTGGTGCGATCCGCCGAGGCCGGTTCGCAGGCCCTGATTCTCCAGGTCAACACCCGCGGTGCGGTCATTCCGCGTGAACGCATGGTCGAACTTCTCGAGCAGATCGCCGCGTCGAAGGTCCCCGTTGCCATTTGGGTCGGCCCGTCGGGTTCCCGTCTCTACGGAATGGCGGCACAGATGCTGGCGGCAGCCGACGTGACGGCGATGGCCCCCGGTTCGCGCATCGGGAAAATGGGAACGCCCGTTGCCGCCGAGGGCGTGACGTTCGATTTCGGTGCGAGCACCGATCTGTTGCAAACCGAGACCCTCGGTTTCGCCGATGCTCGCAAGACCGGTGCGCTCAAGTTCGCCAGCAACGACGAGGGCGTGCCCGTGTTGAAGAACATGGTCTTCACGCTTGACGGTCTGACCGTCGACGGCCCGAACTCCGAGAAAACGGTGCTCGATACGGTGGCAGAGTCGCTCGACGGCACCGGCCAAGTGGTGCGCGAGGCAACGACCGTGCGGTTCTTCAAGCTGGGTTTGCTGTCGCGTCTTTTCCATACGGTCGCGAGTTCGCCCGTGACGTACCTGTTGCTCGTCATTGGTCTGTCGCTGCTCATCTTCGAGTTCTTCACCGCGGGTATCGGTATTGCCGGTCTTGTCGGGGCGGTCTGCTCCGTGCTCGCGTGCTTTGGTCTCGCCGAGTTGCCGATCAGGGGTGTGGCGCTCGTGGCGATGTTGTTGGCAATGGTTGCCTTTGCCGTCGACGTGCAGGTCGGCGTTCCACGTCTGTGGACCGGCGTCGGTCTCGTGCTGTTGTCCGGTGGCTCGTTTTTCTTGTTCCGCGACGTCGACGGAGCGAGCCTGCGTCCGTCGTGGCTCACGTTGCTCGTCGGAATCGGCGGCGCCGCGTTGACCTACATCGTCGGCATGCCTTCGATGACGCGCACGCGTTTTGGCACCCCGACGATCGGTCGTGAATGGATGGTCGGCTCGCAGGGTGTGGCGATCGACGACATTTCACCCGAGGGAACGGTGCGCGTCCACGAAGGTGCGTGGCGTGCCCGCACGAACCGGGCAACGCCGATCGGGCGCGGAGCAACCGTCAACGTGGTGGCCATTGACGGCGTCACCCTCGAGGTCGAACCCCTCGAAGGAGCGGCCAAGGACTACCGCGAACGGCACTGAAAGCGCCATTTTCCGCGGTTTCGCCCGGTACCAAAGCCCCTTGTCTCGGGACACACCCTGTCGTAAGGTAAGCCGTACAAATTGGGGGGGACAGTGGCGCTACGCCGCGAATTAGAACTAGGCCGCTCGGCCCTTGCTTGGCAGCGCCAGGCGAGGTGCAAGGGCGCGTTCGCCGAGGCTTTCTTTCCTCCTGTGCGCGTCGAGACCAAAGATGAGCGTGATTATCGCGAAGCGCGTGCGAAGAAAGTGTGCGCGGCGTGTCCCGTCACGGAACAGTGCCTCGCGCACGCGCTGAAGACCGGTGAAGCGCACGGCATCTGGGGTGGTCTCAACGAAGTCGAGCGCCGCACACTTTGCGCGCAGCCGTAATTTTTTCGGCTGGTGCTGCGCTGCCTACAAGCGCGGTCCGGCGATGCGCACATCTCCGCGACGTCGGGTGATGCCCCGCGCGTCGAGTGCTTCCGCCAGGGGAATCGCAAACTTGCGTGACGTTCCGAGTGCATCGCGGAACTCGCTTGCGCTGAAGCCGGCGGGTTTCGTTGCGACCAATTGACGAACGATGTCGTGCGCGCGGTCGATTGCCGACGTCGCGAAGTGAATTCCGCCGAGGGTGACGAGCCGCCCCGATTGCACGAGCCGACGTAGTTCGTCGCGATCGAAATTGGACGCGGGGGGTGGTGCGAATGGTTCCGACTCGAATGCGTCGAGCGTCGGGCTGCGCAACTGTTGCGAGGGCGCCTTGTCGGGTGCGTACAGTCGGCCGTTCTCGGTGACGGCGATGCCGGGTCGCAGCATCTTCACGGCCTGGCGCAGTGCATCGTCGAGTCCCGACACGTCGACGCCCCGTTCGCCCGATGTACGAACCATGTCGATCAGTTCGGCGTGCGCGGCAGACAACATTGCCGCGCTGAAAATGACGTCGTCGACCGTCGGTTCGTGCACCTGACCCGTGCGCAGGAAGACCTCGCGCGTTCCGACGACTCCACGTTGGGCGATGAGCGCGTCGACATCGTCGGTGGGTTGAGCGCGCGACAACCGAGACGTCGGGTCGATCTCGAGAACCTCTCCGCCGGCGACGGTTTCGTCGCGACCGGTTTCGCGCAATACGAATCGATCATGTGGCGCGAGTGCGAGTGGACGTGGCAGGAAGACGCGGGCGTGTCCCGACGCGCCCGGCTGCAACTCTTCGGCTCCAATGAGGCGGATGGTTGCAGGAAGTTCCTCGGTGCCGACGTAGAGCAGGAAGTTGCCGCGCCTCGACAGCGCGTGACGCAAGCCGGGCAGAACATGAAGGGTCGCGTCGAACGTGTCGGCGAGCCACCATTCGTCGGGTTTCACCAATTGGTGTCCGCGTTCGATGTCACCGTGGGTGACGCCGGCGAGATTCACTGCAAGTCGGGTGCCCTGCATCGCCGACTCGACATCACGGCCGGCCGTTTGCAAACCACGCACCCGTGCGCGCATCGCACCCGGCACGACGTCGACCTCGTCGCCACGGGTGAGCGTCGCATCGAGCAAGGTTCCGGTGACAATGGTGCCGGCACCCGGCGCGGCAAACACCCGGTCGATCCACAGTCGCGGTCGCGTCCCGTTCGAAGATGTGCGCGATGGGACAGAACGCAAAATTCTTCCGAGTTCGTCGATGCCCGCGGAGTCGTGGATGCTCGTTCGCACGACCGGTGCACCGTCGAGAAACGACCCAGCGCATCTGTGGCGGACCAACATCTCGACTTCATCGACCTGTGACGCCTCGACAAGGTCGCACTTGCTGATTGCGATCACGCCCGCGGGAACCCCGAGCAGGCGAAGGATCTCGAAGTGCTCCTCGGTCTGGGGCATCCATCCCTCGCGTGCATCGATGACGAAGAGGCAGGCATCGATGCCGCCGACGCCGGCGAGCATGTTGCGGAGAAATCGCACGTGGCCGGGGACGTCGACGAACGAGAGATCGTCGACGTGCGCAAAACCGATGTCGATGGTGAGGCCACGACGCTTCTCCTCGGCAAGGCGGTCGGTATCGATGCCGGTGAGGGCGCGAACGAGCGAGGTTTTCCCGTGGTCGACGTGTCCGGCCGTGGCGACGACCGTCATAACGCGGTCAGTGACGCAAGGAATTCGACAACGGCTGCATCGTCGGCGGGTGCCACGGAACGCAGGTCGAGCACGGTGCGGTCACCGTCGCGTCGTGCGATCACGGGAATCGTGCACGCCCTGAGTTGCGCGCACCGGTCGCCGTCGACCACGATCGCTGCCGACGCAATCTTTGCACCGGGTGTGCTTCCCGCACCGGGAACGGCGTCGGTTGTGTCAACACGTGCTCCGAGTGCATTCGTACGCTCTGCACCGAGTGCGTCGACGGCGGCCTCGGCGCGTTTATGCACCGACTCGAGAGTCGACGTCGCCATCGCCCAGAACGGAACCTCGGTGCACGCGCGTTTGGCGGCGAAGGCAAGGAGAACCTGTTGTAGTGCGATGAGCGTCTGACCACCGGGACGCAGCGCGCGCATCAATGGGTGTGCACGGCACGCGGCAACGAGGTCGGCGCGACCGGCGATGATGCCGCATTGGGGGCCGCCCATCAGCTTGTCGCCGCTGAAGGTCACGAGTGCCGCACCATCGGCAAGCGCCTGGCGTGCCGCGGGTTCACCGTGCAGCCACGCAGGGGGTGGGCCCTCGACCCACGGACACTGGGCGTCAAGAAGACCCGACCCGATGTCGGAAACAACGGGCACGCCGAGAGCGGAGAGTTCACCAAGCGAGGGCTGTTGGGTGAAACCCTCGATGTGAAAATTCGATGGATGCACGCGCATGATGAGCGCGATGTCGTTGCCTCGCTTTGCAATGGCGCGCTCGTAATCAGATGCACGCGTCTTGTTGGTGGTGCCCACGTCGACGAGCCGAGCACCGGATTGTTCGAGAACCTCCGGAATGCGGAAACCCCCGCCGATCTCCACGCTTTCCCCACGCGACACTGCGACATCACGACCGGCTGCCAGAGCACCGACGACGAGCAACACCGCGGCCGCGTTGTTGTTGACGACGAGCGCGTCCTCCGCGCCCGTGAGTTCGGCGAGCAACGTGGCAACGGCCGTGAGACGCGAACCACGGTTGCCGGTGTTCAGGTCGAATTCCAGCGACGTCGGTCGGGCGGCGCGATCGAACCCAAAAAACGATGAATCAAGTGGCGCGCGTCCGAGATTGGTGTGGAGGAGCACCCCCGTTGCATTGATGACGGGCTGTACGAGCGATAGTTCGAGACCCTGGGCAAGGTTCATTGCAACGTTTTCGAAGTCCCCACCGCCCGCGATGGCCAGCCGCGCGCAACGCACCGCAAGAGAGTGCGGAAGGGATGAACCGGCCGTGACGACGCGTGCAAGGGAGTCGACGGAAGGTGGACGCTCGCTCACGCGCGCCAACCTAATGGGCTTCCCGAACGGTGGCTAGCCTGCCTGTCGGTGGTCGTCTTCTTCCTTATTTTCGTCGCGCTTCCCCTCGCCGAGATCTATGCGCTCATCAAGGTGGGGTCGTGGCTCGGAGTGTTTCCGACGATCGCCCTCCTCTTGCTGGTGTCGGCCATCGGTGCAGTACTGGTGAAGCGCGAGGGTCTGCGCGTGCTGCGCCGGATGCAGGAACAGGTCGTGGCGGGAAACATGCCATCGAACGAGCTTCTCGACGGCGTGTGTTTGTTGCTCGCGGGTCTGTTGCTGGTGGTTCCCGGGTTCGTCACCGACGTGGTTGGCCTGCTGCTTCTTCTGCCACCGTTCCGGTTGTTGTTGCGCTCGGGGCTGCGTCGCCGCAACGGGAAGAAGATTCGTGTCGTCGCCACCTACAGCGGTCGCATCGTCGACAACGGTCGTGTCCATGACGTACACGGCACTTTCGACAATCGCGGACCTGCAACTCCACCGAAGGAGATCGAACCATGAAGCACCGTGCATCGAGCGACCGCGAAATTCACGACGACGTGCCGGTGAAGCCCGCGGCAACCGTGATGCTGGTGCGTGACGACGATGCAACGCACGACATCGAGGTGTTCATGCTGCGGCGCACGCTCAACGCTGTGTTTGCCGGAGGGATGTACGTCTTCCCGGGTGGCAAGGTCGACGATGTCGACGGCGGTGATCACATCGAACATCTCTGCGATGGACTCACCGACGCCGAGGCGAGTCGTTTACTGCAGTTGCCATCGGGTGGTCTTGCGTACTGGGTCGCTGCAATCCGCGAGTGTTTCGAAGAAGCGGGGGTTCTGCTGGCACGCCACGCATCGACGGGCGAGCCGGTGCGGTTCGACGACCCGGATCTGGCGGAGCGTTTTGCCGATTACAGGCACCACATCCACGACGGCAGCCTGGGTCTCCATGAACTGTGCGACCGCGAGTCGTTGCGACTCGCCACCGATGCGATTCGCTACGTCAGCCACTGGATCACCCCGAAGGGCGAGGTTCGCCGATTCGACACGCGGTTCTTCCTCGCCCGCGCACCCCAGGCGCAGGATCCACTGCACGACGACGGCGAGACGATCGAAAGCCTCTGGGCTTCGCCGACCGAGGCGCTCGAACGGTTCAAGCGGGGGGAGCTCGCAATGATTCCGCCCACCATCCGCAACCTCGAGTTCCTCGTTCCGCACAACATCGCCGACGAGGCCCTCGCGGCTGCGATGAAAGTGGGCATTCCTCCTGCGATCATTCCTCGGTTGCGCGTGAACGACGAAGGCAAGGTGACGGCCGTCGTGATGCCCGATGAACCGGGTTACGACGAGTTGCCCGACTAGTCAGTCTCGCGGTCGGATCGACACCGCAACGCCGTCGTTTTCGTCGCGCGCGCTGCAGCCCGACATCGCTTCGAATGACACTGTCTGTTCGGCGAGGCGCGAGGCAATCTCGTTGAAGATTCGTGCGGCTTCACCCGTGTCGTGCAACGCGACGGGTTCACCCGCATCGCCACCCGCGGCGACGGTGGGTTCGATCGGCACCTGACCAAGCAACTCAACGCCAATCTCGTCGGCGAGTGCACGACCGCCACCGACTCCGAACAGCGGATACGACTCACCATGATCACACTGGAAGTGGCTCATGTTTTCGATGACACCCGCGACACGCAGGAAACTGCGACGTGCCATGTCGGCCGCGCGAATGGCCACTTTCTGGGCGGAGATGGCGGGAGTGGTGACGATCAGCAGATCGGTGCGGGGCAACATGCGGGCAAGGCCCATCTGGACGTCGCCCGTGCCGGGTGGCATGTCGATGAGCAGATAGTCGAGATGTCCCCAATCGACGTCGTTCAAAAACTGTTCGACCGCCTTGGTGAGCATGAGCCCGCGCCACATGAGTGCGGTGCCTTCGTCGTCGACGAGCATTCCCGTCGACACCACTTTCAGCAAGCCATCGCCGACACGTCGCTCGTTCGGCAGGATCATTGGTTTGTCGCGGCCCTCGACACGTTCGGCCTGAAGACGGTCGGGCATGCCGAGCATGCGCGGAATCGAAAAGCCCCAAATGTCGGCATCGAGCACGCCCACGGTTGCGCCGCGCGCGGCGAGTGCCGCGGCGAGGTTGACGGTGACGGAACTCTTGCCGACACCACCCTTGCCACTCGCAATGGCGAGAACGCGGGCGTTGACGGGAACCGCGGTCTCGGCGGCGCTTTCGCGGGCGTTCCAGCGGGCACGGGTCATGACGGCCGTTCGTTCGTCTGCGGTCATTTCGCCCCAGTCGATGACGACCTTCGTCACGGCAGGGTGAACCTCGAGGCGCGACTCGATGTCCTTCTTCAGTTGAGCGCGCAGCGGGCAGCCCTTGATCGTGAGTTTGAAGCCGATGTGAACGACGCCGTCGTCGCCAACGGTTACATCACCGACCATCCCAAGGTCGACCACGTTGTCGCCGAGTTCCGGGTCGATGACGGCCCGCAGAAGGTTGCGTACCGCGTCGGGGGAGGGCACAGACCCCGTTGGTGTACCCGAATTTCTGTCGGGTGCGCTTTCCATGCCCCAAATGTATCGGTATCATTTTTCTCATGATCACTCTCACCGATGCAGCAGCAACGAAGGTCAAGCAACTGCTCGAGGCCGAGGGCGCCAGCGACCTCGCCCTTCGCGTGGCGGTGCGTCCGGGCGGATGCTCGGGCTTCTCGTACGAGATGTATTTCGACGGCGACGTCGCGACCGACGACACGCTCGCCACGTTCGGCGACGTGAGGGTGATCGTCGACCCTGCGTCGGCGCAGTTACTCGAGGGTGCAAGCCTCGACTACAAGGACGGCCTGCAGGAAGCCGGGTTTGCCATCAACAACCCGAACGCAACACGCACCTGCGGCTGCGGCAACAGCTTCAGCTGATTCCGTTGCGGGCGAACACCGCCCGCACTTCTTTTGCATCGAAGATCGCATCGAGGCGATCGGTTACCACACCTTGCGCATCGGTGATGAACAGCGCCGGTTCGTATTTCATGTTGTAAGCGGTCACGGCTTTGGCCGGAGTTGTCGCCGTGCGGTCGGTGTAAATCTCGGCGTGAATGAACGTGACCGCGTCGCCGACTTTCTCGCGAACGTCGAGAATCGCATCGAGCGCCGGAGAGCAGGTTCCCGTCTGACAGTACGCGGGGGTGCCGAGCAGGTAGGCGACCGGCTTGCTGAGTGTCAACGCTTCGCGCAACGTCACATCGTGAAGCGGGCAGGCGGGCTCGCGCGTGCAGATGGGGTCGACGTCGCGTGCATCGCCCACCGTTGGTGTGTCGACGGGTGGCAGCGGATCCCCGACGAGAGGAATCGCAACCTCCGAGCGATCGAAGATCTGAATGGATGACCCGGGTTTGTCGCTGCCCACGAGGTTGACGACGTACAGACCGGGCTTGTCGATGGTGACTTCGAGGGGCCAGTACGGCTGGGGTACGTCGGTGACGTGCGACGAGACAATCAACGGGTCGTCGAGACCGATCCCGTTGCCGTCGATGTCGGTGATGCCAAAACTCAAGCTGGCAGGAATGTCGACACCGGTATCGGCCGTGAGAACACCGTCGGCGCCGGCAAGCGAATACGGGAGCCGCAGCCGTCCGGGAACGAGAACGTCACCGGGGAAACGCTTGACGAGATCGATGTCTGACAGGTCGAGTCCGGAACCGTCGCCGCCACCACAGGCCGAGAAAAGGGTTGGCGCAACGAATGCAGCGGCTCCGACACCGATGCCACGTTGGATGAACTGCCGGCGTGACAGACCTGTCGTGCACGAGACATTCACCATGTTCGAACTATAAGGTTGCGGCATGGCAGTGAAGAAGACCGCATCAAGGAAGTCCGCAGTAAAGAAGCCCGCAGCGAAGAAGACACCGAAGAAAGCGGCAGCCAAGAAACCAGCAGCAAAGGCTGCAGCACCCGTGGGTCCGTACACCCCCGTCGTGCGCGCCGGTGATTGGGTGATCGTCTCTGGTCAGTTGGGCCTGAAGGATGGCGTGATGCAAAAGGGCGTATCCGCACAAACCGCGCAGGCCGTGGTGAATCTGAAGGCGCGTCTCGCCGAGGCAGGCGTCACCATCAACGACGTCAAGAAGACAATGTGCTTCCTCACCGACATGGACACCTTCGCCACGTTCAACGAGGCCTACGTCGCCGGATTCGGCAAGAGCCGCCCGGCGCGCAGCACCATCGGAGTTGCGGCCCTTCCGATGGGCGGCCAGGTGGAAATCGAAGCCTGGGCATACAAGCCGCTACGGTGACATCCATGCCGGGCGCAATCGTCATCGTTCTCGCTCTCCTCGCGTTCCCGATCATCGTCGGTCTGTCGACTGCCGGCATTGCGGCAGTGCTCGGTCACCTTCTGTGGAAGGACGGCGAGGCCCGCCACGCCGACAGCGAACTCCTCGACACCAACGTCTGACCGTGGCGCGCGCCGATCTGCTGGTGCGCAATGCGCTGCTCGTTGCGACAGTCGACGCGACGCGACGTGAAATCCCCGGTGGTTGGGTTGCCGTCACGAACGGTTTCGTCTCGGGTGTCGGCTCGGCGACCGATCCCGCACCCGATGCCGACACGGTGATCGACGCAACCGATTGTCTGGTGACACCGGGTCTCGTCAACACACATCACCACCTCTACCAAAACCTGACGCGTGCCTATCCGCCGATGACGAACGCGGCGTTGTTCGGTTGGCTGAAGACGCTGTATCCGCTGTGGGCGGCCATCGACGAAGAGGCGGTGCATGTCAGTGCGTGGGTGGGCCTTGCAGAACTTGCGTTGTCGGGCTGCACCACCTCCACCGACCACCTCTATCTCTATCCGCGTGGCGCGGGCGACCTCCTCGGCGCGGAGATCGCAGCGGCGCGCGACATTGGTGTGCGCTTCCATCCGACACGCGGGTCGATGTCGCTGTCGGAAAAGGACGGCGGCCTGCCCCCCGACCATGTCGTGCAAGACGACGACACGATCCTCGCGGAATCGGCCGAAGCAGTGGCCAAACACCACGACAGGTCGCACGGTGCGATGGTGCGCGTCGCTCTTGCACCGTGTTCACCTTTCAGCGTGACCGAAGATCTGATGCGTCGGTCGGCCGAGTTGGCCGAATCTCTCGATGTGCGTCTGCACACCCACTTTGCCGAGAACAGTGAAGACGACGACTTTTCGGTTGCCACGTTCGGTTGCCGGCCGACGGAATACCTGGAACGCACGGGCTGGTGCACCGATCGCACGTGGGTGGCTCACTGCGTGATGCCCAACCACGACGAAGTGCAGCGTCTCGGCCGCGCGGGAATCGGTGCGGCCCATTGTCCCAGCAGCAACCTCATCCTCGCCTCGGGCATCGCACCCGTCGTCGACCTGCGTGCCGCAGGTGTGCACGTCGGTCTTGGCGTCGACGGTTCCGCCTCCGCCGACAGTGCATCGCTGTGGCTCGAGGCCCGACAGGCGATGCTCCTCGCCAAGTTGCGCAATGGTGCCGATGCCGGCACCGCTCGCATGGCACTCGAGTGCGCAACCACCGGCGGTGCTGGTTGTCTCGGTCGCATCGGCGAAATCGGCGAACTCAGCGTCGGTGCCGTCGGCGACATTGCGGTGTGGTCGCTCACCGGCCCATCGTTTGCCGGTGCCGTGGCCGATCCCGTCGAGGCGTGGCTTCGATGCGGTCCCGTCGCCGCACGCGACACCATCGTTCACGGTCGGCCCGTGGTGCGCAACGGCGAACTGGTCAGCCGCCGGGTGGACGAAATGTTGCGTCTGCACTCGACGATCTCGCGGCGCATCCAGAAAGTCGCCGGTTGAGTGCATTCCTCGTCAGTTTCGGTGTCATCTTCGTCGCCGAACTCGGCGACAAGAGCCAGTTGATGGCACTCGCTTTTGCGACGCGCTACAAGCCGCTTCCCGTTCTCGTTGCAATCACGATCGCCACCGCGATCGTTCACCTTGCGTCCGTGGCGATCGGTGCCGTCGTGGGCGCCGCTTTGCCAACACGGCCGATCAACGCGATCGCCGCTCTCGCATTCGTCGTGTTCGGACTGTGGACCCTGCGCGGCGACGAATTAACGAGCGAAGACGAGGAGCGTGCCAGGAAGACGACACGCAACGTGTTGGTGAGCGTCGGCACGGTGTTCTTCCTCGCCGAACTCGGCGACAAGACGATGCTCGCCACCGTCACCCTCGCAACCCGCGAAGGAGTGTGGGAACCTGGCTCGGCTCGACGCTCGGAATGGTTGCCGCCGACGCACTGGCGATCGTCGTTGGTCGGGCGCTTGGTTCGCGCCTTCCCGAGCGCGCCATCAAGGTCGGCGCAGCGGTGGCGTTCTTCGTGTTCGCCGTTCTCTTGGGCGTCGAAGCCCTGCGCGGCTGATCAGCCGTTCCAGCGTGACTGACCGAAGCGGTAGCCGACGCTGCGCACGGTCTGGATGAGGTTGGCGTGTTCCTCGCCCAGTTTTGCGCGCAGGCGACGAATGTGAACGTCGACCGTGCGTGCGCCGCCGTAGTACTCGTAGCCCCACACACGCGAGAGCAGCATCTCGCGTGTGAACACCTTGCCGGGGTTCTGCGCGAGGAACTTGAGCAGTTCGTACTCCATGAAGGTGAGGTCGAGGGAGTTGCCCTCGAACGTCGCCTGGTAGGTCTCGAGGTTCAAAACAAGACCGCCGTACTCGATGAGTTCGGCACGCATGACCGCAGCCTCGGAGTAGGTCAGGTGACGCAGGCGCGCTTCGAGTTCACGCGGATGGAAAGGCGTGAGGCAAAAGTCGTCGAAGGAATCGTCGCGCATTTCCAGTTGCCCGAGTTCGGCGCCGGAGATGAGGAGAAGAATCGGCGCAGGCATTGCGTCGCGGCGACGCAGTACACGACAAAACGCCCACGCACCCTCGGGGTTCTGATCGCACGTCACCACTGCCCCGGCCCAGCCACCGGCCGGCTCGTGTTCAAGTGCCTCTTCCGGTGATGCGACGGCCTTCCACCGGTAGCCGGCGAGGTCGAGCGTTCGTGCGAGGTCGGCGGCGGGCGGGTCGGGCCAGACGACGAGGAAATCGGGCGAGGCGGAGGCCATTGGCTAGAGCGACCTCAGGTAGCGGTTGATCTCGAAGGGTGTGACCTGGGTCTTGTAGCCACGCCACTCGTTGCGCTTGTTGCGCAGGAACCACTCGAAGATGTGTTCACCCAGCGCGTCGTGGACGAGTTCCGAACGCTCCATCAAGTTGACGGCATCGGACAACGACTGCGGCAACTGGCCGATCCCCAACTTGGTGAGGGCGGTGTCGTCCATTTCGAACAGGTTTGCGTCGGCCTCGACGGGAAGTTCATAGCCCTCGGCGATGCCCTTCATTCCCGCTGCGAGCAGGACGGAGAACGCGAGATACGGGTTCGCGGCGGGGTCGGGTGAGCGGTACTCGATGCGGGTGGCGAGAGGGTTGCCCTTCTTCGGTACGGGTACGCGGATGAGGCCACTGCGGTTGTTGCGTGCCCACGAGATGTGCACCGGTGCCTCGAAACCGGGAACGAGCCGCTTGTAACTGTTCACGGTTTGGTTGGTGACCGCCGTGATCTCGGCGGCATGGCGAAGAAGGCCGGCCATGAACGACTTTGCCGTTGCGGAGAGGTTGTACGGATCGGCCTCGTCGTAGAACGCATTGTCACTGCCACGGAAGAGCGAGAGGTGCAGGTGCATGCCCGAACCCTGCACGCCCTCGAGGGGCTTTGGCATGAACGTCGCGTGCACACCGTGTGCCGCGGCAACTTCCTTCACTGCGAGGCGGAAGGTCATCACGCTGTCGGCCATCGTCAACGCGTCGGTGTGGCGCAGGTCGATTTCGTGCTGGCTGGGGGCATCTTCGTGGAAGCTGTACTCGACGGGGATTCCCATCGTCTCGAGGGTGCGGATCGTTTCCTTGCGCAGCGACGTTGCCATGTCGGACGTGGTGAGGTCGAAGAACCCGCCCTCGTCGAGCGGTTGGGGAATCTCATCGGCCTTCGGCGGTGCGAAATAGAAGTATTCGATGTCGGGAGCGACGTAGAACGAGAAGCCCTTCGCAACCGCGGCATCGAGGTTGCGGCGCAACACCTGGCGCGGGTCGCCGTGGAACGGAGTCGCATCGAGGTTGTGGATGTTGCAAAAGACGCGCGCCTCGGTGCCCTTCGGGTCGGCCCATGGCAGCACCTCGAAGGTGTTCGGGTCGGGAATCGCCAGCACGTCGGCTTCCTGCACGCGGCTGAAACCCTCGATCGACGAACCGTCGAAGGTCATGCCGTCGATCAGCGCGTTTTCCAGTTCGGCCGGACTGATGGCAAACGACTTCAGGTTGCCGAGGATGTCGGTGAACCACAGTCGCACGAGGCGCACGCCTCGTTCCTCGACGGTACGAAGGACGTAGTCACGCTGCTGGTCTTGTTGTTCGAGCATCTCGCTCATCTCCCAAGTCTGCCGTTGTTATCGGTGAATCTGGTCGGCCAAAATGCGAACCGGGGGCCCGAAGGCCCCCGGAACTGCTGAATTGATTGGCCGTTGGACGGTTGATCAGGCGCCGCAAACCGTCTCGAGGATGAGACGGGTGACGACGTAGGGGTCGCAGTTGGCGTTCGGGCGGCGGTCTTCCGCGTAGCCCTTGCCGTCGCGTGCCACGGTCCACGGAATGCGGATCGAGGCGCCGCGGTGCGAAACGCCGTAGCTGAACTTGTTCCAGGGCGCAGTCTCGTGCTTGCCAGTGAGGCGGCTCTGGATGTCGTGGCCGTAGTTCTCGACGTGT
>Ga0169931_10007602_pt1 | contig 16030 bp, 17 predicted proteins | sample Kivu_15m_20L_FD_129675 | JGI IMG/M metagenome (GOLD analysis project Ga0169931, IMG submission 129675) | Freshwater microbial communities from Lake Kivu, Western Province, Rwanda to study Microbial Dark Matter (Phase II) - Kivu_15m_20L... | ecosystem: Environmental > Aquatic > Freshwater > Lake...
CTCTATCACCGTGAAATGGGTCTTAAACTAAGAGCACTTGTGGTGGGTAGTGGATTTGAACCACTGAAGGCTAAGCCGGCGGATTTACAGTCCGCTCCCATTGGCCACTCGGGCAACCCACCTAGGCTCATCCCATAAGCCAAGCGTACCCCAACTACAAACCTCTTGTGACCCTTAGAACAGCAATAAAATTTCTTCTCAGAAAAACAAACGGTTAGGGGAACTTTGAAGTAGTCCCTAAAAACTAGGAAATGGTTAGCTCCACACTATTTCCAGTCTTTGTATCACTTTGAACATTTAAAGAAATCTCATACCTATCACTTCGATAAATACAGTCTGCTGCCATAAAAGGTACCCCATGTTGATTGGTATCAGTAATGCGCATATATAAACAAGGAGTTACTGAATCTATTTTAAGGCTTTGCTGCTCCAATGTCGATGGCAAATATGCTGAAATCACATTGCTTGCATGTCTTATATGGATATTATATTCAGATCTAAAATAGTCGTAGAGAGATCCATAAAGGGCTTTACGTGTTAGGTTTGGAATCACTATCTGAGATACATAAAGTTTTTCTATACAAATAGGCACTCCATCGCCAAGCCTAATTCTCTTAACTAAAAATAGTTTTGTTTCTAGTCTTACATTTAAACGTAATGATAATTCTTTATTCGCTCTTACTTCTCGAAAGGTCAATATCTTTGAAGATGGTGCAACTCTTCGTGATTTCATTTCTTCAGTGAAAGATCTAAGCTTAAGTTCCGATGCAATCATGGGTCGCTGTAAATAGGTTCCAGATCGAGAGTGCTTAATAAGTTGGCCCTCTTTGACTAATACCTCCATTGCCCTCCTGAGAGTCATCCGGCTTACACCAAATTCCTCAGCAAGAGTTCGTTCGCTCGGAAGTTGAGTTCCTTGCGGTAACGAAGAAAGAAGTGCTAGAAGTTGATGTCGCGCTCTTTGAACTCCGGACGCCGTATTCACAAGCTGTATTATATTTGAAAAGGTTACGTTTGAGTAAAGTTAGTTTACCTAAAGTCGCTAAGAATTGAATTGATTTTGGCCTCCAATAAGTGAGATTCTGTTACTTCGCTGATCTGCCCATAATTACCCTTGTGGGTTACAGTCTCCCAATTAATGGATGGAAAGAGCTCCCTTGCTGCCCCACTTATCACAGATATCTCACTGTCTGGCACCAAAATGACATAATCAGCACTGAATCCCAATGATCCGAGAGCAAGATGGATAGCAGAAATTGAGCTTCCTGTAATAATTGCTAACCTAAAAGATTTATAAGTAGACATAAGGCACATTAATTCCGCTCCTAGGTATAAGGCACCATTCTTCTCCTCAATTGAGCCAGGCTTCATGCCCCGAGTATCAATAAAAGTTACTAGTGGAATGTGTAGAGTTCCACAAGTCTTTATGAAGGAGTTTAGCTTTGATATCTCTAAACTTGAGGGGTCTCCTAAATCTTGCCTTAATATTGTTTCGCCATAAAGCAAATTGCCTACACGCTTGAGCCGAAGCTGTATTGCTGAGGCATAATAATCTTTATAAGAAAACTCTTCAATTGTCTTTTCATTAAATAATACATTGAAAATAGTTGACACTGATTTTTCTAATTCGACAATATCTTCAACTATCTTCGTAGGAATTCCACTTTTTTGATGCACATGAGATCCCCCTATTTCAATCTTACTCTCTATTTTTCCCGTTAAGGCTTTAACTAATTGAGGGCCAGTCATGAAGAGTTGTGAATCCTCACTCAAGATTGAGAATTCAGAGAGGCAGGTGAGGTAAGCCCCAATCCCCGCTGTAGCTCCTAGCACTAGGGAAATCATTAGGAAGTCTCTGCCATCAATTGTTCGTTTTAAAATTTTTGAAATTTCTTCTAGCACCTCTGATCCTTCTGAAATTCGGGCACCTGAAGTACTCCAAAGGAAAATTACTGGAGCAGCTAGTCGAGAAGCGATGTGAAAAGTTGCATTGATTAATTCGCACTCAGCTCGCCCTATTGAACCTAATTTAGGGTCTGGGTTTGAGGCAATGACAAATACTCTGACATTATTTAGGACTCCTTCATAAGAATTCAAACCAACGCTTTGTGGCATGTTAATTGGCTGACAACTCAGAAAAGTTAGTAATCGAATAACTGGACTTACTGGTAAACTCTGGCTAGACATATCTAAGCCAAGTCAGAATAACATGCGCTGAGAGTGAGCATGGACTCCATCTGATTTCTCAGTTCGAAGTCCGTATCCGCCCATAATGACAGACAATCTTGTGGTAATTTCGTTCTTACTAGCGTCTATCAAACTTTGCATTTATTAAGCTCACTAATTCTTTGGAACATCAATCACTTTACCTGTGTCAAGGGACTGGTGAAGAGCTACTAGTAGCCTAGTGTTTGCTAAGCCGTCTTCAATGTACTCCAGTGTGTTATCTTTCTTAATTACACGATCTATGAAAGCACCCCATGCGGGTACGCGCCAGGCAAGAGTTCTTGGATAGGTGAACTTTTCGGGCGTCGCCTTCACACTTGTCTGCTCAAAAGTATCCATCCAAAGCGAGCCTTCGGTGCCAACTATTTGGTATTTAAAGTCAACCACGAAAGGAAGAGAATCAGGAAGGACCCAAGCTGACTCAAATATTCCATCAGTACCATCGTCATATTTGACCATAGCGTGAACATAGTCCCAAGTTGGGATTCCCATTCCAGCTAATTTCGTCTTGGTTCCATTTGCCCAAACCTGCACAGCATTTTGCTTTCCAAACCATCTCGTAAGGTCGAAACAGTGGCTTAAGAGAAACCATGCACTGGTAGATTGACCAGCCCATGCTAAATTCTTTGAAGGCGACACAATAGTATTATTTAGACGCACGTTGTAGCAAAGCAATTTGCCGACCTCATTCCCCTCAATTGCCTCTTTAGCTCGTACGAAAGGGGGGTTAAAGCGGTTACTAAAATTTACTTGACAGACGACATTGTTGCGCTTTGCGGCAGCAACCATCTGTTCAGCATCTTCACCTTTCGTAGCTAATGGCTTCTCTACCATGATTGCTACCTTTGCATCTGCCGCCGCAACAAAAGGTTTTAGGTGTGCTGGGTCAGGGGTTGCAATATAGACAGCATCGAGTTTGCACTCTTCGAACATCTTTTCCACGGAGGTGTAAGCAGAAACATTGAGCTCCCTGCCGATTCGTTCCACTAACTCTTGGTTTAGGTCACAGACTGCAGCCAATTGACCATTTTTATAATCTTCACGTGATAATGACTTTGCTGCATCTAATCCCATAACGCCAAGACCAATTACACCAAACTTAACCATTTTCGTTACCTTTCTAGATATTTGAATTCTATTATTAGACCTTCACTTTGCAAAAAATTCGCTCATCCACCTCCCATCGAGAAGGACACCCGTTACATTCAATGAGTCATCCAAAATAACAATATCTGCCTTCTTTCCCAACTCAAGCGAACCAAATTCATCAGCTACTCCCATTAAATTAGCAGCGTTCATAGATGCGATAAGCGAGAGTTGAGAAAGGTCTAATTTAGTGTGCTTCGCTGCATTCTTAAGGGCTGTATTCATATCAAGCGAACTTCCTGCCAACGTATTACTGCCCTTTATCTTTACCGACATACCTTTTTTGACAATCGCTCTGCCATCTGCGCGTGGTGACTCCCCATCTTGCAACCCAGCAAAAGATACAGCATCTGTAATAAGTACAATTCGATCGATTGGGCGGCTTTTAAGAAGGATGCGGAATGCGGCTGGGTGAACGTGCACTTCATCCAAAATAACCTCAGTGTAAACATTGGCTGAATCTAATGCTGCCCCTATCAGACCTGGCTCACGATGGTTGAACTCACTCATGGCATTAAACATGTGTGTTACTGATTTAGCTCCTAACTGGAAAAAGTCAAGGGCCTCTTCATATGTTGCGTTTGAGTGGCCAACTGAAACTTGAATACCCTCGTGGAGAAGAAAGGCAAAGAGTTCTTTTCCCCCATGGATTTCTGGTGCCAGCGTCGTCCTCTTAATTAAGTTACTTGAAGCTTTTATGAGCTCCTGAAATTCATTGATTGAGCCATCTCTAAGTAACGAAGTTTGATGTGCTCCTTGTTTTTTCGGCGACAAAAATGGACCTTCCGTGTGTATTCCTAAAACTCTAGATCCAATATCTATGGTTGAACTCTCAGACAAGGCAGACAGTGAATACCTAAACGTGTTCAAGTCTGTTGTAGATGTGGTCGCATATAGTGACGTGGTGCCATTGCTTAGATGGAATTGTCGTGCCGCAAAGTGTTTAGCCGAATCGGTACTAGAAAAACTTCCACCACCGCCGCCATGAACATGTACATCTATGAAGCCAGGAAACGCAATTTGGCCCTTGAGATCGAATTTCGTTGTAAACCCAGACTCTCGACCTAATGGGACGATATCTAAAATCCTACTGCCTTCAAGAATAATACTCATGTCTTCAAGTACTTCACTTGGTAGTACGACTTTAAGATTAGTTAGAGCTGTCCGTTGATTCACAATTTAATCTGCCATTTCTGGTGGGCGACAAGTAAAGATCCCATAAGTGGAGCTTGTGTTCCATAGATACTCTTCTCTACAGGGTACTTCCGACCACTCGGACTTCGTTGTTCGCAGGTTGAAAGAAATTTCTGGACGGCATGGAAGTATTCATGATTGTTGAGCCCCAGTCCTCCTCCAATAACACAGACTTCAGTATCGATAATTTGGAATAGGTTGTAAATACACTCTCCTAAGGCGTTTCCTGCACTTAACACATTTTCTGGAGTACTACCAAAATCCAAGAGAAATCGACCTGATGCGATTTCTTCAAGTCGCATTCCATCTCGCGTTAGAGACTGACCCACTTCCCCTGCGAAATTATGTGCGCCTCGAAAGATTTTGCCATCGAACATCATTGCGCACCCAATTCCTGTGCTTGCAGTCAAATAAGTCATACTTTGGTATCGACCACCCCGAGCATGGAATTCTGCAATTAATCCACATCTAGTATCTCCTTCAAGAATTACCTCTTCAACACCAGTTATATTCTGTATCGCTTTAACTAATTCTATTTTTTTCCACCCTAGATTAATTGCTGCAACGATAACACCCTTGTCAATCTCTAGCAATCCTGGGCACGAGATTCCTATTGACTTAAAGTCGCTGAATTCGTAGTTACCTTCTTCAAGCGCTTTAGCGATATTTTCTCTTAAACTAACTAGGAAAGTTTCAAAGTCGCCAAATACTGTTTGAAACTGCCTTGTCGTAACTTGATCTTTGCCCATTGAAAGCCCTATCAGAGTCTTAGTTCCTCCGATATCGATTCCAATTACGTTTTCCATGAGACCGAAGTTATCAATTAATCACTTTAGGTGGAGTATCCTGCTTGAACTGAGAATTACTAGTATCACCATGGTCTAAGTTGGCGCTAACTAGAATTGGTGTTTTGATTCCTCTAATAATAAGCTCTCGAACAACTAGTAAATTTAAAGATTGGGCAATCAAAACAAAACCAATGGTCGATATTGAACAAATACTTTTGGAATCAGAAATTTCTAGGGCCGCATCTCCGATAACAGAACCATTGTCAAGGAAGTATGAAACAACTTCAAACAACCTCAGTCCAGATAGATGACGTGAGACCACACCTTCTGTATGGCGCTTCGAGGAGATGCCGACTGTAATAATGTTTCGCTTCTTACACTCTAGGGCCATCTCAATAGGGGCTCCGTTTCGTCCCGATTGAGAGGCGATAATAACAAGATCATTAGAAGTAACTCCATGATGGTCTAATAAGAGAATCCCATTTTCCGGATTTCGCTCTGGCGCTGAGTCACGAAGATCCCAGAATGCATCACGGACCACCGTGCGAATATCTTGGAGATGCATAGATTGATAAAAAGCCAAGCCTCCAGCACGGCTAGTTAACTCCATCGCAAATGCTTGCGCGTGTCCAGCACCAAATGTGAATACTTTACCGCCACGAAGATGGGTATTAACTATCTCGATTGCAACATCTTCTAAAGTTGAAGTGTCTTTTAGCACCGTCTCTTGAATCAGATTTAAAAAGTAACTCATGGTAGGCGCAAGAAGTAGATCATGGGGATTTTCCATAACTAGCTTGACGCCATTGACTTTAACACCTTTCACCATTATCCCTTAACACTCCCGACTAGTAGACCTTCAACTATGTACTTTTTAGCTACCACTGTGAACATAAGTACAGGAATGAACAAGAAAGCACAGGCTGCTGCTAGCAGGCCATAATCGATGTTCTTTTCTGTTAGAAAACGTGTGATGAATACAGTTACAGGCTTGGCCCTGGACTCAGACATAATTACAGGAACTAAGAACTCATTCCATGCTCCTATCAAGGTAAAGATTGAAACCGTGGTGATTCCTGGCATTAGTAGTGGTCGAATAACATGCCAAATTACCTGAAGTCGACTTGCGCCATCCACAAATGCTGCTTCTTCTAGCTCAAAAGGAATAGCCTTTATAAAGGCAACAAGAATCCATGTTCCAAAGGGAAGAATAAGTGCGGTAAGTATTAGTACTTGCGGCAGAATTTTGTCATACAGTCCAAAACGAGAAACTAGTGCAAACATTGGAACCAGCAAAACGATTGCAGGTGTAACTTGAACTAGAGTAATTAGGAGTATAGCTAATTTTTTGCCAAAAAATTTTGTTCTCCCCAGCGAATAAGCAAGTGGAGTTGCAACAATAAGAACAGAAACGGTAGTAAGTACTGCTATTGAAAGACTTACTTTGGCTGCGGCCCAAAACTCCTCACTCTCAATCAAGTACTGGAAGTTCTCACTCGTTATCTTAAATTTGAAGAGCTTTGGTGGGAAGTGTTCTGCATCAGCATTTGTTTTAAATGCAGTTGATAGTGTATACAGGACTGGAAATAGAACTACAAATGAAACGAATACCAAAAGAACATAAGCAAGAGCCTTTGAAACTAAAGTTGGTTTCATAAGAATTTATACCTTGGTCATCCGTAAGAAAATGAAGTAAACTGGCAAAACTAGTATTACAATTGCTACAGCTATTGCCGATGCACGTGAGGTATCAAAGTAAGTAAAAGCAGTCTTATACGCCAAGAATGGCAAGTTAACAGTTGATGAACCTGGGCCGCCACTTGTGAGAATAAAAATAGTATCAAACATTCTAAAAGCATTTACACTTCGTATTATAGTGACGACTGCAATCACAGGCGCTAGCATAGGAATTATCACTCGCAGGTTTGTCTGAAGCCAGTTTGCGCCATCTATTGCAGCCGCTTCAATTATTTCGCGGGGTAAATTTAAAATTCCAGCCATTAATACAAGCACTACAAAAGGGAGGTGCCCCCACCATTCTAGAAATATGATCGCCGAAAGAGCAGTAGAGGGCGAGCTCATGTAGTTGATATCTAAACCTACAAACCCTTGAAACCACTTAATTACTCCGATATCAGGATTGAGCATTAATGACCACATCATTCCTATGGCAACCGGAGTCAAAAGCATCGGCAGCATCATTATTGTCACAAAAGTATTACTGCCTCTGAGAGATCTTGCTAAAGTTTTTGCAATTACATATCCCGTAGTTAGTTGGGTTATTATGCTAAAGAAAGTGATTATGATGCTGACTTTAAGTGCAGATCCAAAATTGGCATTCAATACATCAGTCCGATAGTTTGTTAGTCCAACAAATTGGCTCGGTGTCGATGACAGAAGGCTACGGTTGGTTACCGAATAGTAGAACCCAGAAGCAAGCGGTGAGAGCACTACAGCTATTAAAACCAATAACCCTGGAACTGAAAAAAGAAATCCGAGTCCGCGACCTTCTGTGTAACCCTTCTTTTTTCGAGCTTTATCATCTTTATTCATTAAAGCCCCCCATCTAAATAGAAGAAAATAAACAACGTATTAGGCTCGGGGCGAATTGGATGGCCAACCCTCAAACTAGGCCATCCAAATTCGTCCAACTTAAAGAATCTAGTAAGTCAATTACCTAACTAACCCTTAAGCTTTCCAGATTTTACGAAGATTGAGCGAACATCTGCGTTCATCTTTGCAATTCCGGCATCGAATGTGATCTGCTTCGTTGCCATAGCATTCAATGTTCGATTAGTTACATCCATGATCTCCGTAATCTCCGGCACCCGATACAGCGGAATCGCACTCTTATTAGCAAGATTCAGAACAGGATAATAGGGAGCAACTCGATTCAAAGTCTGCAAAGCCTGGCCTACAAGGAGACGTCCCGTTGGAGGAGCACCTGCCTCAAGAAATACCCGGGAATTTGTCTTACCAAGAGCATATTCTAGAAATTTGAAGCCATCTCCCTTCTTTGTTGAATATTGATTAATACCAATGAGCCATCCAAAGAGAAATGTTTCTTTTGAGCCATTCATTTTCGGCGCATCAGCAATGCCAAGTTTGTCAAAAACCTTTGGAGACTGCTTCGAGTCTCCAAGAATTGACCACCAGCCAGTTGCATTTAGCATCTGACATACATCTAGTTGCTGCATGGACTGGACTGCAGCTAGACCGCCCGATGCAATGACTGAGTCTGGAGTGGTATAGACGAGATCCATTGCCATGCGAATAGCCGCTTTAGTTCTTGGATCATCGAATGTAGGAACATAGGTGGTCCTATCAAAAAATGCCCCACCATAATTATGAATCATTGCGCCGATTCTAAAAGCGGCTGCCGCAGATCCGTATGGAATAGCTGAACCGTAATATCCAGCTTCGTGACATTTCTTCGCATTAGCTGCATATTGAGTCCACGATCTTGGTACCCGAAGTCCTAATTTCTGGTACAAGTCCTTGCGGTACCAGAGAATATAAGGTTCCGTTGAAAGTGGTAAGCCAAGTCTCTTACCTTCATGCGTTCCATATGCTTTCAATTGGGCAGGAATACGTGTGTCTTGATACTCGGAAGATGCAGCCGCTCTCTTTCCGACTTCATCTAGACATCCCGCAGCAGCAAGAGCAGTCAAGTGTTGACTATCGAATTGAACGACATCGTTTGACGATGACTTTGTCTGACATGCGAGCAACAGCTTAGTAACTATGTCTGCCGTAGGAACTGTAACAAAGTTAACATCGATGCCCGTCTTCTTCGTGAATCCAGGAGCCATCGCCTTAAGAGCGTCTGAACTGGGGCTAACTGTTACAAAAACTGTAATATTAGTAGCAGCCTTGGCTGGTACCGTAACCGAAGTAATCATTCCAATCGCCAATACCGTATTAAAGAAAGTATGGGTAGCGATTCTTTTTGTTAGCATTAAATTCCTTTCCCATTGAATAAATTTAGCGTCACGAATTCTAATTTGTGAAGCCAAACCCCTAATACTTTTTCAGGTGGAGAAAACGTAACCAATAATTCGGTAAAAGGGAAGGCTCTTCGCTTTATATTATTGCTTAACTGTTAATAATTTGAGTTAAGTTCAAATTTAGACCAGTTAAAAATTGCTGGCTGCTCTATAGCGATTTCTTACCCTCTGCTACCCTTCGGAATCGTTATAGGTTTAGTCCAGAATTAGAAAGATAAGAGGTGGAAGGTGACCGAGGATGTCTATCTAGTCAATGGCCTTCGTACCCCCTTTGGTAAATATGCAGGTGCTCTGTCTGGGATTCGCACCGATGATCTTCTCGTTATAGCAATCAAAAAATTGTTAGAGCGGTTAAGCATTCCGGGTGATGCAATAAATGAAGTTGTTACAGGTTGTGTTAATCAATCTGGCGAAGACAATCGCAATGTAGCCCGCATGGTAACCCTACTAGCTGGCTTACCGAAGGAAATTCCGGCCATAACGGTAAACCGACTATGCTCCTCTGGCCTATCAGCAATAAATTATGGAGTAAGGTCAATTATCACTGGTGACAGCGACCTTGTATTGGTGAGTGGCGTTGAATCAATGTCACGTGCACCTTATGTAATGGCTAAGCCAACCCGAGCCTTTGCTAGGCCTTCTCCGGAAGTATTTGACTCTGCAATTGGTTGGAGATTTGTGAATCCAAAGTTTCAGGACTCTTACCCTCCTATAGAGATGGGAGAAACAGCAGAAAGGGTCGCCTCGCTCTATAAAATCTCAAGGGAAGATCAAGATGACTTTGCTTTTAACTCGCATCGTAAAGCCTTAGAGGCTTACCAATCAGGTTTTTACGACAACCATATATTGGATATGAATGATTTATCTCCTGGCATGGTGCCAGTAGAAGCTCTCATAGCTAGAGATGAATCACTAAGGTCGAACATTTCAATTGACTCTCTTGCAAAACTAAAACCTGCTTTTGTTTCTCAAGGAACTGTAACGGCTGGAAACTCTTCCCCGCTTAGCGATGGCGCTGCCGTTATGATTCTTGCGAACTTAACCGCATGTACCCGCTATGGATTGCGGCCAATCGCTCGTTATGTGGCATCCGGAAACGCAGGGGTAGACCCTGCCATTATGGGAATCGGCCCGGTGCCTGCCACCCAAAAGGCCCTTAAGAAGAGCGGGTGGAGTCTTGACAGCATCGATCACTTCGAAATTAACGAAGCCTTTGCCTCTCAAGTTCTTGCTGTGCAACGCATACTTGAATTTCCAATAGAGAAGCTGAACCAAGAAGGTGGTGCAATCTCAATCGGCCATCCATTAGGAGCGAGTGGTATTCGTTTGGCGTTGACTGCCATGACTCGAATGGCACACAACTCTAGGTCTAAGCGTGCACTGCTATCGGCCTGCATTGGTGTTGGTCAGGGTGAAAGTATTCTCATAGAAAGTTGTTTATGAGGATTATTGAAGATCTGGGAGTACTTGAGAGAGATCCGCGCCAACTTTTGGGGGTAAGTCCAGCGGTTCTAATTGATCAAGAAAAAATTAGTTTATTTGCACTTGCCACAGGAGACGATCAATGGATTCACGTAGATCCAATTGCTGCAGCGAATAGTTTGTATGGTACAACTATTGCCCATGGATATCTTGCCCTCTCCATAATCGTAAGACTGGAGATGCTTACCTACGAGATAAAAGAGGTAAAAATGCGACTAAATTATGGAATTGATCGTCTTCGCTTCATCTCGCCACTAAAAGTTGGAACTGAGGTATTTGCCGAAATTTATGCAACCAAATTGGAGCGCATAGGGAAAAATGCTAAACTTTTCAAAGATATAGCGCTCTTTGTAAAAAATCAGGAGCGCCCAATACTCAAGGTCAGCAATATCACTTATTTGGTGCTCGAATGATTCAAAAGATTTTTCCCTCATTTAAGGATGCCATTGCTGGCCTTAATGATGGCGACACTTTGCTTATAGGGGGGTTTGGTAATTCTGGAATTCCAAATCACTTAATTAACGCAATAATTGAGGAAAAAATTCGTGACTTAGTCATTGTTACAAATAACGCCGGCAGTGGCGAGTCTGGGGTAGCCGCTTTAATCAAATCAGGGGCAGTTCGAAAGGTAGTAGCCTCCTATCCTCGCTCCAAAGGTTCAGTTTGGTTTGAAGAGCTTTATAGAAAAGGCACGATTGAATTAGAATTGTTGCCGCAGGGTAATTTAACAGAAGCAATACGCGCAGCAGGTGCAGGTATTGGTGGTTTCTTTACCCCCGTTGGGGCAGGTACTTTGCTTGGCAAGAACCGTGAGGAGCGAGTAATCAATGGAAAGTTACATATCTTTCAAGAACCTATTGGCGGGGAAATGTCAATTATTTCCGCAAAGCTTGCTGATCGCTGGGGGAATCTCACCTATAGCACTTCTGCAAGAAATTTTGGCCCAAGTATGGCCATGGCTGGAAAAATTACAGTGGTTGAAGCAAAAAAAATAGTCCCTTTAGGAGAATTAGACCCTGAAGTTATAATCACTCCTGGGGTGTTCGTAGATCGTGTTGTGGAAATAGCATGAGTACTTTGAAACCGTTCACAAAGATTGAGATGGCGAGAAACGTAGCCGAAGACCTAAGAGATGGACAGTACGTTAATCTAGGAATTGGTATGCCAACATTGGTAGCTAATCAAATTAATCCTGAGCTAGAAGTGGTGATTCATAGTGAAAATGGGATTCTTGGAGTTGGACCACGCCCAGTTCCTGGAATGGAAGATCCAGATCTGATCGATGCTGGAAAAGACTTTGTAACACTGCGAACTGGTGCAGCGATTTTCCACCACACCGATTCATTTGTAATGATGCGAGGAGGTCATCTGGATGTGGCTGTACTTGGTGGCTTTCAAGTTAGCAAAAATGGAGACCTTGCAAATTGGATGACTGATGATGAAGACCTCCCGCCAGCAGTTGGTGGGGCAATGGATCTCGCCACTGGTGCAAAGTCAATCTTCGTTATGATGACCCATAATTCCCGTGATGGAAAACCTAAGATTCTCAATGAATGTACATACCCTCTGACGGCGGCTAAAGTAGTGGATACTGTCTATACGGATTTAGCGGTCCTAGATTTTCGCGAAGGCAAGATTTTTGTTCGAAAAATAGCACCTGGTTTAACTCAAGCAGAATTGAAATCTCGGACCAAAGCCCCACTGGTGTTTATCTAAGTAATATCACTTAGGTATTTGGGGAGCCAGTTACATATAGTACCTGGCCAGTTATGAAGCTGGATTCTGGGCTAGCAAAGAATGCAGCAACATGAGCAATGTCGCTTGGCTGACCAGTTCGATTCACAGCTGCACGCGCTTTCATTGTCTGTACGATTTCTGACCAATCTTGATTTGTTCTCTCCGCAATGGAGCGCGTCATATCGGTTTCAATAAAGCCTGGAGCAATCGCATTAACTGTGATACCAAACTTTCCAAGTTCAATCGCTAAGGTTTTGGTAAGTCCTTGAACAGCTGCCTTGGAGGTCGCGTAGTTTGCCTGGCCACGATTTCCAAGTGCTGATCGGGAAGAAATGAAGATGATGCGCCCGAATCCTAGCTTGACCATCTCTGCTTGACAGAGTTGAGTTATATGGAAACCACCAGTTACATTTACCTCCAGAACTTGTTGCCATTCTTCGACAGTCATCTTGTGAAATAGTGCATCCCTAGTTATACCCGCATTATTTATGAGAACATCAATACGGCCAAATTTATCAAGAATCTGTGAGATTACATTGGTCATATCAATGCGATTTGTGACATTAGCACAGATCCACATACACTGGTCATTTGTTAAGTCGTTTAGCTGGTCTAAATTTGATACTTCTAAGTCAATTCCCGCTACCTTATAGCCCAAGGTTAGAAACTTTCGGACTATTTCTGCCCCGATGCCCTGATTTGCCCCTGTGATGACAGCCACTTGGTCCCTAATTTCTATCACCTACATAATCTATCTCAATAATTCTCTGTAGGCTACTGTCCATGAACTCTAATTTTCCTAGGAGTAAATAATATGAGTGCAAACCCAATCCATCCCTTTGACATACTTTCAATTGATTCGCTTTTGACCGCCGAGGAAATAGAGATTCGCTCTTGGGTACGAAAATTTACTGCTAATGAATTGATGCCAAATATTCATGATTGGTTTGAAAATTCAAGTACTCCAACCAAGGAACTTATGCGTGAGTTCGGTAAGTTGGGGCTATTTGCGATAAATAATGATGGGAAAATCCCGGTAGTCTCCGACGCAGTTTCGTATGGTCTCGCCTGTATGGAATTTGACGCAGTTGATTCCGCATTTCGATCATGTCTATCGGTGCAGAATTCACTGGTGATTTATCCAATACTTCGCTATGGAAGCGAAGAGCAGAAAAATCAATATTTACCTGGCTTAATTAGTGGCTCCGATGTCGGTGCTTTCGGACTTACGGAAGCAGACCACGGATCTGATCCTTCCAGTATGAAGACTGTTGTTCGCAAGGATGGAAAGGATTGGATTCTTAATGGCTCAAAAATGTGGATCACTAATGCGTCGATAGCCAATCTATTTATAGTTTGGGCACAATCCGATAATGGCATCTTGGGTTTCGTCGTACCTGCCGATACGCCAGGAGTTAGCATCCAAGAAATTCATGGAAAGCTCTCAATGCGTGCATCAAAAACAGGAGCACTTAACTTTGAAAATGTCCGGCTACCTGATAGCGCCCGATTACCCGGTGCTAATGGATTAAAGGCACCTCTTTCGTGCCTTACGGAAGCTCGCTTCGGAATCATTTTTGGCGTCTTGGGCTCAGCTCGTGACAGCGTCGAAGTGGTAACCAAATATGCGTTGGATCGTAAGCAATTTGATCGCGAATTGGCTTCTTTTCAATTGACACAGAGCAAACTAGCAGAAATGTCAGCATCGCTACTTACTGGTATGTTGCTCGCAATACATCTAGGAAGAATGAAACAGAATGGCAAAATTACGCCAGATATGATCAGTTTCGGAAAATTTAATAATGTGAAAAGTGCGCTAGAAATTTGTCGTCAAGCTCGTACGATTCTTGGTGCTGCAGGAATTACACTTGACTATTCACCATTTCGCCACAGCAATAACTTAGAAACTGTTTTAACCTATGAAGGAACTCATGAGATTCATTTACTTACTATCGGTCGTGCCTTGACAGGAATCCAAGCCTTTAAGTAAACGAGTTCGTGTCAAGATCCACCACCCAATCAGTAGGGTTAAACAAGGTCCGGCAATCATCGGGAATCTCGGGTTTATCAATTCTGCTCCTAGTCCAACAAATAGCACTCCAATAGTTGTTCCTGCAGTAAAAACTGAAATATATATTCCAACAAATCGGCCATTGAATTTATCTGGGCTAGCTTCCTGAACATATGCGTTGAGTGATCCAACCATCAACATTCCAAAAATCCCGGTGCTTATCAAACTCAATGAAAAGGTCGTTGGGGTTGGCGCAAGCCCCGTGACTATTGCGCAGAAGGTAAATAGCTGGGTTGAGCGAAAAATACGCGCAACACTCATGCGGCCTTGCACCCGTGATATGAGGATACCGCCAATGCCAAAACCTAGAGCGATTGAGGAAAAGACATAACTGAACTTATCGATTGGTAGGTCAAATTCCAGCCGAGCCATAATCGCGATGTAAGTTGGAAAATGCATGGACAAAAGGGATACTGCAAAAACATATAAAATAACAAGCTTTGTCTCAGCTTGCTCGCGAAGCCTGCTCACTCCCTCTGCAACCGTAACTTGTTCTGGTCGTACTTGCATAGTATCAAAATCGTAATTTACTGGTCGAAGTGCCCAGACCAATATCGCAGTGCAGAGATAAACAAATCCAACGAGATATTGGATGGCATGTACACCAAATAAGGCCGCAATCGACCCAGCTATTATTGGTCCAACAAATCGTCCAAAATTAAAACTTAAAGAATTCAGGCCGATTCCTCGAGCAATTCGCTCAGCTCCATTTAGCTCTGTTACATAGGCGAGTCTTACAGGTCCATCTACGGCTGAAACTAACCCAAAAAGTGTAGTCACTATTAACAGAAGCTCAATCGTAAAGCGATTATTCTGAATCAGAAACCCGGAAACTACAGCAATCCCAGAGAAGCTGAGGTTTGAAATTACTAGTACTTTAGCTTTGTTATTCCGATCTGCAATCTTGCCTCCTTGCAAACTAAGGATAAACGCGGGCAAAAATTGAAGTGATGTAACTACCCCGAGTACGATTGCTGATTTAGAAATATCTAGAGCAATCCAGTCTTGATTTACTCGCTGCATCCAGAGAGCAGAATTTGTAAAGAGAGTTATCGCGAAGAACCAGCGAAAGCTATTTTCATACATACACTCAAAAACCTACACTGAGCGTAGATGAAAAGCCACAAACTTTCCTGGTCTAAAATTGAATTAGGCTAAATTACTTTATCGAGGCCTCATAAATGCTCTGAATTGTTGCATTCAGCATCGCATCAAAATCAGTATCGCTTTGTTGAGCGCTTAGCCCCTCAGCTAGCGCCCTTGAGAAAGAGGCAATAACGCCAGTATTTTCAGCAAGCATTTGATTAGCAACTTCTCTTGAATATCCACCAGAGAGAGCAACGACTCTAACAACGCGAGGGTGATCTACTAGCTCTTTA
>Ga0169931_10007603_pt1 | contig 16030 bp, 17 predicted proteins | sample Kivu_15m_20L_FD_129675 | JGI IMG/M metagenome (GOLD analysis project Ga0169931, IMG submission 129675) | Freshwater microbial communities from Lake Kivu, Western Province, Rwanda to study Microbial Dark Matter (Phase II) - Kivu_15m_20L... | ecosystem: Environmental > Aquatic > Freshwater > Lake...
GACGACCGATTGGATTTCCAGCAAAGCGGAGCGGTCCGCCGCAGCTTCGGCAGCCCAGCGGGTCGCAGGAAACCATGCGACAGCCGGCAATGCCAAGCAAGGCGCGATAAATGACGCGAGCCGTTTGATCAGAATCATGAGCCTATCTCACTATTGGGGTTTTAAATGTTTTTAAAGGTCTTTGAGCAGATAAAGAGATCCGGCAGCCTCCTCGCTCTTGCCGGACCTTCATTTGTTATTCGCTCTTGGCTTTACCCTTAAAGCAACCGCAAAAAAAGTCGGTTACCCGTTGGCAGCAATTTTTCCTCTGAGTCGTTTCGCCATCGCTATCGTCATCCTCTCTAGTTCGGACCAGAGGCTGGGTTTCCCGGCCAAAGGCGTCGTCGACTGCGTCCTCGTCGCCCTTGTCTTTCAGCGTCACGCGCGAAGCAAGCAGGTCGGATTCTCGCACTGCGTTCGGGCTATTGGGCGGAGCGAGGGCATTCAGCGCGGCATCATCGACTCTTTCGGATACGCTTTCACGAGTATGGTCGCCGGTTGAAGGGAGGCGCGGATCGGTGTAAGGCGTTTTTTGATCCTCGAAGAGCGCGGCGAGGTCAAGGGAACCGGAACGGTTCCTTGGACTTGCCAGAGGACTGTCTGCTTGTGTAGTCATAAGGAAACTCCTTGGGTTAAAAGGGGTTCCCAAATCTACACTGACGTTTAAGATATCGTCAAGGAATGGTTTTACGATATAGCAGGGCTCTGCCCTGCGACCCGGCAAAGGGCTCTCGCCCTTTGCAAACCCATCTACATAGGATTCCCAAGGACGAAAGTCCTTGGGTAGGGGTGTGGGGACAACGTCCCCATACCCTGGTCAAAACCAAGCCAATACTTTGGCTCGCTTCCTGGCCAAAATTGAGATTTTGCCCAGGACAGGACTCGAACCTGCACACCCGTTAAGGTACAAGAACCTAAATCTTGTGTGTCTACCAATTTCACCACCTGGGCATGTGGGGCGAAGGGATCAGTTTACTTGTGAGGGTTCCTTTCGATCAAGCGCCGAAATAGCGATCTCCGAAGTCTCCCAGACCGGGGACGATGAATTTCTTGCTATCGAGCTCGGGATCGACGGCTGCCGTGAGGATTTTGACTTTGGGGTGCCGCGCTTCTACGGCGAGGATTCCGGGTTTTGCGGCCAAAAAGGTAACGAGAAGCGTGCGCGAAGGGTCTGCTCCTTGGGTTGCGAGATGGTCGAGGGAAAGGTTCGCGGTCCCTCCGGTGGCTAGCATCGGGTCGAGGAGAAAGACGGTTGCGTTGGGTGGGATTTGGGGGAGGTTCTCATAGTAAAGATGGGGCTTGGCGTCGCGTTCGCTCCTCCGGATGCCGAGAAAGCCGACCGAGGCGTTGGGCAAAAGGCGGAGGAAAGAGGGGAGGAAGGCAAGGCCGGCGCGGAGGATGGGAACCAAAATCGCTTTCCCGTTAAATAGGCTTCCTGAGGTTTCTTGGATGGGCGTATGGATGGCGTGCTTTTGGAGAGGAAGGTGCGCCGCCGCTTCTTGGGCCAGTAAGCCGGCCAGCCGTTCTGCGGCGAAGCGGAAGCCGGGGACGTCCGTTTCGCGCCGGCGGAGCAGAGTGAGGAAATGCTCCTTCATCTGACGGCCGCATTTGCTTCTTGCGCCTGATAGACGGGGTGGGCGTCGAATCCGATTTCGCGGATGCCGAAAATCGCGCGGGCGATCGATCCCCAGGGCGCGTCTTGATCGATGTGGAGGAGGATTTCGGTTTTTTCTTTATCTTTCGGAAGCGCCCCGATTTGGTATTGCCGGGCGAGTTCTTCTTGGATCTTTTCGATCGTTTCCATCGGATATTCTTGGAACTCGGTCAGCCATTTGTAGCCCCCCGTTTTTTGGATGCTGATGTGGAGCTGCTGGATTTCCCGCTTCGGGCGGACCGGCCCTTTTTCCTTCTCTGGCTTCAATTCCGCCAGGCTGATCTCGGAATCATAGAGCGCCGCGCGGGAGATCGCGAGGGTGGCGAAGAGGGATAGCATCAAAAAGAGAAAGTCGATCATGGGGGCGAAGTTGAATTGGTGCCCGGGACGGATCTCGTCGTGGGGGATCAGTTCCATCGATTGCTATGGCCTCGGGATGAGGGCGCTCAACGCGACCGCTTGGTTCTCTACTTGGCTGAGCGTTTTTACGAGCCGGTATTTCAGCGTTGTCGAAAAGAGCATCGAGAGAATGGAAACGATCAGGCCTGCGACCGTCGTTCCAACCGCGATTCCAAGCCCATCGAACAAGGCATTGATGCTCTCCACGGAACGGTTCACATCGTAAAACGCGTAAAACATCCCGATCACCGTCCCTAAAAGTCCGAGCATCGGGGCGACGATCGCGATGTCATTTAACAGGGAGAGCCTTTGCCAAAAGGGGGTCGATGCACGCTTCCCTTCGGATTTCATCGCGTCGACCATCACGGCAGGTCCTAATTCGCGCGTCAAGAGGCCGGCGTTAACGATCGACGAAAGGAGGTTCGGCTGTTTTTTGCAGGCGTCCTTCGCAAGGTCCCATTTCTGGCCTTCGAGAAGAGACCGGAGCTGGGTCAAATAAGGTCCCGGCATGATGTCTTTCTCCCGAAATGTCGCCAGAGTATAGAGCCAAATCGCCATCGATCCGATCGACATCAGTCCAAGCATCCCATAAATGAAAGGGGATGAGGAAAAAATTTTCTTGATATCGATGAGCTGCGAGGCTGCGCCGGTAGAATCGGGCCAAATGGCTAAGGGTAGGGCCAGTAGAAGGGGAGTCCAGTATCTCATTGTAAAAACCTCCGCTTTTTGAATCTACCAACTCGCCAAACATTGGCGCAAGCCTTATAATGCTGCGCATGAAAAAAGCGAGAGACCTGAGAATCCCTTTTGTTTGGGAAGAGAGGCGGCCCGTTTTATTGGACCGCTTCCTCTATGTTCCGGACCACTACGATAAACATGAGGAATGGAGTCCGGTCCCTTGGAGCGATCCGGCCGTTTTCGGCAACGACCGACCCGTCGTCCTCGAATATTGCAGCGGCAACGGGCAGTGGATCTCTGAGAGGGCGAAGCTCGACCCGGCCCGCAACTGGGTGGCCCTCGATGTACGCTTCGATCGCTGCAGGAAGACGTGGGCGCGCATGCACCGCGAAACGATTCCGAACCTCTATATCCTTTGCGGCGAGGCGAGGGTTTTGACACGCCATTACATCCCGAAGAAGAGCGTCTCGGAGTTTTTCGTCAATTTCCCCGATCCCTGGCCGAAGCTCCGCCATGCGAAGCACCGGTTGATCCAGGCGCCCTTTTTAGCTGAAATGGCCGCCGTTGCGAAAGCGGGGGCTAAAGCGGCCTTCGTGACGGACGATCCGCCCTACGCGACTCAGATGCTGTCGGAACTTGCGAAATGCCCCTCTTGGCGCCCCTTGCTTCCGGCTCCCCACTTCAGCCTGGATCCTCCGGACTACGGAAACTCCTATTTTTACGACCTTTGGAAACGCAAAGGAAAACAAATCCATTACATCCCTTATTACTTATGAAACGAATGATCCCTTGCCGCGTCAACGATAACCTCGATTGGGAGCCGATTCTGAAATCGGCCGGAGAGTGTCAAAATATCACTTGGGAATTCGACCTAGGGCTTGACGCGCCCTATTTTCCGATCGAAGACGAGCTGACCTTTTCCGGCCTGAAATTCGCCCTTTCCCGCTTCTCCAAAGAGGTGTGGCCTCTCTATGAGGAGAGAACCTCCGGGGCCGTCCTTTACAGGGGGGCTGCCGATTTTTCCTCCCATTTCCGATGGTCGGAGAACCAGGAGGAAAATTGGAAAACCTGGAAAGAGGGGAGGCCGGAGGCGTCCGAGGCGCACCTTCGTCGCCTTTTTTGCGCCGATGCGTTCGCCCACTATTTTCAGATGCTCGCCCATGCGCTGCCCGACGAGCTGCCCCTGACCCTCCATTTTGACACGTCCGGCTGCGGCACGCCCGCAGAAAAACGGCAGCTCCTATCAAAGGAGAGATTTGAGCATTTCCATATCGTCACCGAAGAATCGGCGGCATCGCTTGCCGTCTTGATGCCGCCTGAGGAGCTTTGCAGCGGAAGCGTACTCTCGAAAATCGACCGGCTCCTCATGTCGCTGGATGAGCCTTACCGCGTGATCGAAGAGGCGTTTTTGACGGAATCTTGGGACGGCGTCGACCAAATCTATGTGATTTCGGAAGCGGTCAGTTTCCAAGGCAAACGGAAGCTAATGGGGTTTTGCGCCGCGGGAGGATTGGTTTTAGTGGAGGGGGCGTCGTTGGGTTTGCCGAATGAGGCGCCTGCGGAAAAATTTCGGGGCAGAGGGATTTGAACCCCCGGCCTACTGGTCCCAAACCAGTCGCGCTAGCCAAACTGCGCTATACCCCGAACGTTAAAGTGTAGTAGTCTAGCTGAATTCGGTAATTTTAGCAAAGAGCCTACCTAGACTTGCCAATAGAAAAATTTTTTGCCATGGTGAAAGATATGTTCATGCAAACCGCTGCCTACAAGAGGCTCGAGGCCCATCAACCGGTCGATTTGACGGTTGCTTTAACGCCGGAACGGATCGAAAAAATGGTGCTGAAAGGGGTCGGCTTCGACCTGTTTTACGCCTGCGAGCGGGTTTCGTCCGAAATCCTCGACGACCTCTACGCTCTTGCGAGCGAAACGCACGCGCTCGAAAAAATGCGGCAGATGCAGTCCGGGGAGACGATCAACCGGATCGAAGGGGTCGAGAGCGAAAACCGCTCCGTCCTCCATACCGCGATGCGGGACCAATTTTCCGACAAGCAGACTGCAAAGCCGGCTGCCGAGGCGGCGGAAAAAGCAGCGCGCGAGCTTAAAAAACTGGAGCAGTTTTTAGAAAAGCACGAGGGGCGTTTTACCGACCTCGTCCAGGTTGGGATCGGGGGATCGGATCTAGGCCCGAGAGCCCTTTGCATCGCCCTTGAGCCCTTTTACCGGCCGAACCACCGGGTTCATTTCCTCTCGAATGTCGACCCGGACGACGCGAACCGGATTTTGAGCGGGCTCGATTTGAAAAAGACGCTCATCGTCGTCGTCTCGAAATCGGGGTCGACGCTCGAAACGCTGACGAACGAAGAGTTCCTCCGGACGAGAATCCGCAAGATCGGCCTCGATCCGAAACACCATTTCATTGCGGTGACAGGGGAGAAAAGCCCCATGGATGACCCGTCGCGCTACCTGGCTTCGTTTTACATGTGGGATTTTGTCGGAGGCCGCTATTCGGCGACTTCGATGGTGGGGGCGGTGGCGCTGGGATTTTGCTTAGGGTTTCACGGTTTTAAGGAGATCCTGCGCGGAGCCCATGCGATGGACCATCATGCGCTAACGGCCCCGCTCCGCTCCAACTTGCCGCTCCTGTCGGCCCTTCTCGGCATTTGGAATCGAAATTTCCTCAAGCTGCCGACCGTCGCGGTTATCCCTTATTCCCAAGCACTCCTTCGTTTCCCTGCGCACCTGCAGCAGCTCGACATGGAGTCGAACGGCAAGCATATCGATCAAAATGGCCAGCCTTGCGGTTTTCAAACAGGCCCGGTCATCTGGGGAGAGCCTGGAACAAACGGACAACATTCGTTCTACCAGCTGATCCATCAAGGGACCGACATCATTCCGCTCGAATTCATCGGCTTCAAAAAGAGCCAGAGCCTCTTCGATCTCGAGATCCAGCATACGACCTCGCAGGAAAAGCTCCTCTCGAACCTGTTCGCCCAGTCGATTGCTCTCGCTGCGGGTCAGCAAAGCAAAAACCCGAACAAGCAATTTATGGGCAACCGCCCCAACCGAGTCCTCATGGCGGAGCGCCTCGATCCGTTCACCTTGGGAGCCCTGCTCGCTTACTACGAACATAAGGTGGCGTTCCAAGGGTTTATCTGGAATATCAACTCATTCGATCAGGAAGGGGTGCAGCTGGGGAAAGTCCTCGCGACGAAAATTCTATCCCGTTTCAGCGCAAAACGAACCAAGGGAAAGGCAGAGCCGTTCCCCTTGGCGGAAAGCTATTTCAAAATCTTGGAAATTTAAGTGAAGTTTCTGTCTGCTTTAATCCGGTCGTAAGCTTCGCATAGATCTTGGAATTTCTTGGTGGTGTCATTGCCGGGATTTTTATCCGGATGGAGGCGAAGCGCTTTCTTTTTATAGGCTGAGCGGATCTCCTCAACCGTCGCGCTCTCGGTCAACCCAAGCAATCCGTAGTCCTTCGGCGTGGCCTGTTTCTGAGGAGCGGGAGGAGTGTAGCTGCAGGTACGCCGCGGGCCGCTTGAAGAGGCGCTTTTTCCTTGGCTGAAATACTCTGTGTATGCCCTGGACGTTCTTTGTTGGACCGGATCCGGTTCTTTCACATGGATAAATGGGTGTTTTACGAAGAAATCCGGAGAAGCGAACCGTTCATTCCCACAGGAAAAATGCGGCTGAGAAGCAAGAAGAAGGACGAAAAGGAATAGTTCCGGCTGGGTTCCAAGAAGAAGGGAATAAAGGGTTAGATCTTGCAACAGCGCATTTACGGCGATGAACGGGCCGGGTCCTCTCGAAGCATTCACATCAAACATTGATTTCCTGGTTTTTTTGTTTTTGTGTAATTTATGTTATAAATAAAAAAGTATAAAAGTTCAAATTATTTTAAATTCTTGGATTATTTTGATCTGGGGATCCATTTTCTATATGGATCTCCCTCTGGGGAGACAGATCGGGAGGAAGGATCGGGGTCGTAATGAAGACTTGTCCCAAAAAGGCAAGCCGCTTTTGGAAATGGCATTGTCTTTTGCCATCCAGGGCAAGGCCCCAGTCGTCGACGGCCATGAGAGGGGAGCAACCTAGTTTGCCTGCCATCCGGTCCCATTCGGCAAGGCGCAGCGATGCTGCTGCCGTTTTTTTCTGTCCTTCGCTGGCAAAGGTTTTCGCGGCTCGGCCGCCGATCGAAAAGGAGAGGTCGTCGCGGTGAGGGCCGATCGAAGTGAGGCCTAGTTCCCTGTCGCGCTTTCGGCTTTTTTCGAGATTTTTGAGATAGTGGTCGGGCGAGGAAGCGTGGTAGCGAAGCTCGTGGGTTTCTTGGTCGGTCAGGGCGTTTCCGTGGCTGGCCAGGGAGGGCTGGAGATCTTCCACAAGGCATTTCCTCGCTTTGTGGAGAAACGCGGCGGAATGAGCCATCTCCGCTTCCCAGCATTCGATGGGATCGTCGTGTTGCGTCCGCAGGAGGCAGTTCCTCTGTTTCATTGCGCGCCAAAACCTTGCGTAATGGTGGACGTAGAGGGGATCGCTTTGAGCTAGGTGCAGATCGAGGAAGCGGCGGCGGAGGGCGGGGGAGCCTGCGATCAGCTCGCAGTCTCCCGGTGCATGGAGGACGAGGGGAAGGGTTCCCAGAAGGGGATTAAAGGAGGCATACGAAGTCGCATTGAGTTGAAGCCGCTTATTTTGCCCGTCGAATGAGAGTTTCACCGTCTGGGAAATATTGTGCTGCGCGATTTCCGCTTCGAGAAAAAAAAACGTTTCCCCTTCTCGGATGAGTTCTGAGAGATGGCTTGACTTAAGCGATCGTCCGGTCGCAAGGAGCGAGACGGCTTCGAGAAGATTGGTTTTTCCCTGTGCGTTATCGCCCCAGATGACATTGAGTCCGGGGGCAAACGCAATTTCCGCTTCTTTGAAATTGCGGAAATTGCGCAAGTAGATAGATTTAAGTTGCATCGACGGCTGCAGGTTCCCGAGGAGCCGAGGGCTCGTTCAAACGCATCGGCATGATGACGAAGAGGGCGCTAGTCGAGTCGGTGACGATGCCCGGATTGTGGGCGTCGTTGAGGCCGAAGCGGATTGTCTCGTCTTTACTGTGGCGGAGGATATCGAGGAAAAAATACGGATTGAAGGCGATATCTAGCTTTTGCCCGGAATAATCGACCGGCATGCTGACTCTTCCTTCGCCGATTTCGTGGCTTGTGGCAGTCAGGTGGAGCTGGCCTGTCTCGAAGCTGAAGCGCACCGAGTTGCTCGTATCGGATGTGAAGAGAGACACTTGGCGTAGGAGCGCCATGAGCTCTTCGCGGTGGATCGAAAAGCGGCTTGCCACTTTGTCGGGAATGACCCGGTCGACATCCGGGTACTGCCCGGCGAGGAGTTTGGAAATCAGAGTCAAAGAGCCGGCCTCTAAAGCGATTTTGTCATAGCCGAGAGTCAGAGTTGCGGGAGCATCGCTTTCATCGAGCGTCTTGATCATCTCTTCGACCGCCTTCAGAGGGATGACATAAGCGCCTTGAAGAGAAGGGTCGATCGCGACGGACGCCGAAATTTTCGAAAGCCTTTTTCCATCGGTTCCGATGAAGGTAGCCTTTTGCTGAGCGATTTGGAGCTGGACGCCGTTCAAGGTGAAGCGGCTGTCTTCCCTCGCTGCGGCGAAAACCGTTTTCGAAAGCATCTCTTTCAACGAGGTTTTGCTGAGCGAAATTTCAGGCGAGCCGGCTAGATCGGGCAGATGCGGAAATTCGCTCTTATTCATTCCGTTGATCTTGAAGACGGAAGTTCCCGTCGTGATTTCTGCCGCCTCGTTCGTTTGGGCGCTGATTTTCACTTGCGGCGCGGTGAGTTCGCGGATCAGTTGAAAAAACCGTCGGGCCGGCAGCGCGATCGATCCTTCTTCGATCACTTTCGCTTCCGAATAGCATCTCATGCTCACGGTTAAATCGGTCGCGCTCACAATCAGCTGGTCGTCGATCGCCTCGAGGAGGACGTTCGCAAGGATCGGGATCGCCGGTTTTGCGGGGACGATATTCTGGATTTTGGAGATGACGTTCACAAGATCGGATTTCGCGATGACCGCTTTCATTGGATTGCCTCGTATATGATGTATTCCGTCAAAAATAGTTCATCCAAGCCGGCTCTGTCAACTTGAACTTCGGGCAGGGAAAAACAGGGCTCTGCCCTGAAACCCGTCAAAGGGCTATACCGAACGTGATTCAAGAATCGGGAAATTGGCAAGGCTGGCGCCCAGGATTTTCATCAGGCCGTAGGCCGGCGCGCGAGGGGCTCCCTATTGACTAATAGGGGGCCCGGAGCGCGGATGAAAAGGCGGGGATGCCAGCGCAGCCAAAAACCGATTCTTGAATCACGTTCGGTATAAACGCCCTTTGCAAACCCATATATAGGATTCTAAAGGGCTTTCGTCCTTTTGTTGGGGTATGGGGACAACGTCCCCATGATGCGTTCAGCCTTCGTCGGAGCCGCGCTGGATGGCTCGCTTTGAATCGCGCTCTTTGAGCGCAGCCCGCTTGTCGTAGGCTTTTTTTCCTTTCGCGACGGCCAGGCGGACTTTGGCAATCCCTTTTTTATTGAGGAAGATGGCGAGCGGGATGAGGGCAAGACCTTTTTCAGCGGTTTGCTTGCGGAGTTTTTCGATTTCGTTTTTATGGAGGAGGAGCTTGCGCGGGCGCCTTTCTTCATGGTTGTGAATGTTGCCGAAACTGTAAGGGGCGATGCTTGAGTTGAGAAGCCAGGGAGTTCCTCCTTTGATATCGACGTAGGCGTCTTGGAGGGAGCCGCCGTGGTTGCGGAGCGATTTGATTTCGGTCCCGAGGAGGACGATGCCGGCTTCGAACGTGTCGAGAACCTCGTAATCGTGGAAGGCGCGCCGGTTCGAGACCAGCTCATTGGACGGTTTAGACATGAGCGCTTCTTTTTTTGGTTAGGCCGTAGGCGAAAAGGAGGACTAGGACCGCCCAAAACAAGAGGTCGAAGTAGGGGAACGTAATGGAAAACGACTGAACGCAAAGCTTAAGCCCGATCCAGGCGATCATCCCGTATGCAGCCGTGTCCAGACGTGGGAAACGGTGCATGATTGTCGTGAAGAGATGCGCCGCATAGCGAATCGCGAAGACGCCGATCATTCCTCCGATATAGACGATCCAAAGTTTTGGGTGGAATGCGGCTTCGGCCACCGTGGTTCCGATGAACGCAACGCCGGCTACGATCGAATCGATGGCGAAAGCCAGGTCGAACAATTCGATGACGGCGATCGTCATAAAGAAATTGTGGGTGGGCAGAGGGAGCAGCGGATCGTTTTTCTTTCTCCGGAAAAAGTGGTGGAGCGCAAGATAGATGAGATAGCCGCCGCCTGCGAGCTCGACGAAAGGGAACTTTAAAAGATAAGCGATTCCCAACAGGCCGGCCAATCGGAAAACCCAAGCGGATAAAAAACCGATGTAGAGGGCTTTATGCCTCAGCTCCGGCTTAAGGCGGCTTGCGACGAAAGCGAGGACGATCGCGTTGTCGGCCGAGAGGATGATTTCCAGGAAAGACAAGACGAAGACGCGGGGGATGTCCCCTAATGAAAAGGTTTGCCCGAAAAATTCCATGCGACCACTCACTCTTCAAAAAAGAAACGGCCGAAAGGCGTTACCGCGAAGCAATCCCTTCCGGAGCAGGTTCCCGTCGCCACCATGCCCGTTTCGAAGAGCCATTCGAATACGGTCGCCTTCAAGAGCGCCTTTTCGCCATCCGAATACACGGGCAGGGCATATTTCCAATGTTTTCCCGTCCGTTTCAGCATCACGACGGAATGCTCGCTCAGCGTCACCATAACCCCTTGGACGAAATCATCAAAGAAAATCCAATCGCCATGCAAGACTCGCTTCAGAGATTTTTCCGCTTCGCGGATGTTCCGGTCAGTCGCAATTTGAGTGGGGAGAGAGGGGTTTAAAATCCGGTTTTTCGAAGAGCGGTAAAGGTGGAGGGCCCGGTTTTCCAAAGACTGGGAAAGCCAGGCGGCGGCCCCCGGCGCAGGGGTGAGTTTCCCCTTGTCGAAGGCAGCGAGGTCGATCAAGACTAGTTTCTGGATGACAGAAGCAAGATACTTATCGGCGAAAGCCAGTTCTTCCTTGGTCTCCGTTTTCAGGGCGCAAAGAGGCGCGAGATCGAGCGCCGTTTTCCTAGGGAGCGCGGATCCCGGCTCGACTCCCGGAAGCGAGAGGGGCTTTTTGGCTGCGGCTCCAAGGAGCGAAGACATGTCTTCGATGAAGGCGAATTCCTTTGCCCGGGTCTTGGAGACTTTCATTCCGGGGCCGATCCGGGGGGCTTCGGTGCTCTTTAAAAAGCGGAGGTATTGATGCCATTCGTAAAATGGGGTCAGGACTTCGATCCAGTGGTCGTCTTCCTTTTGGTAGGAAACGCAGCCGATGAAGTTGAATTCGAGAAGGAGCATGATCTCTTCGAAGTCGCGGCGTTCCAAGTTATATTTAGCGATGATGTCGCTGGAGTATAGCTTAAAATCGGGAGCCGAAAAGAGATCGGATACGATCCCCCCTGCCCTTGGGTCGGCAAAGTTCAGATCGAGGAGGTAGCGCTGGAAGATCTGGGGAGTCAAAAGGTATTTTTCAACGATCGATTCAAAGATATTGTTCGATGTGCGGGGGATGGCGTACCAAGCCGGGAGAAAGTGGATCGGAACCTTCCGGAGGAGCGCTGAAAGGAATTCCATATCGGGCTTAAAATCGGGGTCGAAGCGGACGATCTGGAATTCGAAATATTTCCTCAGCTCCTTGTCGACGATGAGGGAGTCCTCTTGGATCGTAAAAAGCCCCGACCGAGCCAATTTTTGGAGGGTTGGGGCGAGATCTTCCTCTTCGCAGCCTAGGCTCCGAACCAGCTTTTTAATCGAGATTTTCAGGGGGCTGAAGAGGATTTCTTCCAAGACCTCGAGGTCGAAGGAGGAGATGTCGGCCATGAGCATCCGTCCCTCGATGTCCTGAGGGCAGTTATAGTCGGCAAGATTCACTTTGTTTTTACGAATCGAAGATACTTCTAGCATCTCAGGCAGTCTCTAATAGGGGATTGCCAGATACTATATAGAACCGGGTGGATTGGAAGCAAGACGCACCCTCAGGATCTCAGTTTAGCGAAGTACTCGAGCCGTTTTTTCATCTCCCGCTCGAACCCTCGTTCGACCGGAGCGTAGAAAGAAGCCGGAGGCATCTCGTCGGGGAAGTAGCGCTGTCCGGAAAACCCGCCGGGCGCATCGGGGTCGTAGATGTACCCTTTTCCGTAGCCCATTTCTTTCATCAGGCGGGTTGGGGCGTTCAAAATGTGTTTGGGCGGCGATAGATGCCCTGTTTTCGCCGCGGCCTCTTTCGCTTTGCCGAATGCCGTATAAACCGCGTTGCTTTTTGGGCTAAGAGCGAGGAAGAGAACGGCTTCCGCAAGCGCTAATTCCCCTTCCGGCGAGCCAAGGCGGCGATAGGCGTCGTAGGCGGCGAGGGTCAGGCTAAGAGCCGAGGGTTCTGCAAGGCCAATGTCTTCGGAGGCCATCCGGATGAGCCTCCTTGCAATGAACAAGGGATCTTCTCCCCCCTCGAGCATTCTGGAGAACCAGTATAGGGCGGCGTCGGGATCGGACCCTCTGACCGATTTATGAAGGGCGGATATCAGGTTATAATGTCCCTCCTTGTCTTTGTCGTACAACGCCGGCTTTTTTTGGAGCAGCGGGGTCAAGTCATCGATATCCAGAAGCGGGCCGGTTTGGGGCAGAGGCTCGAGCGATTCGAGCAGGTTCAAGAGATGGCGGCCGTCGCCTTGGGATTGCGCGATCAGGTGCCCCCTTGCTTGCTGCGTCAAATGGAGAGGGCGGTGCTGCGACTCGTAGCGCCCAAGGATTTTTTCTAGGGATTCGGGCGAGAGGTAATCGAGGGTTAAAACCCGAAGCCGGGATAAAAGGGCGTTATTTAAGGCGAACGACGGGTTTTCGGTCGTTGCACCGACAAGAACGATGCTCCCGTCCTCGAGAAAGGGGAGGAAGATGTCCTGCTGAGCCCGGTTGAACCGGTGAATCTCATCGACAAATAGTAGGGTTTGCCTGGAAAAGAGGGGGTTTTCATGCCCCTCTTTCAAGATTTTTTTGAGCTCCGACGAACTGTTGAACACTGCGCTGAGCACGACGAAAGGAAGATTGAAAGCGGATGCATAGAGCCGCGCGATTGTCGTTTTGCCGCATCCGGGCGGCCCGAATAAAAGGAGAGAAAGGGGATGTCCGGATTTGATCAGCCGCGAAATGTAACCATTCGATCCGACCAAATGTTCTTGTCCGGCAATTTCATCAATCTTCGACGGACGCAAACGTTCGCTAAGCGGCACATATCGCATCATGGCATCCAGAATATGTGAATTTTTTCATAAATGCACACAAAATCCGGATTCGAAATTCGATTTACGTAACTCGCTTAAAATCAAATATAAACGATTTTCTTGACTTATTTATCCTGCTGAATATCAATGCTCTGTGAATTTCGTTTTGATTTTTGCCTGAATTTTTCTAGTTTTGAATTTTTTTTCCGATTTTTGATTTTCGGAAAATTGCCCTCACAGATACTTCTGGGCAGAATTTGATTTGATTTGCGATTTTCATTTTCTAACAAAACGACATTACAAATTTGAAATTATTTACTAAAATGTGTATACTTAAGTTTGTAAGGCAATTAAGGAGCGCGGGATCCCCCGCTAGAAATCAAGAACCCGGAAAGGGCAAAACTTGGTTTTCATCGAGTTCCGTTGCACTTGCACCTAAAGGAGGAAAAAATGGTAAAACGCAGAAAAAAAGCTGCCCGCAAAACCGGCAAGCGCAAAACAGCCCGCAAAGGCCACAAAAAAGCACGCAAAACTGCTAAAAAACGCACCACGAAAAGAAAGAAGCATCGCCGGCGCAAAGGGGCTTCTGCTGCTTCAGTTATGTCTGTAGAGCAATAAGCTTTTCGTTCTAAACGAGTTTGGGTCGAGCAAGGCCTCAAGGCCTGCTCGATTTTTTTTATCCGATTTTTCCCTCGAACGCAAATTCCGAAATTTTACGCCTGGTGGAAGGGGTTTCCCGTTGCTGCAAATCCGGGGAAAGTCCCGATTTCGCCCCTTTCCTTCCAATTGCGAACATGGCATGGATTTCAAAATCCTTCGGGATGAGAAGCCGGGCCTTTTCGTAATCGAAGCCTTCCATCCCATGGACGACAAGCCCCCGGCTCGTCCCTTCCAGGCAGAGGTTCTCCCATGCAGCGCCTGTATCGAAAGCATGCGTATGAGAGGGCTTATTGGATTTTTCAAAAGTCGTCCGGGAAAAGAAAAGGCCTAATACGGCGGCTTTCGAACACCACTCTTTATTGAAGTCGACGAGCAGACTGAACAGTCTCTCCCAGTATTGCGTGTCCCGTTTGACATAGAGGATCCGCCAGGGTTGGGCATTGTATGAAGAGGGCGCCCATCGGGCCGCCTCGAACAGAGGAAAGAGCTCCCCATCCGCAATCGGCTCTCCCGTCATCGCGCGTGGCGACCAGCGGTTCAAGATCAATGGGTGGATCGGATAGTCGGGATGCCTGGCATGCTTGATTTCGTCTGCAACAGCGTCTTTCATAAAAATTCCTTGTCTGCCATGATCCCCGATTTCCGAATAACTCGCAAGCGATGGAGATCATGATGAAACACAAGCCGCAGGCAAACCGCTCAAGCCCCCCTCCTCAAATCGGCCGGAGGGAGGAGGAATTTTTAAGGCATCTGGAGAGCGAAGGGGAGATGATAGACGATCATGGTCCGACGATCGTTGGAAAACGGGATCGGAAGCCTCTTTTGCAAGATCCCGAAAAAGATCGATGAGCCTATATACCGAACGTGATTCAAGAATCGGGAATTTGGCAAAGCCGGCGCCCGGAATTTTCATCAGGCCGTAGGCCGGCGCGCGAGGGGCTCCCTATTGACTAATATGGGGTCCAGAGCCCGGATGAAAAGGCTGGGATGCCGGCGCAGCCAAAAACCGACTGTTGGATCTCGTTCGGTATAAAGGTGACGAAAAGCGCACAAAGGTCATTGTTAAGGAATAAAAGATAGGCTCGTAGATTCGATACTTTACGGAACGCTTCCGTAGATCACCCTATTCATATCCCTCTGAGGAAGAATGGCTCCTCGTTTTCAGGTGCGCCAGTTCCTTTTCTTTCATAGAAAGCCAAGCCTTCAAAAACTCGACGATCTTTTGGGAGGTTGCGTCTTTTTTCTCTTCCCATTTGGCGATTTCGACTTGAAAGACCCCGATTGATTGCTCAATCTCAATCGACCGAGAGAGGGGATCGTCGAACAGAGGCGAATTCGTAAATTCGTAAGGGCGTATAGGTTGCATGGCAAGATAGTGTAGCTTATGAGAGGATAGCTGCCAACAATATCTTCTTTCCGCTATATATGCGGTATGGCGATCCGTATTTCCCGGCGAGAGGTTTTTAATAACCTAGTCCGGATTAAAGATAGTATCTTAGCGAAGGGGTATGAAGAGGGGGTGCAGGCGTCTCCGAAAAGGCGCTATCCTGCATTCGTCAACCGCCATACAGGGGATTTACGTTTTGGAGACGCCGAGCAGGATCCTTATTTTATCGAAGAAAACTGGGAAAAACTAGAACTGACCTCAGTCGACGAAGCGGACACGGTCCGTTTTGCTGTCTCTTCCTCCCTTTCTGAGAAGATCCCTCCCGACCTGAGAGCCGATTCGGCTGCGCTCAAGATCCTATTTGAAACCATGGACATATTGAACCAGCTCGCTGCCCAATTCGAAAAAAAAGCCGAACAAGTTACGAACGGCGATGTGCCTTTCCGCCTGACGGATGTCCATGTCTTATCCGAACCCGAGAGGATCGATTCGCTTCCCGGATGGCGGGGCGAGATGACCCGCATCGAGGCGGAAAGCAATCTTGAAAACAAATCCCCAGGCGCTTACTTACTGCGTAAAGAAAACACCCTGCTCGATGAAATTGCCGGCCATTTTACTGCCGCTAACGAGATTCCTCTGCAATTCTATCTTTTGACATTTAACGGTCCGTCGGGAAAAATCAGTGATTTAATGATGATCGAAACGCAGTGGGGGTGGACCTTTTGCCAAGGAGAACCGGATCTCGCAAAACCATGCTACCGCTACGAATCGAGTCCATCCGCGCTCTTGCGAACGCTAGGGCGGCAAATCCATTCTCCCGCGTGAGGCTCCGCCATGTCTAA
>Ga0169931_10007604_pt1 | contig 16026 bp, 9 predicted proteins | sample Kivu_15m_20L_FD_129675 | JGI IMG/M metagenome (GOLD analysis project Ga0169931, IMG submission 129675) | Freshwater microbial communities from Lake Kivu, Western Province, Rwanda to study Microbial Dark Matter (Phase II) - Kivu_15m_20L... | ecosystem: Environmental > Aquatic > Freshwater > Lake ...
CCAGAATATTCTAGCGCTTTATGTATGTTCTTATTGCATATTTTCGATCAGGGTAAGACCAAAGCGGTATAAATTTTCTGAGAAAAAAAAGTTGAGTATTATCTAGAGCGCTGTGAATGATACCAAAGAAAAGAGAATAGGTGCTCTGTTTCGCTAAAAAAATGAACTTTTCATGTAAAATAATAATTAAAATATTAATAAGTATTGCCTGAATATTAATTAATTTTAAGTCAATAAAGAATTTGTAATTATTATTAATTTAAATTTATATTTTTTGTATCATCAAATTTGTTTTTTGCTGATAACTCCTACACATTTCGATGATGTAGTTACCTTATTTTTAACTGCAATCTATTTGAGTTATTTAATCATGTTTCCTAAGTTTATTTCCTGTTTGTTAGAATTTATATTGAATTTAGCCTGAGCTATAGGTGCCAAAACTTTATCCAAAAGATACTGATTGAGTAGTAAGACTTCTTCTTATTTTCTTATAGGCTCTTAAAGTATATATGGGCTGTTTTGAGCACAAGGTTCTGATCGAACTATATTTTCATGTTTTTCATCAGTTTATGCATCTTAGCTTGGGAAATATGAGTTGAATTCAGACGAAGGATATTTTATTACACAAAAGTTATCTTTTTCAGTATATTTATGCTAGGATTCTAGATTTGAAGGTACTATAGTGATTAAATCTCCGAAAAATGATTTTTTGTCAAGCGAATCACTAATTTTTTCAGGTAAAACAAGCATAAAACTTTGAAGCTGTCTTTCTTTTAAAATCTTTTTCAATGCCTCTTTATAATAATTTATTTTCTATTGATTTACTTGTGACTGTTGTAGTTTATTTCCTTTTTTGACCTCAATCTACGGAGGTGAAAACTCCATAATCAACTCTTAATTTACTTTTTAGACTTAAGTTTCAGTTATAGTAGTCATTTTGATTATAGATTTTAGTTAACCTAAGACTTTTGATGAAAAATGATCACTTAAGATTAAAATTTGTTTAGGCTCATATTAGTTGTATTAATAAAAATTTTAAAGAAGTTTATTGCTATAATATTCAAAGTTGCTACCTTCTAGAATATTAGAGAATTTAGGACTACTTTCAATATGTAAATTCATAGACCAATTTGCTTATTTTTTATTGATCATAAGTTCAGCTTTTGACTCATAAGGAACACTATTGTTTGTCACTAAATTTAAAAATAAATACCTTTTTTAATGATTTATTTGATTTCAAGCTGGCTAAATTGTTTTTTATCGCATACTATACGATATCCTCCTTATGACTTTCGAGAAATCAATGATATAGATTCAATAAGAGTTTATATCGACGTTAATGCGATATTATTATTGCCTTTTCCGAATAAAGAAAGAGATCTACCTTAGAGTGCCTCTACTATCTAATCCTTGAGATCTTCACTATCTTTTCCATAAATCATTCCCGTTGCCAAAACTGAAGCCTTTATTTTTTCATGTTTATTTAGATTCAGCAGCATATTTTCTAATTGAAAAACTTTTTGGTAAAAAATGTTCGGAATCCTTCTTTTGTAATTGGATTAGTTCCAAATGAATGGTTTTCTTTCTTGTTCGTTGATGATATTGTTCAGCAAAAGTTCTTTATCTTCTTGTTCCTACTAAAGTTAGAAACATCTCAGTCCACCCCAAGCCATAATCGTTGAAATTCCGATAACTTTAATCGTTTTTGTCAGTTGCGGTCCCACATAGTTCAAAACTGAGTAAAATATTTTTTACATTTGATCAAAATTTCAGCCTCATTTAGTGAATTCCTTAAGTCAAAAATCACAACATTGCAGTCCATAAGGCTTCTACAGGCTAAATCTGGATCAGTTTAAAACTATATTTTAAAAAATTTACATCGATAGAAGCATGAACACCTTTGTATTGTATATCTGTAGACGATGTTCCGATAATCAAAGTATGTTTTTCGACATCTATGTGATCATTTCTAAAGTGCTGAGTCAAGTGATAACCAAGAGAAGTCTGCAAGTTTGTGATGAAAACTTTTTCAAACATTTTTTTCTATAATTTAAAATTTACAATACTATAGAAAACATTTTTAATCATATAAGAAATGATAATCATACTATTGCATAATTGCATATTACGTTTTTAATCACTGAGCTTTTTGAAGACTGATATAATAATTATGTTTGAATTCAAAGCAGAAATATCGAAATAAGAACAGTAGGACTGTCTTAAAAAACTTTTGCATCAAAACGGCATGTGTTTGATGATCTATCCAGAGGTAATTAAAGAATTATCAAAGGGAAGCAATACTTCTTTGCTGACAGCTCTTGCTGAAACAATACATACCATCGAGTAAACCCTTCATTAGAAACTTATATAAAAAATATAGCACGATGCTAAAAATTTCGTAAATTAATAGTCATTTAGAGCCTTCCAAGACGTCTAGCCTATATCTATGATGATCTCACCATAATCGGTGATTTCAAAAAGCATCCATAAATAGTAAAATTTTCAAAAATAATATTGGAGCTTTTCAGCGTCAGCACAGAAAGAAGAATCAATCTTTTTTCTCTAGTCAGTAACGCAGACACAGGATTCAACTTAACTTGCTTGATAATAAACTAATCAGGCTATGAAGAAAGCATTAACATCGCTAGAATTGCCAATAAATATTACAATATCAAATAAAGAAATGAGTAAAGTAAGCATGAACTTTCTCTTGAAGATGTTTTCAGGTCGCCTCATCAGTCAGAACGAGATTAACTGACTGAAACTTACAAATCACAAGTAAATTATAGATTAAAAAAGAATCTTTAAGATAGAGAATAGGGAAGGAGCAAACCCGAAAACTTTAGGTCTGCGGCACAACTTCTTGATGACGTTTAAGAAACTTAATTAAACCTTAGGCGAGCCAAGTCATCTATGCCATATACTTAAAACTAAAATGCTTCTAAGCAAGCTGAGTACGATGGAATATCGCTAGGAGATCGGTTAGAATTGAGATAAGATGCACAATTAATAAATTAATGTAGTCAAGGACTAGATCAAAACAGTTAAGGTTATACTCAAATGCATCAAAATCCTCTTATGATGATGAGCCCTGAACAACAAATGTACTACATGTACTATCAAAACTCATATTACGCAGGAAAATCAGAAAATTATCTCAACTATCAGCAACATAATTCTATGCAGTCACCTTCAAAAATACAACCGTATAAAAATAATGTCGCAGCTACAGGCAACAATTATTATGCAAATAATACTAACAACTATCCAAATACTAATAATAACCTTACACCATTGAAGACCAATTAAAATAAAAGATACACAGGTCGACTTAAATTTTTCGATGATGCCAAAAATTATGGATTTATCATCATGGATGCCGATTAAAGCGATATTTTTGTTCACTATGACGATCTTCAAAAAGCAGGGATTTCGAGATAAATAATCAGATCTGTCAAAAACGAGATGTATATGCAGATACGTTTCAGCTTCAAAGTTATGGAATACTTTGGAAAATACAAAAATTCAAGAAAAGCAGTCGAACTAATTATAATAGATGATAATCTTGGACTAGTGAATACCTATCCGCTTCCTACAGAATGATTATTTTCATACTAATCAATTATTTTAAATCAATAGCATCAGTCAATCACCAGTTCATTACACTCTAAGTAAGAGATTTCTATATTACCTTATACTTAGCTGAAAATCCAATATTTTGTTTGAAATTTTCATCTTTTTCAACCTTGCTCAAGTCGTGTTTGAGATTATATTAAGCCGCAATATTGTTGAAGGTAGCAAGCTGTTCCTTAGGTTTAACATTTTCTATTTTGATTTGTCCACCTCCGTTGTAACATCCTCCTGGGCACGCCATTATTTAAATATAAGCATATTCACACTTATCTTTCTTGATCAACTGTACTACCTTTTGAATATTTCTAAATCCATAGCACTTAGCCATCTTAATTGTCTAATTCTTATCAGAAATAAATTAGTATTCAACAAAATCACTATTTCGTATCTCTTGCTTTTTTATTTATCTACCATTTAATCTTTTAATCAGATATTATAAGTATCCGTTCGATGTTTGATCTTCTAGAAAACTGTACGGAACTCCTTGGGTATTTTTGAAAAATCTATCAATCTAAAAATTTTAATCAGATTTTAATTAACGAAACTATTGTAAGGCAACTGTTTTGACTAAATCTAGCAACTAATTAGTAGTAATTGTGATGTCTACTTCTTTGATATTTTAATCAATTTCAAAGCGAATAGCCTATAATTTTTTATCATAACAAGGCATAACAGTGACTACCATACTTTCTTTTGAAAGATCTTTAATACATCGAGCTAGAACTTGCTGAGGAGATTTGATTTTGCTCATTAGCTTTACCACGCTTTCGGTCAAAGTTTTTTATGCATAGCAGATCCAGCCAGGGCATTAAGAACATAATAAAGTTTTTTCTTCTTTTGACATGTATTATTAGTAAATAAGCTGATGGCAAAGCTGAGTGCCTTACCATACATCAAGTACCCACTTTACTCCAAAATGTTTTTTGAAAAAAATACTTACTACAGAAAAAATGTCATCAGGTCTCCTTTTCAAAGAATTAGCGATTGAAAGTATAGACTGAGGGGCAATTATGACGACTATGTCTTTCTGAGCGTTGTCCTTAAATTGTTGAATCAGTTTTTGTATGCTCATTTGCTATATGAGAACTGATTATGCACTAGTTATGCATCCGCTACACGCCAAGCAGTCATTAAGCGAAACAGTTGCTTTTTCAGGTTTTTGAGCCTATTTCATTATTTTTGGTTGAATACAATTCTGAGAAGGGTTTATATAGTCATCGATTTGAGCCAATTTGACGATTCCTGTGAACATGCTTTTTGTAATAATTATCAACTTTTAGACAAATAGAGCGTATTATAGCTTACATAATAAAAATCTATAATCATAGTCAGAATCATTTTCTATTGTTGTTTTCATCCATCAATCGGCATTTTAGCTATTGACATATCATATCCTCAAAATACGCTTTGACATCTGAATCTAACTAATAATTTTATCCTTTTATGGGGAACTTGCTTCTGTAATAAAGGCCAAGATATCTGAATAATTTTTGCTACTTTTATCGAGTAAAAGCACTATGCTTTATATCAATCAAACCTGTAATGATCCATTAGTTCATTGTATCTCGATATACATTTTACTATATTTATCCATAATTGTTCTCAATAACTTTAGCAAGCTATCTAATTCCTTAGTAGCTTTTTACTGCGACTAAAAATCCATAATTTTTATTTTATTTAACCGTTTCCCAATAGTTTTTAAAAATGCTAAAGGAACTAGCTTGCTTTTACTTTTAACATTCTTTCGCGCATTTCAAAAAAATCTAGAAAATGACCTGCACAACGCCTTATCTGAGAATTTTGATAGAATATGACAATTTTTATTTCACTTCCATAAGCTACTTGTTGTCATGGATAACAATAGGAGTCAATTTTTAAACTTAATCTTTGAATCTTTCCTATCTCATTTTATCGATTATTTAGTATTCTTTAGCTATCGTTTCGTAACGTTTAAGTTCACTCTTGCACGATCTTAGTTAGATTTAGATATCATTTTTTAAACCATTTATAAGCAAGTTTTACTTATGTAGAGCCTAGTTGTCTTATTTCAGCTATCGATTTTCTGATATCATAGGTATTTGCGAAAAGACTTATTTTTGTTTTTCTATACTTTGCTGCTCGGAGTCTTTAGATTTCATAGAGTTGTATTAGGAAATTACAAGTTTTTTGGTTAATTCATCGATTTTCGATTGCAATCTAATGATTTATGTATCTTTGCTTCGAAGTTTAGTGCGCAGTTAGGCTATTTCTTACCTTAAATTTGTTTACTAATTCACAGACTAATATAGTGGCGAGCTTCTTTTGGCAGCTTCTTTTTTGATTTCGTAAAGGACGTTATGAACGGAATGCATTTAAAATATGATTATCGAATTAAAAAATAGTAACAGCTTTAATATTTATATATCATATGCATTGAATTAAAAATAAATAATGACCATAATGCAGGTAATAATATTATAATTTTCCGAAAACGATCATTGAAGTAAATTAGGAGGCATCTAGTTATCTTTCCATGGAGTAATTTGCTAGATGTTATAATGTTGGTGATAAAATGTTTTATTTAGATTTGGTTTATTTATTTCATTCTCAGAGTTTTTTGAACCAAAATAAATTTTGCGTGTGCTATAAAAAGGATAAATTTTTAAACTTTTTTTCTAATTTTTTTTGTTGTTGAAAGACTTTTACTAGGATTTACTTAATAATTTCAAATTAATGTTCAGATCGATCGAGTTTTTTAAAAAATACTTAACTTATCGTGTGATTCCGAACACTTAATATTACTATCTTGAAGTTTTTATTTTGCTCAAAGGGACGAAATCAGCTTATCTTATATTGTTACCGTGATTATTGAATTTTGCAGTTTTTGTACAAGTCTATTCATTTTTATATAAAAATTAATGACGAGATATCGTGCTTCCTTTGATTAATTTTCCTTTTTGCTTCCATTTATTATAAATAAGTTATTTTTTGTACTGGTTTTTGTTAATATTTGCATTTAAATTATTATTTTTGTTCAAGTTTAATGTCGCTCTACTAATTTTATTTATTTTATTGACATTAATAGATAATTTTTATGTCAATTATGATTATTAAGTTTGTTTTTGTCGATTTTAATGAATAAATTTTTATTAGGATTATTAAAGCTGAGGTTAAGTCAAATATCTTTTATGATTTCTATTCTATAAAGATGTCAAAAGGTCATAAAAATTGCTTATAGTTTTCAGTTGTGATGGAAGCGCAAGAGATCGAGTCGTGTAATTAGTGGGAGGAGTACAGATAGATCGAGACTTCTGACGAGCTTTTATTGATAAAGAGGGAGTCATATTTATATTTCTCATTATTATTTATTTTATATAAATATATTATGAGTAATTTTGTGACATCAGAATTGAAAATTGTTTTGACTAACTTAAATGAGATGTTTATTATATTTTGTTATGTATTTAACTTTTTGAAAAAAATGTTTATTTATATAAACATTCAAAATTTAGGCAACAGTATGACGACTAATCAAATATACATAAAATGAAAGGACTAAATCCTGAAAACTAGTCATTAAAGCACGTGACTAACATAAACTAGTCATATCTTACACAATAAGATGTGGATCTTTCTTTTTCAAGGGACTAAAAACTCAAACTAAAATCATATCTTCCCAACAAAATACAAAAGCCTTGGTAGGTCGTCAAAAAGATGTCTCAAACTTTACCCTCTGACGACTTTACCATTGAATCTGTTCTTCTTCAATACGAAGATGCAGACAACATGTAGCTTCAGGAAAGTTCGAAGCTAAAATTTTAAGATTGTTCAAACTAACATCAACATGAGGAGTCTGTGGAATACGAACCAACGAACTAAGAGATTTAACACTTTATGGCTAGGACTTCTAAATCTGAAGTATTGAGCTAAGAAGATATGAGAAAAAGACTTCGACAAATTGACACTGCGATCCGTGGAATGCAAATGTAGCGCAATCGGCTCAAATATTTTCTAAGAAAGGATCGATAAGCCCTTGAAAACTCTGAAATCGTTTAAAATTTATAAACAAAAGAATGTCCTTGCTGTGGAAAACTCATAAGTAAACTTTGCTTCCGATGCTAGCATATCTATTGCAAAGTTTAAAACTGTCCTAGAAAGAAAAAGCAAGTTCTTAATGCTAGAATGTTGACCAAAATGAGAGAAAAGAAAGGAGGCTCAAAAAGACTGAGAAGCAGAGATAAACGGAAATCCTAAGGTATCAAAATAAACGACTCTGATTCTGAAAAAGAAGATTATGAGCTTAGTGAAATCGAGGACTAGGAGAGTTGGTAAGAGGAATCTTCAACTGAGTAAAAAATCTTATTGAAGAAAGAATCTTAAGAAACTAGAAAAAAACTCAAAAAATAAGATTTGTTGCAAGTAAATTTAAGCGATATGTCAATTTTCAAAAGCGAATTGTATCTCGGCTCAGATCACTAATGATCATTATGATTAGTCTATGTGCTATTTGTTAATTAATTCGTTCTTATTATAAAAAAAATGCAATAAAGTAAGTTATACACGGTAGCTCAAAATTAGCTTAAAGTATAAAAAGGAATAAAAATTATGTAATATGCAACAGAATTTTATATTAATCGTGCTTTTTACCGACAGGGTGCAGTTTTTGTTAACAATGATCTACAAAACTAAGCAAATTCAAAATCTTAGATGACCTAAATATTTAGTGAACTGAACTAATAATTAATAAATCTTGATTTTAAACCCAAAAAAATGAAGCAATCTTAACAAAAAGTAGATATTGGAATCAAAAAAACTGTTTCTATAGACTTACATTAGCCTTTTCAAAAATAATAATCTTTGAATCAAAATGCCTAAAATGATCTAGACAAATATTTAGCTTAATAAGAAAAACACATAGAAAACGATTTTATTTAATTTGCTTCTCATATTTCAGATGAATAATAAAAAAAATTGCTTTCAATAATATACTAGACCTAAAAAGAAAGCTAAATTATCTAGCAAAGTTCGAAATCGATTTCCCTATCCAATATCAAGAAAAAAGAATAAGGTTTTATATAGAAACCTCAAATAACTCCAAAAAAGAAAATTAAAAATACTTCTTAAACAAAACTATCTAGTATCTCTAATAAATCTGACAAACATCCTATAACGATTCCTATATAAATTTCTCAAACTCTTTCAAAAAAATCGAAGTCTATAAACTAATAAAAAGATAAAAATCGATCGTAAAGTTTAATTTTATCCAATATTCTCGATAAATCGATATCAATGATTCATCAAACAAGTTCATCGAACTCACGTAATTCAAATTTAAATCAAACCGAACTGGAAATCATCAAAAAAATAAACTAAAACTCCGAAGAAGAATAGACAAAATTTGATTAAAAAAACATGCAGCTTTTATTAAGACTGTAAAATTAAGAATTAAAAGCTCTTTAACTAGAGCGACGTATCAAAAAAAGACTTGAAAAAACTTACAAAGATTTTCAAAAAATATCTTAAATTTCATGGTAGAGCCTAAACATGCCCAAGCCTCAATACATATTTAGACGCCCTAATTATGCCCATACCTCATGATCATCTGAATAGCTTTGACTTTAATGATATTTTGTAGATAATCTATTTATTTGTTTGTAAGAATTATGTCTCTCCCCCCAAGATGAAGCTTGGTCGAAGTCGATTTTAATTCATTTTTTGTTGCCTACGGTTGACCCCGAGAGCAGATAAACAACTTCGGGAACACTAGAAGGCTTCAACTTTAAAGAAAAATTATAAAATCATAATCTTAATCAAGTTTTATATTGTAGGCAAATCATCTTATCTATGATTAGTATTAGACAATAGAACTATCAAGATTACAAAAATAGTGGGGCTGCACGCACTTACTATAAATTCTGAAGGTCGTCTTCAGTCTCAGCGAATTCTCCGAGTGCCATAATCGAATCTCCTCGAATCAAGTAGGTGCCCATATCGTGCATAGTGACACCTGCAGTTAGCGAATAAACTCTCTCTTAAGTTTGTCCAAGAATACAATTAAGTGACTGATCTAGCCCTTTAAGAACTCCCACAAAAACTCTTCCATCGTTGCTGATAACTTTGACTTTTTGACCTACAACTTGCTCCAGAGGATGTTTTTGTTATTCTACAGCTATCATTAATATTATAAGAGTTCTTAATATATGCCAATATCATACATATCATCTAACTTGTTGAGGTTTTCCTTTGAATTTTAGAGTTCTCACTATCATTTTACGATAAACTTACTGAAAATCTTAATATCCTGGTGAATGTTGAAAATCACTTCTTGTTGGCGAATATCCTTGCTTCTTTGTTTTAGCGCTTTTGAGTAAATTGTCATATGAAGATTGCTTTGCTTTGCGATGATCAGTATTCGTATTATCGATATCTCTCAAAACTTTCAATTAATTACAGCTTTTTTAAAGAGCTTCGTAATTTTAGTTTGCGTGGAAAATTAGTTTTTTCATGAAATCGTTGTCGTTTTGTAGAGCTCTTACGCTCTCAGTTAATTATTTTATTTATTCCTGAATATATTGATTCTTCTATTTGCTCTAGTTATATTTATCTGCCATAAGATTATAGTTATTCCACAGTTATTTTTCCTGTTTTTACAGGTCCATCAGTGCAGTCAACATTTGATCATTTGCTTCTTTCTATTAATTCAGTTGTTTTTTGAGCATTTCACATATTTTTTTACGATTTAACGATTATTCGACCATCTTTTCAAAGCTATGTTTAAGTTGATTAATCAATTTTCTTTGTGATTCGTTAAGCGGACTTTGCAAGAGCTGATTAAATATATTTTATGGCTCAGTTGAAGTGCTATCAAAAGAGTGATTTGATGATATTTGAGCTGTATCTTTATCGAGACTTGAGGACTCAGGTTCGCTGGCCGATAGGATGATACTTAATTTTTTGTGAAAGAGATGATCTGTATTAAGACTGTTAGGTTTATCGTCAGCGCTGTTGTAGTCGTGCTGAAGTAGATTTATAAATTTGGAAAGTTCTTGTTTGATTTATATTTCTTAATGACTCGCTCTGCTCATGTTCGTTACTAATATAAAAATAATCAAGAATAAGAGATTAACAAGTATACACTTACAGTTTTATATTTACTAATAGAATTCTGTTTCAAGATAATCATCTGTAAGGGTTTTGATTGTATCCACCTGGGCCTCCCTGAGGCGGCTTCATCATTCCCTGCATTCCATTCATTAAATTGAAGGCCAAATTGTTAGGATTACCTCCTTGACCTTGTCCGTATCCGCCTCCCATATTGTTACCCATACTGGGATTAGGAAGACTAGGATAAGGATTATTTTGTTGAGGCGTGTTTCCCCAGTTTTGATTACCACCACCTTGATTCGGATTCTGGGCCCACTGTCCTTGATTATTGTTTGCTCCCCACTGATTTCCTTGATTATTGTTTGGCATATTACCTCCCCACTGGTTCCCTCCATTATTAGGCACGTTTCCTCCCCATTGATTGCCTCCGTTATTTGATGGATTTCCACCCCAGTTTTGATTACCACCTTGGTTTGGATTTTGACCCCATTGTCCTTGATTATTATTTGCTCCCCACTGATTTCCTCCATTATTATTTGGCATATTTCCTCCCCATTGGTTGCCTCCGTTATTATTGTTTGGCATATTTCCGCCCCACTGATTGCCTCCATTGTTATTAGGCACGTTTCCGCCAAACTGATTACCTCCGTTACCTTGTCCAATTATTTTAAGATGAAGTTTTCCTGCAGATTTTCCTTGATATCTTAGCTCAATCACAGCTATTTTTATAAACTATTTACCATCTTGTTATCCTGAAGAGTTGATTTGTTGAGAGATATTGGTGTTGCCTTCAGCGATCACGTCATCTGAAAAAGTGTCCTCATCCATGATTTTTACCACTAGATTGGTTTAATTCGTATTGAAAGTCATAAGTTAATTCCAAACTGGTTTCTTTCCGGCTTAATCCTTAGTCTTTGTGCGTTGACGTTAGCTTCCAAGCTGAAGTATACAGTAGGGATCCTTTATTAGAATATATTTTTACCATGTTAGAGAAAGTATCTGTGTCTCTAGTTAGCTGAGCTGAAACAACTTTGATTCTGACTGGCATTTCAAAAAAAATTATAACTTTGTGCAAAACACTAATTAAATCTATAATTGGCCTTAATTAAAAAAATCAAAAGTACGTTTTTCGGAAGATTATTTGCTATTAAAAAATGATTTTATTATCAGATTGAAAGAATAAATAGCCGATTATAATTTTATTAAAGCAATAATGCTCAATAGACCACTATGGTAAGCTACCAATTAAGCTTCTTTTACAATAGACAAAATTCTTAACAAAGGAGCCGATAAACTCTATGATCGATACATTAGTAACAAAATAAAACCTAGGATGCAATCTTATCTATAAAATTATTTTTAGACTATTTTTACTGCCAACCTGTAATAAAAAAATCTAGATAAATCAAAAGTCAATGGTTCTTCGGAGCCAGGTATGCTAAAAACGAATTTTAAAAGAGCAAATAGAAAATAAAAAAATAGCAATACAAAGTAACTTTCAACTCAGTCCAAGACTATAGATTTAAACACATCATCTTTGATAAATTCTGCTAGTTCAAAGACTAGAAGGGCTATAAAATGGAAAAGCTTAAGCAAAAACAACTAAGCTAAAACGAAACCTGATCATTCATTCAAAAACTAATGTGGAAAATGTGACTTGACTGATGAGTAACTAATTCTTTGGAAAGAAAAAAGTTAGAAGTATAACAAATAGCAGGCATAAATTCAAGAAAAAAAGAGAAAACAATAAGAGGTATATATTTTTGTATATAGACAAAAAGATGGAGAAGAAAATTGGAAGAACAATTTCAATATTTAGAATCTAATAATAAAACAATAGCCTTCGACTATGAATCTGGTGGAATAATCGATACTAAAAATGCTAGAAAATAATAAATAACACAGTTAAATAAAGATTTAGTAAAAGTCAAATATCGATTTTCCTCATAATTTTCATAAACAAAACGACATCCCTAATCATCTCCGGTAAAAGATATCAGAAAAGTCAATACATTTATAAAAACCAAAAAAAGATTGTAATAAACTTAATAAACGATCCGAAACTTTAGCAATAATGGATAAAGACAAACTAGTAGTATTCCTTTTATTGATATCTAACAAGGTATCACTATCAGCGAAAACAGTCGAACATAAAGAGGAAAACAAAGACCTTCCACTTCGATTACAAGAGGCATATCTACCGCAAAAAGTTTTAAATCATATACTCATTAAATGATGAAATCGATGAGAGGATTCAGAACAATAACAGATAATTTTGATAACTGCACGAAGAAATCAAAAAGATATCAAAAGAATAATCAAGATAGCATTTTATGGAACTCAAAATCGGTAGAAAAAAATCATAGAATAAGTTTGGACCCAGAGCTTGCCGGCGATTATTTCAATCTTTAAATACAAACGATTGAATGAATATTTTTGTCATTTTTATTCAAATTTTAAATAGCACAATAAGAATATTTAATCATAGCTGATCATTAAACGAATCATAGCTTACTCTTTTAGCATATGGAGTTTCTTCAACTAAATAACTCTACTCTGACTATGAATTATTAATTAACAACTGCGAAGTGCGGCCGAGCCCCATATTTTTCAAAGCTTCTTCTTGTTATTCTTACTCTTTGATTTTTTCATCAGTTTTATCACGTGGAACTTTTTTGATAGCACTATACTTGAGTCTGTTTTGAGAAAATCTCTGAGATCGCCCTGCTAACTTTAGTTTTCCTTCAATTGAAAGTTGTTTATAATAGGATCTATTTCTTGCTTTTTTAAAAATTGATGATTTTTTCAAAGTTTACAAACGTTCAGGAGAATATCTTCTTTTTGATGGTTTTTATTTGACTTAAATTTGCTAATGAAAATCCTCAGCGTGCATTTTTATATAAGATTTTTATAATATGATTGCAGACTATTTTAGCTTGACGCTCTAATCAGATGATAAACATATGCTATTTTTTTATTTTTGGTCTTATAATATTATAAGAGGCTACTCTTTTTAACAGATTATTATTGATTCAGCAACTTTTGTAATTCCATTATACTATAGCTCGACTATTTAATGACTATAATTCTGCTTAATTCTTTTTATCTTTTAATTTTAAGAGTCATGATAGCGTTAAGAAATAAAAAAACTTTATTTTATAGAAATAAATTCATCTAATTAAACGATTTTGAGCTAACTATTTGAACTAATCATTTTAGAAAGTTTTAAGGGCAATTTTTTCTTCAATAAGGTTATTAATGAAGAAAATTATGGTTTGTTAACACAAGTTTCTCTTTTCATCGATATTTCGCATAGATAAAATGTTATTAATTGATTGATTTCTTCAAAAAGCTATTTGTTTGATTCGATAATTTTAAGCATTTTAGGTTACCTTTCAAGTTTACTATTAAATTTTTATTAAAAATTTTAAGGATTATGATAAAATTAGTTATTATTTTCTGACATCTTTTTATCTTATCTAAATAATCTATTCCAGTTTCTATGTATCTATTTGACTAAAATCAAAATTTGAAAGATATAAATCTCAGTCTAAATATTGATAATAGTACCTAATAAAGCATGTTTATAAGTTTTTTAAGAATTTTACTATTGTGAATTACTTATTATTTTTTGAATTTAGTTATCTCTAACAATTAACTTTTACTCAAAGTAAGCTACATTTTCATAAGATCTAATATTTCGATGGTTTTAAGATTTCTATCTTCAAAAAAAGAAAAACAGCATGTCTCCAAATTCTAGAAAAAGTTAAGTAAAATCTCAGTATATTACGATCTTCTGATTAACTATTCGTCAGATACGAATTCATATTTAATTTGATTTTTTCCATCTATCTTGAGACTTTTTTCAATCTACTTAAGCATTATTTATAGATAATTCTCAATCGATGCGGTTAGAAATTGCTGCGGACGAAGAATTTAGCTATTCTTAGATAAAAAATCTGAAAGCATTTTACTTTATTTTGATATGATTTGCCGCTTTTTCTGAATAAGTAAAATGAATAGCTATCTTGATTTATATTTTTAAGCAATCAGTATATAATCATGTTATGCTTAGCAGCATCGTTATTCGATCTAACTAAGATTTTTAAATTTCCCTCAAGCTTCGTTTTGCTTACAAATAGGACTCGTATTTTTTTACTTTTGCAGATAGGAATGAAAATCTTTTCATAATTTCTGCCATTTTACGCTAGAGTCTTTCAATATGATGACTTTTTTGCATCAATTACTATTTGAGTGCTTGCGTGTGATCCTTGAAATTTTTCTTAAGACCTATAATAGCCTCGGCCATATTTTTTTATTTTTCTTATACAGCAAAGTTCATTTTTTCCTAATATTAAGACTTCTAAAGGCATTCATTTTTGAGCTTTCGACATTTATCTTAAAGATTGTCTGAATAAATCTAAATTTACGATTAGCTTAGAGAAGATATCTTATTTACATTTTGAGCTTCTTTAGTTATTTATTCTTTTAGTGCTCTAATACACTAATCATTTCATGGTTTTAGTGATTAAACTAGTTGAATTGGGCTTAAAATTAAATAATATTGCTTTTTAAACAGTCGTTCTCTACTTTTAATTTATTATTTTCTTATTATTTTTAGGTTAATAAGCTCTCAAGCTATTAAATCTTGTTTTCTAAAGTTTTATGGGATTAGTTCGATTAAAGCACAAGAATTTCCATTTTTTTCTATAAATTTTGATATTTTCGTTAAAATTATTATTCCCTTTCATGATATTTTTTAGTAAGAGAACGTATTTTAAATAGTAGCTCATCGTTCATAATACACTATTCTTCCTAAAATCTTTAAAATTTTGAACTTTCTTTCAAAAATCGGGGAGAAATCATAGTAGCATATTCAGAATCTATGTTTTAACAAAACTTGTAAGGACTTACAAACTAAGATCTAAAATTATGATGCGTTCTTTTTTAATTTAGTTCAGGGCTGTGATTTTCCTTCTTTTTTGGCTTTTTGATTTTAAGATCTTATTTAGAGCAAGAAGCTTCTATATAAAAATATTTTTACATAGTCTCTTTTAACCAAAGGGCTTTTTATTGAGTAAATCTTTGAAGAGGCCATCACACTGAGAGTAAAGATTTGTGATCTATGTGATTACATATTTACAGATTATCTTTGCTTCTTTAGTTTTTGTTCGTACTTCTTTTACATATGTAGAGGTGTATTCTCTGAACGACCATGAGTGAAACTATGATCGTTTTGATTTTATTCATATATTTGCTACTCAGATTCGATTGGGCTTAGCATATTGTTCGATATAAAGAATATAGAAC
>Ga0169931_10007606_pt1 | contig 16023 bp, 5 predicted proteins | sample Kivu_15m_20L_FD_129675 | JGI IMG/M metagenome (GOLD analysis project Ga0169931, IMG submission 129675) | Freshwater microbial communities from Lake Kivu, Western Province, Rwanda to study Microbial Dark Matter (Phase II) - Kivu_15m_20L... | ecosystem: Environmental > Aquatic > Freshwater > Lake ...
CCACCCCCAACCCCAACCCCAACCCCAACCCCAACCCCAACCCCTCATATATTTTTAGCAGATATGCTCGTGTATATAATCGTAGTTTAGAAATAATTACATCATAAAAGGACTAATTTTACATTTAATGTTCACCACTATTCTCAGATTAGGTCCGTTTGTTCTCGTTTAATTCATAGCTGCGGCGGCCGCTGTGGTTTGCTCCTTCATGAGACCCAAAAACACTTGCTACTATTACTGCTTGGGAGAACTGGCCTTTAGTCTATTCATCATAGAAACGATTATCGCTCTCAACCTTATCAAGAAGCATGCGTCTCTACAACGCACCTATATAGCAGATCGGTCTCAGGAAAAAACGATTTCTTATTATTTTAGGCAAACTTGGGACAACTTCAATATAGTGGTAGTGTTGGCCACACTAGCTTCGGCAGTTATCAAAGATACAATAACTTTGATACAAAAAGATGAATAAGACTTTACTTTGGCACCCATTTGTCTGGCACCAATCGATACACACAGTCAAAGTTTAGAAAACAAAATTCTATTATGGTTCATCTATGCATTCACGGTTGTCTTCGTTACTATTCTGATTATTTTCGTAAGTCGTGAAATGACCCATTACGCTAACAAGCTTATTCAGAATCGAAACTTAGGAAGACAACTGAGTAATTTGAATCAAACTTTGCTTGATAGTCAGATTTTTGATACTATCTAGACGCCTGGATAGGAGTGTGCAATATGTTTGCATGGGCTTTAGATATCGAATCGTAAAGAAAATGAAAAGATTATAAAGCTTCGTTGCGGACATTATTTCCATCAGGAATGCATCCAAATGTGGACGAAAGTTAAAGATGGATGCCCGTATCGCTGCGAGCATTCGCTTAATTGATCTCTCCTCACTATTTTAGTAAACTTAATTAAAAAATTATGAAAACTGAGTTTTTAAACTAGATAAAAAATATTTTTATTTGCATATTTTGTAATTTTGTTAAATAGTATAAATATTCTGAATAAACCTTTGATACCTTTGATATATGCATATTTCTACTATTAAAACGCAATAATTTTTTGCGACTTCCATGAGAAATGCAAACTGGCAGAATTTTCAAAAAAATAATTAATAGCCGTTCGATGAATGCTCATGCTACGGTAGATAAAAACCGAATAATAACCTATTTCTGACTCATCATAAAAGCTAGCGCAATTTGTATCATCTGAAATCAATCATCGATAATCAAAGCAGCAATCTTAAAAGAGTTTAAAATTAGAAAATTTCGTTGAAAAAACGACTTCATAAGCGTATAAGCTCAAACTAAGAAGCTTTTTCAGGATTGCAAGATGAAAAATCTGCACTGAATATCAAGGATGATCAAAAAATAAATATTTAAAAACACAATATTAGCACACCGAATAGTCTCAAGGCCACGAACAATCACAAAATATAATTTACGTTTGCTTCTCCAAATAATTTTTATATACCTAAAAATGACTAGAGGGACTTCAGTAAGAAGGCATATAATTTTATTCAGCCATCACAAACTCCTTAAATGCATTCTCAAAAAATCATTAAAAACGATATAAATCAAAGATTTTTTACCTCCAATCGACCTTGTGCTAATTATTTTTTTCGTCCTGTTAGCAGCATACTTCCTATCAACTATAAGAGTGATATAAAGAATACAAATTTTGGGCGTATTTCGATTAGTTATCAGTCACCAAGCCACAAATACTAAAAAACTAATCAAAAACATTAACATTTATTAAATTTTTCAGCAAAAAACATTTCATTTGTTTAGTAAAATACTAAAAAATCATAAATTAAAGAACCTAAAAATGAGACCATACCTCTTATTACTATTTCTACGAAAAATCTAAACATTCACTAAAACGTATAAGAATAAGACTAAATAAAGCTGTCTTACATGACTCGCTCTAACCAGCCTTAGCAAAATCAAACTTAAGTAAGCAATCAAACTTAAATTATTTTATAATCTTATATTGAAACTTCGAAGAAAGAAAATTTACGCAGATCGAAAACATAAACAACTTTACCGCCTCAAAAATAATAAGAATCAGATCAGAAATAGACTTTGAATATAAAAGTGCTTGCCGAAGATTCAAATAAAAAGAAATAATTTAAGTTAATAAAAGCTATCAAAAGTCACTAGTGCGCTACTCTCGATCAACTCGATTAAATCGATGAGCATACCACTAAATCAGTAATTGACTATCAAACAAACAGCTCTTTTTTGAAACTTTCAGTCCCCTTGTAAAAACCCTCACTTCTCGCTAGTCTTTGCAAATCAAAAGGCGTATAACAGATAAACTAACTTGTCTAAATTTAATCAGTGGCTGATTCTAGTCAATCTAACAGTGATGCCGAATCCATAGTTTTGGGTCGTCTGATCGACGCTAGACAAAACACACCCATGACTCCGTTTCATAAGATTAACGATTAAAATACAAAATTTTATGGTTCAGCCATTATAGAGAAGAAATTCACTACATTCAAAGCTTAATAATGGCTTAATTGATGTTTTGTCTGATAAATTATTTTTCTTAAAAAAATCATAGTTATTTCAAAATAACGGTAAAAATATCACTGATCAAGAGTTTTGCAAAGATATTGGATTTTTTATATATTAAAATAATGTTCTTGTCTAAATTTTTATAGGTATCTGACCCTTTATAAAATTTAGATTCCTTATTAACCACAAATCTAATCTATCAAATGCTCATATTATCTACATAAAATAATTAATACATTTTGCGTTTTCTTTATTATTTGAAAATTTAACGTTAAACTAAATTTTGTTGCAAACTTTTTATAGTTTCTTACAAAAGAGTACGTTGTTTGATCCAAACTGACTCTTTTTGCCCGAAATTTATTTAAATTTGCTTTTGCACTGAATTTAAGCGTGCAATTTATTGCTGTAGATTTTATCTTTACGCAGGAAAATGCGAGATATCTGTTTGACTATTTATAAGTTTACTTTATAGTTCCTTTATCTTACCATTAAGGTTATTCAGTTAATTTAAAGCCTTATCAAGTGATGAAGCTGATAGCTTAGATTGAGCTTTGCTTTACTACAGCTCTACGAGCATCTTAACTTCTCTTGAAGCTTGCTATTTATTATCTATTTAAAACCTTCTATGTTCTTCTAATATATCCCAGATTCCTTTAAAATTCTTATACTAATTTTTGATTCTTCGCACTAATTCCTACGCACGTTCGTGAGAGCCGGCTAGTATGTCAAAAGACCTTTGCCATTTTTACTAAATTTATTTTTTATTTGCTGTTTAGATATTAAGTTTTGTTTGCAAATTTCGAATGAAGTCTTACTTATTTCTAATTTAGTCCTTTAGATCTCTTATCTAGCTTATTTTTTCTTTATTTTCTTTTTAAATTCTTGATTTTTGCTATTAAAAAAGTCGAAAATTCTACTACCAGCTGGCTCCCTTATTACTCAATTTCCCTTTTAGTTCACTATTTTGAGTTTTCATCTCTAAAAGCTAGCTTTAAAGTACGCTATTTTTCTATTTCAATGCTTTTATTTAAGCCGCGGCCTTTTCTCTGATTTCTTTGATATTTTGCAATACTATCTGAAGCTATCCATATGAAACACTTTTCTTTACATGAGTATGTGAGATGAACTTTTACTTGTTTTAGGAATTTTTGGGCTGGCGGCGTGCAGGAGAAAGGCTTTGTATTTGACTTAAGGAGCCATTCATAGATGCAGCTCGGACTGTATTTCGTTAACTCATAATATTTAATACTAATTAAACTGACAAAAAGACAAAGAATATTTTATTACACTTTAAAGATCATAAAATATCGGTGAGAAGAGTAAGCGCTTCTTTTTTAAGCTAAGCGAATTCCGTCTGCTTTTGCTTTATTTTGTCTTTTAAAGCACCTTCTTCCATAACAGATGATCTGTTTATCTGAGATTGACGTGCCTTAGGAGACAATTATGGTTAGATTTCTGGCTTCGAACCACGATCTTATTATCCTAGAAGCGATTTGAACTCCAATCTAAGCTGTTTTTTTAGCTATGCTTTTGGTTTTTGCTTTTTGTCAGAATTTTTCGAATCATTTTATGATACCTGTTCTTTGGTTTTAAAAAAAGATTCTTATATAATAATTTTATTGTTGTCTTATGTTTAGACATTGATATTTTCGGATTTTTTCATGAATTTTTGTTATTGTTTTGCAACAAAGTTTTTCTGACCAAAATCCGGCCTTTATCTGTTGAAAAAATCAGTAGTTTTTGTTCTTGATTGAATATGCATTTATTTTGAATTCTTTTTTGCATTTGGCTACAACGTACCAAAACTGGCTTTCGGGGTCTGACAACCAGGAACTTTTGAAACCTAATCTTTGATATATTGAGTCTGATGTTTCGGAGTGTATTGAAAAGGGCTGTATTATGTCACTTATCGATTCGGTGTTTAAAATTATTTTTTTACATTTTTCTAAAATTTTTTAAAAGGACTATGCCTTATGTGGTCTTCATCTTTAAAAAAAGTAAAAAGTTTTTGGGAATTTCTGTGGGATTAAGTTGTTTTTGAGAATTATGCAAAAGTCTATGTTTTTTGAGTTTTCAAGGTAAGCATTCTTTAAAGTTTTTTCTACTCTTAAGGTTTTTTAGTAAACACTTATTAGCTTGTTTTTTTCTTTAAAAACAGAGAAGGGTCATAATCTTTATTGAACTACTTTTTAAAAGATTTTTCAGGAATATTAGTATTGTTAGGAATATTTGATTGCTGTTTGAACTGGAAAGACTCTTTTTGTTGATGGAATGAAGCTTGATATTGTGGTTGTGAGGGTCTTTGATACGTATTGTTTTGAGGCTGTTTCTGTTGGTTAGATAAAAGATGCTGATGTGTAACATTATTAATGTAGTTATTCACATTATTGTTTATGATAGTGATGTCTACTTTGCCTTTTTCATTTTTCGCATTAAAAGATAAAAAAGGCGGTTATCTAGATTTATTAGTAGGAGTCTTAGGTTAGGTTTTTGCTCCAAAAGTGTTAGGATTGTGCTTTGAAGCTTAGAATTGATAAAAACTTTTAGTTTTTTATGGGACTCCAGGATGATTGCTTCCTGATCTGAAATTATCATTTGCTTCTTCATCAGGCTTTGTTCTGTATTTCGAGTGAGATTTGCTTATTTGTTTGTCATTTTGAAAAAAATTGTTACTAATTTTTTAAAATTAATTAACGTTCGATACAGGTTTTTATCTATTAGCTTGATGTTAATAATTTTTTGTTGCTTTAAATGCGCCTAGTTCAGTCAAACTTTTTTTCGTCTCTGGAGCCTCGCCGAACACATTTCGGTAAGAACCATTACCAGCTTGCTTGCTTAAGGGACTATGAGGCACAGGCAAAAAATCAGTGGTTATTTGCTTTTTAAAATTTATAGCAGGTTTTTAATTTTATTCAGTTTAAGAAGGTCGATTGATGTACTGATATGTCTGTGTCTTATTTTTATCTTGATAAATGATTTTACTGATTAGTTATAACGCTTATTTCAATCTCCGGCACTTGAAAACATACTCAGACATTTACGGATGATGTTTCGTTACAATAGATACAAAATCAGCTAAAGTTTGTTCTTAATTATAGTATTTTTGATCAGGATAGTTCCAAGCAGGATTTTAGCTGATCCAAACAAGTATCTATCCGTGCGTATTTTGACCAATCATCTGCTAATTCAAACGAAAAGGTCCATGAATGGCCACCAATTTAATCAAAGTTTGCAGGATTATCAGTAAATTATTGAGCTTCCAATTTTGAAGCGGCAACATGACTTCAGTATAAATTTCAAGAATGACTTGTTAATTTGGTATTTTTTTTGTCGGAGATTGAGTTTCACTTATATTATAGTGCAAAGCCTTGCATATGTTGATTTGTTTGTTGCTGATACGGGCTTGAGTCAAAGCGCATTACCGAGTGATATTGTTTCTGTTTATCTTGAATAGATGCTTTTGAATTTGTTTTTGTGTCTGATAATGGACTAAGATATTTGGTTGTTTGGGATGAGCATGGTATTACTATATGATTATTTTTGTATTCTACATGTTAATATTTTTATAATCTTTAATCAACAACTGATCTTGAAACCTCATTATTTGATTATTACAAAAAAATCAGACTATCAAAATTTTGATTGATTTTTTTTAATTATGTTAATATATTTTGTTAAAAACTGTACAATTTAAGCACAGTAAGCATATAAAAGTTTTAACATAATTTTAAAATGTTTTTCGTATTTATAATGACGTTTTTTAATTTTTTTGTGATTTTTCAATGGAGTTTTATATACAGATGATAAAATCTGCAATTGATTTAATTGTTTATAGGGAATTCATCGGGAAAAATGAAAAGAAGTACAACTACAAATACCAACCATAATGACGTCTAGTTTATGTTGAAAATACCCACTTCATAGTACTCAAAACTCTACTCTAAATACCTGAGAACCGAGTGGCATCAAGTGGAACAACTCATAAGAAACATCGTCAAAAGACCTTTTTGCAGATAATACTATCTAAAATTCCCTCTAGAAGCATTAATAAAAGGCATATCAAAAAAACTTCTTATGAATGCTTATGAAATCGTCCTCTACGCTTATTTTTTAAGTCAGGCATAGTGGCAGCTTGAATGGAGAGTAAATTCTCAGCTTTCGTCTGATTTGGCCGAAGTTTTTCCCAACATAATACATGTTAATGAGCCTACTGACACTTAGATTTTAAAAAAACTGTCGATTTACTTGACTCTAAGCTGTTTTTCGGTAAAATAATTTTTGAATCAAGATGTCTAAATACTCAAAGATGAGATGAATAAAATATTTCCCTAATTTGAGCAGTTGTTAGCTTTTTGGACCTCTCTACAGCCTACAGTAGGAAAAATTCTTCACCCAAAAGCTTTGAACTGCGTCTACCGATCGCTTATTAACAAAAATTCAGTAGTAGATTACAATACTTGCGTGGATCGAGTGCTGCAAATTTCACCATGTTACAACATCACAAACAGCGGCACTAAAGAAAAATAAACCTCTAATTTCGGATATTTAAACAATAATCTATAATAGCCATTCGAATTCAATATGTATGGTCAAGTTAAGGAGTAGGACATAGGGGATTTTTAATTCTAGGGCGATATATGATCTTTTATTGCATTAATAAATGGATAGATGATGATTGATGTATTGTTTCTTTTATCAAACTAGTGGTAAATATGATCATATTATTTTTATGGCTTAGTGGTTGCTCAGCAACAATCTCACAATGCACTTCCAGGCTCGCTTTAAGCAGTACTTGCTTGTTCTCGAGCTTTTTGAAGATAAACAGCTCTTGTGTGTCATTCTTGATTTTCTAAATGTCAAAGATATCGTTGAGCTCGCTGCATGCTCGAAACAACTCGAACCCATTCTTGGGATCCCTCAAGTCGAGGTACGACTTCTAAGGGCGAAAGTTGAATACTACGAAAAGCCCAAAATTAGAGAAGGAATCAACCTTAGATTGTTTTACATGCCAATACCTATTATCTAAAACGATAAAACAAAAAATCAAAAAATCAAGAAATCTTATGAATCTTTGCTCCGTTTCAATAAAGAAATGAGATTCTTCAAGTTTATGAAGAAGTAAGGGGTCGTCAAGAACAAAAAATAATATGATTCTATCATGAAAAACTAAGGCTATGGAAAATTCAGCGTGCTAGAAGACGAATTTAAGCAAGAAGAAAGTAGGTTATTGAAAAGTCTATCGTTTAGGGATTCTTGGTAAAATGTTCAAAAAGACTAAATGTAAGTGTTCAAAAAATACAAAGCAAAAATCTAAAGTGGAGCTCTACCAAGAATGAGATAGTCTGGTTTGAATAAAACAAGTATACCTGCAGCTCTATACAAAAAAAGTTAAAATTAAAAGGTATCTCAGAGTACTTTGTTACCGACCTATCAGTCTCTAGAAGAAAAAGAACATCATGAGGCTTATCTTGACTATCAGAAAAGAAAAATGATGAGACTTCAGCCAACTAGCTTAAAAAATAAAAATTCAGAGTAGACCCGACGATCTATGAAACAAAGCAATTCTACGAGTTCTTAAGCTTACAACAGAAATGTGATCGAACAGTAAAAAAAGAAGCGTCAACAGGAAAATATTGCAATGCTAAATATGAAAAAGACCTAACCTTGGAGTCAAGACAAATTGAAGCGTTTTGAGGAAAGTTTAAAAAAAGATGTCGAGGTCAAAGTAGTAAAACAGTCGTTTGCGGGTCAGATTGTTGGTCAGGTATGGACTGGAATCAAGGTCAATCTGTGGGGGTTGTTTAATAAATAAAAATGATATTATAAGCCACAGATTTATTTTTATGAATGTAAAAGTAATCAAAGAAACTATCAGAAATATTGTTTGATATTATGCCTTATATTCCTATATTTTTTCTTAATGTCACGAATTTCTTATCTGTATTGTTAATCCAACAAATTTAGTACTCCACTATTAGTAAATTTTCCATATCCGCTGTCATCAGTTAAATCATTTTAAGTTCCTCTTCCGCTTAAAGTATTTTTCATTAAACTTTACACTTGAGGAACGTTGCTGTTTAAGTTACTGAAAAGGGAAAGATGATCTTGTTGTGAGATTTTATTTGAAGGGATTTGTGAAGGTTGGGCTAAAGCGTATTTTTTGTTTTTTTATTTAGAAAAAGGACTTATTTTATCAATAGAAGCTTTTTGATTTATAAGCGCGTGGTCGGATTTCGATGATTTTAGTTGATTGAATTAATGCTCAAAAAAATTGTTTCCGGTTTTATAGGTTTATTTGATACTTTTGTCAGTGTCTTGAGACAAAGCTAGAGAAGAAATAGAGCCAGTCTTGTTTTGATCATTAGAAATGCCTATAGGACTATTTCCGCTGCTTGTTTTTGAATAGTATTAACTCTATGATTAGTTTACTTCTATAATCTAGTCTGATTTATGTAGACTTGAACTTTTTAAATAGTTTGTTTTTGGCCATATGCTGTCTCTTTTATTGCTTCTATCTAATAATATGCTTGTACTGGGCATTACTGGAGGCTCTAATATTGTTTTATTCGATTGAGATTATCTAATTGTGCTCAGTTGACTTGATATGCTGGGTCTTGAGCTTTTGTTACTGATTGTTTGTTCAGCTTGATTGTTCAAAAGCTAAAGTGGATTCATGTATACAAGATAGACTTCATTGAAGCTGCTACAGTATAAAAAGATATCTGATTAAATGAATTTATAGCATCCTTTGATGCATTCAAGTGTAATATTGAACTTTTATGTCAAAAAATGAAGAATTCTTTGTTACATTTTTGACTATTATGTATCTTTCATAAGTAGTGGTAAAGGTAGCAGTTTTCTAAACATTTTTAGTAGAATCTAGTCTATTATCGGATAGTTTGTGATTGTTTACTCGAAATTAGATATTTGCTGATTCTATAGTATCTACACAAACTATTGTAAAAACTTTCTATACTGTTTATCTGTAAAATTATTGTCTTAAAGTTATCCGATTGTGAATTCTTAATCTTCGATAAGTTTTCTTTTCAAGATGGCTGAATAATCGCAATCCTCTGATTAAATCTCAAATGCCAGACGCATAAAGCTATAGTAGAAGGCTTTTAAAATGGCAAATTAGCCTGTAAACTATCTTATGACTCGATGCGGGGAAACTAGATTTTAAGTAAGAAAAGTAGGAATGCTGACGGGCTCATGGTAGATAGGTTTTGCTTATTACTATTTCAGTTTGAAATCTTATAAGGATTTTATTTGTTTTAGCACGAATTTGGCTGTAATACTTGGTCGCATACCTTATAGAAAATTGTAACTATAGAATATCAAAAAGAAATTAAGCTCTTATTAAAAAAACTATTATAATAGTATTAATGAAAATTCAGAGATATTTTTTATAAATTTTTTTGTATTCTATATTTATTATAAATATAGGTGATTCATAATCATCGCTACTGATTTTTATTGTATTCATAATATTTAGTATTTTCCATATAGAAAATGAAAGTCGAGAAAGAAAGTCTCTTCAAATTTCTAAGAAAATTAAGCAAAGAGCTCAACAGTAGATTCAGTGATCTAAAGACTGAATTCTAGAGATCTCCTCCGCCTAACAACGAAATCAAAAAGAGATTTTTGGTACATATCTATCTATGAAGTAATGGCGATCTAAGTATGATCAGGTAGTGATAAGCACGATCAAAGAAGTTCAAGACATTGATGAAAAAACTTTTAATTTCAAGGACTTTATCGTCAAAGCTACTTAAGAGTTTGGAACTGACCTTTAGTTTTTGGTAACATTTTTTTTTATATAGGAGTTACTTAAAGCTGTTAACGCTTCGATATAAATTCTAAAAGATTTTATCAGAATGCATCTTATTCGAGATCCTAGCATATACGAAATCAGAGAATGAAGCTTGAAGATAGAAATGGTATGCATACTATCAAAAATATTCTTATATATCACAACATGAATTTATGAAATCTAACATTATCATGAGTGTTCGGTGGGTAGCAAACCGACTAGAGGTTCTTTCCAAACGAATGAGTCTTCTTTTATTTTGCTGGCGATTTCAAGCTTGAAACATTATTTTTACTTGAAAGTTAAAGGAAGACTATAAGTAGAGGTTGTGAATTTTTATTGTTCTCCAAGCACTATGTAGGCATTCGTGATGCGGTTTTCGCCCTTATCTGAGCTTTAAAGAACATTTTTCACTGGGTCAAATCTGCAATTTTTCAGCTGAATTTATCCAAGTTCCCATCCTTTCGCAGGCTTTTACTGAGTAGTTTTCACATAAACAGAACTTTTTATCAAATCCTAATTTTTGTTAAGAGTATACAAAGATAAAGTTATTAATCTCAAAGGGTTCTGCCAGTACTAAAACTTCAAAGGCTTAATCAATGTTCCATAAAGATACATATTCTAAATAAAATGAATTCTTGCTGCTATATTATTTTTAGTTTTTTCCAAAGATTCTCTAAAAGGCTAAAGTATATGACTTTCACTGACATTTTTTAGAATATTTTTAGTTTGTTACGAAAGAATTGTGTTTCTGTTTATATTTTTAAGTCTACGAATGTTGTGATATATCCATTTATATTTTTGATAGTTTAGAGTATTTTATGTTCTCAGGACAGATTTGGAAGGATCTGCTTATTTTTTGTAATTTATACTTTCGAATTTGCTAAAAATCTAAAAACTGAGGTTATCTATGTAACTCCAATTTATAGTTCCCGATTCTTTTTATGAAGAAATTTGTACAAGAGTAGATTTTTGCTTCATGCTATAAAATAAGTCTTTTTGTATTGTTTTTTTGACAGAAGAGGGAAGAATCGACAAGATGAAGGACTAGCACTAAAGGGAATTTTTAAGTTAATTAGACTAATTGAAGAAAATAATCGAATCTTTTCCCATAAAATAAGTTAATTACGCGTTAGGCTACTAGCTAAAAGTCTGTCCAAGTTGATCTCCTCCAAGGAATGTTTTCAGAAAACCGTCTAGTTACTTACGAAGATATTTTTTGCTTTCTTTTATTAGCCATTTTGATTGATTCTAGCGTAATAATTAACAAGCTATGTCCAAAAGATTTTTTGAATCTTTAATATTGACTTCAAACAAAAGGCATTTAAGAAGTTCGCTTACATAAAATTAAAGATTATATGTTGAAAATCCTGAGTTGTAAGACTTTATTTTTTACTATAAATAGTAGTTTAATTCCGAGAAAAACACTAATTTTACTATTTTTTCAAGTTAAGTAGGTACTTCTTTAAAAATATTACTTAAAATAGTTGTCAATTAATTGTGAGGCCTGTTAATCTGTTAAAGTTGGACAAGCATATTGTTATTTATACTATCTTTGAAGCGGCATTTTTAAAAAAATTATCGATTAGTGAAAACAAAAACTAAGTTGATTGGAGTTTTGTTTTCTTCAAGATTTTTTAAGATTTTTTAGTAAGAATCACTTTTTTGGAAATTTAATAAGACTAATTTCTGATAGTTTTTGTCAGCCATCGACTCGATTGCTTTGAGATAATCTGAATTTTACTTTACAAAAAGACTTTTCTTTTGCTCAGATAGATGTATGTATGGATCTGCACCTCGATGAGCAAGAACGATAATGTTTTTTGAGGAGTCTCGCCATGTTGCTTTAAAAACTGGTTGCTATCGTTAGAATTCTATAGCCATTAAGGTGTTTATATAGTTATGACATTCATTATAATAGGATCCTGAGAAGCTAATATAAGTCTAAATGACACTACGTAAGTGCTCTGAACATTTGTATTTTGTAAGAGATTCTGTGATTTCTTTTGTTGATGCTGAGTCTTTAATCATTTTTTTAAAAATTTCAATATAAAATTAGTGAGAATCTCCTTTTGTGATTTCCTACTTGAGAGCTAAAAGACACATAGCTAAAAGTCCTTCACGATACGTGAGACTCACTAAAATGTAGCTGATCATATTTTTTTTAAAGCAATTAGCTGACTCATCAAAGTTGATCAACTCTTCAGGTTCTTTGAATTTCCCCGGCTCTATTTATATCTGAGGATTGTGCTGTATGCAACTTATAACAGTTTCTTTAAAATCTCTTTTTGAAAGTCTTAAGAAAGGAAAAATAGATGAAATCTATTGAACAAAATGCCACCAAAACATACACTTGTCGAAGTAATCAAGATGAGAGATCGATCTTTTTTGTTTATTTTATATTATTTGCATTTCGATGTTTTAAATTGACTGCCTTAGTGACGCAAAAACTGTCATATACTTTGTGTAAATCTCTTTTTTGCTTTTTGGAGTACTTTCTATTAATCTTTGAATGATAAATTGCTTGCAAGAAATATGTTTCTCTTTGAGATTTGATAGCTATTTCTCCAAATTAGAAATTAGAGCAGTTTGACCTAAATCAAGATCTGATAAAAGCTATTCCAATACATTTTCCTAAACTTTTATATGCGAATCATCGAAATTTTTAGTATTAATCTTGAAAGTGCAAGCCTACTTTTACTGGCAAATCAAGGTTATGTTTTTCACAGAATGCAAATGTTTGTCAACACAAGAAGATATAACTTTAGATCCTTATTCAAAAACATTGTTTTCAAGAGAAAAAGTGAGGAAATTTTGTAGTTAGCAGTCTGATTTCATGAAAAGATCTCCTTCTTTAACTGATTTATTTTTTATTTTTAAAGTCAACTCTTACATCAGCTTATCTTAATAAACTGGCTTAGGTTTTTAAGTTTAAGAGTTTCTATTTTATCTCCTGCAAATACTCGGACGAAGTCCACTGCCCGGATGCAAGGTGGCTTTACCTGGAGACATTCTAGTCCCTCTTTTTTAGCCTTTTCTTGTTGGCACTGTAAGCATATTCTAGCTTTCTTTTGTTGTTTTCATTAAGGTAGAACTGACCAAATCAGCTAACAAGTTACTCTCTTTCTATTGAAGTTTATCTAATACTTTTTACTGAGCTTTTTCTTGCACCCAGAACAAAATATTTTTGCTTGAATCATTTACTCTTTTTTTCTATTATTTTGTGTTATCTCTTTGATCTTAACGATTATTGTTACGATCTTTATATGTCGGAGAATTCTAAACTGAAAAATTGTTGACTTAATTTCTTAGATTTCCTACGAAAAAATATGCCGTATTTGAGTCGATCTAGGTAAGTTCTTAAAGATCTTTAGGGTTATCAATAAATTGACAAGAAGGTAGTCTCTTTTTGACTAAATCAATAAATTCTTGAGAAATATTGTTCAAAATTAAAGATTTATGATTGATAAGCCACAGAACGAAGGTATGCTATTATATGTATGCCTAGCATGCAAAAATGCATTTGAAAATTATGTTGAAAGGAACAATAAGATTACTACTAGCTTTCTCAATAGATTTTTGTTTGTCTGTATGATTTTTTGTGAAAAAATATTCGACAATGGCCAAAAAAGTGATGATACTATGCACATTTTAATTGATTTTTGCAATAGATTACAGCCACTACTAGGTTTCTTTAGCAATAGACTGAGTATTTTTGAGTATTTGCTCATTATGACTGATTTCTTAAAGCCTCTGTCTTGAAGCATCTTCATTTGCTCTTTTGTTTGCCATTATTTAATTGAGTCTTGTCTCAACGCTCGTAATATTAGAGGTTCTTGCATTCTTTTAACTTTAGTTTTATTACGCTGAATAATTATTTTTAAGATGTGATAGTTTTCTGCGATATTCTTATTATTATTTTGAAAGATTCTAAAGGATTTATTTTTAGGTTTAAATCGTAATTTTTGTTGATTAAATTTATTGGGAAATCGTTTTGTATGTCCTTAAAATTTGTGAGTTTTTCAACTACTACTACTAGATTGATTTTTGAATGAAACTTTGACGTTTTTTGATGATTTTGCAAATCTATTGCTGGTCATATTTACTAAGAGAAACACCTTCTTTGATGAGAATCGAGTTCCAGTATTCTAATTATTGAGAAAACGCATAGTCGATTTGAAGCGAATAGTTACTTTCACTATGCACAAAACGAGTTCCATAATGAATAAAGTAAGGATGACGATTGATGCATTCTTACCAGCTTTTTACAGATTGGAAGTCTACCATGAAAGAAATTTTTGATTTTTTACAAGACATTAGTACTTCCAAGAGATCATAAAAGTTAGATTGCGTATCTGAGATGTAAACGACAAGTTTCCCATCAAAATTTTCCATTTTGCTTTGAATCTAAGCAACGTTATGAGGATATATAAGCTGAGCTTAGGATGCAAAACACATATAGTTGACAAGTTGCTTCTTTGATGAGGGACACAACGGCTAGTTGATAGTAAACAAATTTTTGCAACTATTTTGAAGAAGATAAAGCATATGACCAAAATACTAATGTTTGTGCGGATAACAAATGGCATGTGGGTACTTTGTTTACATCTATCTAATGATCTAGGTTGAGTTTTATGTCGGATTTGGTGGCTATTGATTGTTGTTAAGCAGCAAATTAGAGTAATTTGAGATTTATGTGTGCATTTTTTGAGAAAAAAGTCTATTTTCAGGGAAAGCGTTTATGTATTATTTGATTGAGAGATACTACCAGACTTTTACCATATTTTATTTGCCAGTGTATTGCTTGAGTAATCTCAGAATTCGAATAGGTATATCGAGATTCTTAGAAAAGCAAGGGCTTGATTAAGGCTGCAAAGTGAGAGCAAAGTCATGAAGAGATGCAACATTTTGACAAATTTTTAAGGCTTCTTAGTGTCTTATTTCCTGGCTATACAATTAAGTAATTTTTTGAAGATCAAGCTGAGGAAGCTCAATTATTTTGAAAAGCTTAACAAATGAGTATTAAAGAGTTGACTAATAGAGAGAGTTTTAAGCAGCTACAACTGAAATGTTGTTAACTTAGACTTTCTAATTAGTTTCAGGGTCAAAATAGTGTCCTAGTGTAAGAATGCTGATAAGCATATTGTAAATGGCATTTTGGGACTGAAGGAGATTGATATCGTCAAGTATTAGAACTATTTGTTTGCCATTTATGGAAACAAGTTGCTTTATTTTCAAAGAATTTGTGATGATTTTTGTTCTTGCTAGTAAAACTGCCTTGAATTGATCGATTGTTATATCTCGATTCAATCTTATTTTCAAAAAAGAATATGATTATTATCCTAGGTGATCTTGGAGATGATCGATAAATGAAGTTTTACCTGAATTCGATGGACCAAAAAACATTAAATGAGATTTATTTGATATATTTAACTAAGCGAATCTTAAGATGGCTTAAGAGTGTGCAGTGGTCAAGAAAGGATGCCCATTGCGTTGTAAACTTATTTCTTTGACCTTTTTGAAAGCGCCCTGAAGATTTTCAAACTCAAACCTGGACTAAGAAAGCACTACACCTCGATCTGATTCGAGCTTTAATGGTTAAAAAAGTTGCTAAAATTTGTTGGCAGACTCTTTTGTAAGCGAGCTGTGGATGGTCCAGTAAATGCTCCAGATAAACAATCGTTA
>Ga0169931_10007607_pt1 | contig 16022 bp, 14 predicted proteins | sample Kivu_15m_20L_FD_129675 | JGI IMG/M metagenome (GOLD analysis project Ga0169931, IMG submission 129675) | Freshwater microbial communities from Lake Kivu, Western Province, Rwanda to study Microbial Dark Matter (Phase II) - Kivu_15m_20L... | ecosystem: Environmental > Aquatic > Freshwater > Lake...
GTGAGCTGCCTGGCGCCGCGCGCCAGCCAGAACATCAGCGCGACCATCATCACCATCGAGGGCAGGGCGATGGCCGGGTAGCTGATGAGGGTCAGGCGCCCGAGCTCGGCGTTGAAGGCCTCGGTGCCCGCCGGGCTGGTGACGATCCAGCGCGCCAGCACCCAGTTCATCACCGCCGAGAAAAAGAAGGTGCCCGCCAGCAGCAGGGTGCCGGTGCGCAGGCGCAGCTCGAAGGCCACGGTCGTGCCGCGCCCGGCGAGCGCGCCCTCGATGCGCTCGACGTCGAACAGCGCCGGGTTGAAGACGAAGATGCGGATCAGCGGCCAGCGCGTCCAGTTCGAGCCCAGCACCGCAAGCCCGATCAGCAGCGGCACGGCGGCCTCCTTGACCGCGAGCCAGAAGGGGTCGACCTTCAGCAGGCCGATGCCGCCGGTGAGCAGCGTGCTGACGACGCCGAGCACCGCGATGGCGCTGACCTTGCGCCGACGCAGGCCCTCGCGCACGCCCCAGAACAGCGGGAAGGCCAGCGCAAGCACCAGGGCCCCGGCCGGGCCCAGCCGCTCGGGACTGCTGAGCTGCATCAGCACCAACGCCGGCACGAGGATGGTGACGGCGATCTCGAACAGCGGGTTGCCCTGGGTGGGACGGGTCGTCATGGGCGTGCGTTCCTGCGCTGGGGAATGACTCTCCGGCGCTCAGTGCACTGCGCAGGAGCCCGGGCCATCCGGGTGGCCGCAACTGCCGCAAGGGCCCATCGCCGGCATCGGCGCGGCGTCCGCCGGGGAACCCTGGGTGGCGAAGACCGACAGCAGTTTCTCGAGGTCGGTGGAATGGCAGCTCGGGCACGCGGCGACGGTGGTCGAGCGCACCAGGGTCTCGAACTGCTGGCCGCAGTCGTGGCAGGCGTATTCGAAGATGGGCATCGCGGTGTCCGGTGCGGGAAGCCAGGAAGACCGAGATTGTCGAGCATCTGCACGGGCGCGGCGCTTTGCATGCAATCGGGGGCGAGCCATCGGCGTTTAGTCGGATTACCGTACGCCGATGCCCCGGATTGCGTACAAAATGGGGCACTCTTCAATCGTGCGCTCCTCCTCCGGTGTCCCCAGACCTCCTGCCGCCGCCGTCCCGAACGCCGCTGCCCAGCGCCCTGCGGCAGGCCTGCTTCGCCGGCTTGCCGGGCCGTCGGCCGCGCATGCGCTGGCCGGGTGATGCGCGTCTGGCGGTGTGGATCGCGCCCAACCTGGAGTTCTACGAGTACCTGCCGCAGCGCTACCCCTTCCGCGACCAGTTCTCCCGCATCCGCCACCCCGACGTCATGCAGTGGGGCTGGCGCGACTACGGCAACCGCGTGGCGCTGTGGCGCATGGCCGAGGCGCTGGCCGACTACCCGGTGGCGGTGACGGCCTCGGTGAACCTGTGCCTGTTCGAGCACCACCCCGAGGTGGCGCAACTCGTGCGCGAGCGCGGCTGGGAGGTCATGAGCCACGGCCTGTACAACACCCACTATCTGGGCCTGATGGACGAGGCGCAGGAGCGCGCCTTCCACGCCACGAGCCTCGAGATCGTGCGAGAGCACACGGGCCAGTCGCTGGCCGGCCTGCTCGGACCCTGCGTGACCAACGGCCCCCGCACGCTGGACCTGATGGCCGAGGCCGGGCTGACCTACCACGCCGACTGGGTGCACGACGACGTGCCGGTGCCGATGAAGACCGCCCACGGGCTGCTCTGGTCGGTGCCCTACCACTATGAGATCAACGACGCGCCGCTGCTGGAGGGCCCGCACGACGCCGACGCGCTGGTGCAGGCTGCCTGCGACCAGTTCGACCGCCTCTGGCACGAGGCCGACGAGGAGGGCGAGGGCCTCGTCTACTGCTGGCCCCTGCACCCCTACCTGATCGGCCAGCCCCACACCGTGGGCGTGCTGCGCCGCGTGCTCGACCACATCTGCGGCCACGGCGGGCTCTGGCACGCCCAGGCGCGCGACATCGTCGCGGTGGCGCGGCAGTGCCACGCCGGCCACCCGCAGTTCGAGGCCTGGCTGGCGGGGGAGGGGCCGTGACGGCGCCGACCGCCCCGGGCGTCACCCCCGTCCTGCAGCCCGACGGCGCAGCGGAGCCCGGCCGCGCCGGGCTGCTGGACTTGCGCGGCAGCGGCCGGCGCCAGCGCGGCCCCGACCACCCGCACCACCGCTGGACGCCGCTGCCGGCGCGGCCCCCGCGCCGCTGGCCCGACGGCGCCGGCGTCTGGGTCTGCCCGGTCATCGCGCTCGACAGCCACGAGGACGCCGTGCCCCCAGGCTGGCCCCAGCCCCAGTGGGCGGCCGGCGGCGTGGGCCTGCGCCCCGACCCCAACATCGCCCGCATCGGCGCGCGCGATTACGGCCTGCGGCGCGGCTTCTTCCGCCTGGCCGGCGCGTTCAAGGCGCTGCGCCTGCCCTACGCGCTGGCCATCGACGTGCTGAGCGCCGAGACCCGGCCCGACCTGGTGCGGTCCTGCCGCGACGGCGAGTGGGGCGATCTCGAATGGGTGGCGCACGGCCTGTCGTGGAACCGGCCGCTGCACGCCGGCCTGGACGAGGCCGCCGAGCTGGCCTACCTGGCCGAGACGCGCGCGCGCCTGGCGGCCTGCGGCATCGTCACCGACATCTGGTTCGGCATCGAGTACGGCCAGTCGCCGCGCACGCCGGCCTTGCTGCCGCGTGCCGGCTACCGCATCTGCCTGGACTGGTGCAACGACGAGCAGCCCTATGCCTTCGACGCCGCCCCGGCCGTGGACGGCGCTGCAGCGCCGTGGCCGCGCCTGTGGAGCCTGCCGCAGATGGCCGACCTGGACGACGGCTTCGCGCTGTGCGCGCCGCGCGCCGCGGGCGCGCGCGCCTACTCCCGCCGCATCGTCGAGGCGGCCACGGCGCTGGCCCAGGAGGGCGCGGGCCAGGCGCGCGTGATGGTGTTCACGCTGCGCCCCTTCCTCAGCGGTCAGCCCTTCCGCATCGACGCGCTGCTGGACGCCTTCGTGCAGCTCTCGCTGCTGCCGGGCGTGCGCTTCGCCCACCCCTCGGCCCTCATCGCCGCCTGGCAGCAGGCGGCCCAGGAAAGCGCCGCCCCATGAACGGCCCCACCGAACCGATGATCCAGCTGCGTCAGGCCGCCAAGCGTTTCGAGTCGCGCGGGCAGGTCGTCGATGCGTTGCACCCGACCGACCTGGACATCGCCGCCGGCGAGGTGTTCGGCCTGCTCGGCTTCTCCGGCGCCGGCAAGAGCACGCTGCTGCGTCTGATCAACCGTCTGGAGGAGCCCACCCAGGGTTCGGTGCGCGTGGACGGGCTCGAGATGACCGGGCTGCGCGGCGCCGAGCTGTCGCGCGCGCGCCAGCGCGTGGGCATGATCTTCCAGCAGTTCAACCTGCTCGCGCACCGCACGGCGCTGGGCAATGTGGAGTTCGCGCTCGAGGTCGCAGGCGTGCCGGCGGCGCAGCGTGCGCGCACGGCGCGCGAGTCGCTGCACGCCGTGGGCCTGGCCGACAAGGAGGGGGCCTACCCGGCGCAGTTGTCCGGCGGTCAGCGCCAGCGCGTGGCGATCGCGCGCGCGCTCGCCACCCAGCCCAAGGTGCTGCTGTGCGACGAGGCCACCTCGGCGCTGGACCCGCACACGGCGCTGTCCATCCTGCGCCTGCTGCGCCGCCTCAACCGCGAGCGCGGCATGACCATCGTCATCGTCACGCACGACATCAAGGTCGCGAGCTACCTCTGCCAGCGCTGCATCGTGCTCGAGCGCGGGCGCGTCGTCGACGCGATCGACATGGCCGACCCGCGCCCGCGCAGTCCGCTCGGGCGCTTCTTCTTCGAGACGGCGCGCGGCTGGACCGACGACACCGTGCTGCCCACCGAGGAGGAGGCATGAACGAACTGCTGAAGTCCTTCGTCGAGTTCGGCCCCGACCTGTGGAAGGCCACGCTCGACACCTTCATCATGGTCGGCGCGACCATGGCCAGCGCGGTGCTGCTGGGCACGCCGCTGGGCGTGATGCTCTTCGTCACCGCGCCCCAGGGCCTGTACCCCCGGCCGTTGCTGAACCGCGTGGTCGGCTACCTGGTGAACGCGCTGCGTTCCTTCCCCTTCATCATCCTGCTCGTGCTGCTGATCCCGGTGTCGCGCTTCGTCGTCGGCACCAGCATCGGCCCGAAGGCGGCAGCCGTGGCGCTGTCGGTCGCGGTGATCCCCTACTTCGCGCGCCTGGTGGAGCAGAACCTGCGCGACGTGCCGCGCGGCGTGATCGACATGGCGCACGCCTGCGGCGCCTCGGCCCGCCACATGGTCTTCAAGGTGCTGCTGTCCGAGGCCCGGGTGGCCCTGGTGGGCAGTCTCACCGTCACCGCCACCGGCTTCATCGCCTACTCGGCGGTGGCCGGCGCGGTGGGCGCCGGGGGCCTGGGTGACCTGGCCATCCGCTACGGCTACTACCGCTTCGAGACCGGCGTCATGGTCTGGTGCTGCGTGATCATGTTCGTGCTGGTGCAGGCCACGCAGATGGCCGGCAACGCGCTGGCCGCCCGGCTGGACCGGCGCTGACCGGTCCGCCCGAGAAGTTCCCCCCCCTGTTCCTCAACCCCAGGAGACCTCCCATGAAAAAGCGCTTCTTCCTCGCCGGCGTCGCCCTCGCCGCAATGGCCGCCACCGCCACCGTCCAGGCCCAGGGCACGCTGCGCATCGGCTTCTTCCCCGGCCCCTATGCCGACCAGTTCAAGCGCGGCATCCAGCCGGCGCTCGAGGCCAAGGGCATCAAGGTGCAGGTGACCGAGTTCACCAACATCATGCAGCCCAACACCGCGCTGATGGACGGCTCGCTGGACGCCAACGTGTTCCAGAACCGCGCCTTCATGGAGTCGTTCAACAGCCAGCGCCAGGGCCAGCTGGTCGAGGTGCTCCAGGTGCCGAGCGCGCCGCTGGGGCTGTACTCGGCCAAGCACAAGGACCTGAAGGCCCTGCCCAACGGCGCCACGGTGGCGGTGCCCAACGAGGCGACCTCGCTCGCGCGGGCGCTGACCTTCCTGCAACTGCAGGGCCTGATCACGCTTGACCCGAACGTGCCCGCCGGACGCCACAGCGAGAAGAACATCACCGGCAACCCGAAGAACCTGAAGATGGTGCTCCTGGACGCGCCGCAGATGCCGCGCACCATGCCCGAGTTCGACCTCGCGGCCGTCCTGGGCAACCACATCCTGGCCGCCGGCATGCTGCTGTCGTCGGCGCTCGCGCTCGAGGACCCGGCACCCCAGTTCCGCATCATCCTGGTGGCGCGCAAGGACGTGGCCGAGGGGGCGCTTGTCAAGCAACTGGTCGAGGGCTACAAGTCCGACACCTACCGCCGCTTCGTCGAGACCGACCCCAAGGCCAAGGGCTTCTCGCGCCCCGAGTACTGGCGTTGAACGCACGGCCCCGGCAGGCCTCGAGCAACGTCCAGAAGGCCTGCGCCGCCATCCGCGAGGCCGTGGCCTCGGGCCGCTTCGCCGGCGGCGACCGCGTGCGCGAGGTCGTCGTGGCCGAGATGGCCGGTGTGTCGCGCACCTCGGTGCGCCAGGCGCTGGCGCTGCTGGCGGCCGAGGGCTACGTCGAGCTGCGGCCCAACCGGGGCGCGGTGGTCGTCGACTGGTCCGAGGACAACCTGCTGCAGGTCTTCGACCTGCGCGCGCTGCTGGAGAGCTACGCCGCCGGCCAGGGGGCGCAGCACGCCAGCGCCGAGGACGTGGCGGCCATGCGCGCCGACGTGGCGGAGTTCGAGCGCCTGGTGCGGCGCCGCGGCTCGCCCGAGACGCGGCTGATCGCCGAGGCCAACAACCGGCTGCACCGGCGCATCATCGCCGCGGCGGGCAACCCGCGTCTGCCGACCTTGCTGGCGGCCGTGGTGCACGTGCCGATCGAGCGCCAGACCTTCGCCCGCTACGACCGCGCGGCGCTCGAGCGCAGCGCGCAGCAGCACCGCGACATCGTCGAGGCCATCGCCCGCGGCGACGCGCCCTGGGCCGAGGCGACGATGCGCGCCCACATCCACGCCGGCAAGCAGGCGATCTTCGGCACCGCCGGCGCCGCCGCGCGGGCGGCAGAACCCATCAGGACGGAACCATGAGCGTGCTCGACCCCGCCGCCGACGCGCGGCGCGCGATGGACGTGATGCAGGACGGCGGCATCGCCATCCTGCCCAACGACGTCGGCTACTCGCTGATCGCGGCGCGCGCGCAGGCGCTGCGCCGCATCTTCGACACCAAGCGGCGCGCGCCGAGCAAGCTCAACGCGATGCTCGGCAACGAGGCGCTGCACCGCGAGCTGCACGTGGTCAGTGCGCGCGGCCGCGCCATCGTCGAGGCCATCACGCGCGACTACGAGCTGCCGCTGGGCCTGATCGCGCCCTGCCGCGCCGACCACCCGCTGCTGGCTGCGCTGGACCCCGACACCTACGAACGAAGCACCAAGGGCGGCACGCTGCTGATGCTGCTGAACGCGGGGAGCTTCCACCGCGAGATCACGCGCCTGAGTCTGGAGCGTGGCACGCTGCTGTTCGGCTCCTCGGCCAACCTGTCCATGCACGGCACGAAGTTCCGCGTCGAGGACATGGAGCCCGAGATCACCGCCATCGCCGACATCGTCATCGATTACGGCCTGATGAAGTACCACCCCTGGCAGGCCTCGTCGACGCTGCTGAACTGCGAGACGCTGGAGGTGGTGCGCTGGGGCTCGTGCTTCGAGAACATCGCCGACATCCTGAAGCGCCACTTCGGCGTCGAGCTGGCGCCGCGGCCGGCGCCGACCTGAACCCCGCGCGCGCCCGGCGTTCAGCCTGCCGCGGGCGGCTTGGGCGCCTTGTCGGCCCACAGCGCGCCGCCGGTGGCCCAGTCGTGGCGGGCGATGTCGAAGAAGACGACGTCGACGCCGTCGGGCGAGCCGCCGAGCGTGCGCACGGTGGCCTCGGTCAGCGCCTGCGCGAGCGCGCGCTTCTGCTCGACGGTGCGGCCTTCGAAGAGTTCGACGCGGATGGTGGGCATGGGGATCCTCGGGTGATGCACGGGGGTGGTGTCGAGGCCAAATTGTCGCTGCGCCGCAGGGCTCGGGGCGACCGTGCGCGCGGGCCGGCGGCGGGAAATCCCGGTACGGGTCGGTGCCCACCTGCCCCTATCATTTGGGTGGTCTGTCGAAGACAAGGCCAGACACCGCGCCGCCTTTCCCGGGCGGAAAACCGCCACCGACCCTGACGCCCACCCCATGAAGATCACCCGCCGTCCCCTCCTGCTTGGCAGCGCCGCGCTGGCGCTGGCCTGCGGTGCCGTCCTGGCCCAGCCCGCCGGCAAGGTCACCGTGGTCACTTCCTTCTCCAAGGACGTGACGGACCCGGTCAAGCGCGCCTTCGAGAAAGCCACTCCCGGTGTCACCCTCGAGGTGCAGAACCGCAACACCAACGCCGGCGTCAAGTTCCTCGAGGAGACAAAGGCGAACAACCAGGTCGACCTGTTCTGGGCCTCGGCGCCGGACGCCTTCGAGGTGCTCAAGGGCAAGAAACTGCTGCAGGGCTACAAGCCGCGCGCCACCGGCATCCCCGACAAGGTCGGCTCCTTCCCGATCAACGACCGCGAGGGCTTCTACTTCGGCTTTGCCGCCTCGGGCTACGGCATCATGTGGAACGAGCGCTACGCGCGCGCCAACCGCCTGCCCGAGCCCAAGGAATGGCAGGACCTGGCCAAGCCGGCTTTCCACGACCACGTCTCGATCGCCGCGCCCTCGCGCTCGGGCACGACGCACCTGACGATCGAGACCATCCTGCAGGGCGAGGGCTGGGACAAGGGCTGGCGCACCATCAAGGAGATGGCGGGCAACTTCCGCCAGGTCACCGAGCGCAGTTTCGGCGTGCCCGAGGCCGTCAACTCCGGTCAGGTGGGCGTGGGCATCGTGATCGACTTCTTCGCCTTCTCGGCGCAGGCGGCGGGCTTCCCGGTGAAGTTCGTCTACCCCTCGGTCAGCACCATCGTGCCGGCCAACGTGGCCATCGTCGCCAACGCGCCCAACCGCGCCGCGGCCCAGGCCTTCGTCGAGTTCCTGCTCTCGCCCGTGGGGCAGGAGGTGCTGCTCGAGCCGAGCATCCGCCGCCTGCCGGTGAACCCGGCCGTCTACGCCAAGGCCCCGGCCGGCTACCCCAACCCCTTCACCGACCCGCGCCTGAGCAAGCTGCTGCCCTTCGACGCCGACCTGTCGGAGAGCCGCACCGCCGTCGTCGACACCCTGTTCGACCAGTTGATCTCCTTCCAGCTCGACGCGCTCAAGGGCGTGACCAAGGCGATGCACGAGGTCGAGGCGGCGCTGGCGCGCAAGGACAACCCGGCGGCGCGCAAGCTGGTGGCCGAGGCGCGTGACCTGATCGCCGCGATGCCTGTGACGGCGGCCCAGGCCGCGTCGGCGGAGATGAACGCCGCCTTCACCGGTGGCAAGCAGAAGGGCGCGCGCCAGGCCGAGCTCGAGCAGCAGTGGGCCACCTTCGGCCGCGAGCGCTACGCCCAGGCCAAGGCCAGGATCGACGAGGCCGCGAAGCTCGCGCGTTGAGCGCGTTGAGGCTGCGCGCCACCCCTGGGCAGGCCGCGCTCGCGCTGGCGATCGCGGCCTTCCTGCTCGCCTTCCTCGTCGTGCCCGTGGGCACGGTGATCTACGTCGCCTTCACCGAGAAGGGCACGGGCGAGTTCACGCTCGTCAACTTCGCCGACTTCCTGCGCACCGAGCTCTTCGTGCGCTCGTTCTGGAACTCGGTCTACGTCTCGGGCATGGCGGTGGTGTGGGCCTCGCTGATCGCGCTTCCGCTGGCGGTGCTGACCACGCGCTTCGACTTCCGCGGCGCGGTGCTGATCCAGACGCTGGGCTTCCTGCCGCTGATCATGCCGCCCTTCGTCGGCGCGGTGGCGATGCAGATGTTCTTCGGCCGCAACGGCTCGATCAACCTGCTGCTCGACGAGCACCTGGGCATCAACGTGCCCTTCATGGAGGGTCTGAACGGTGTCGTCTTCGTCCAGGCCCTGCACTACTTCCCCTTCATCCTCGTCAACCTCAGCGCGTCGCTGCGCAACATCGACCGCGCGATGGAGGAGGCGGCGCAGAACCTGGGCTGCTCGGGCTGGCGGCTGCTGCGCCGCATCGTGCTGCCGCTGGCCATGCCGGGCTACGTGGCCGGGGCCTCGCTCGTCTTCGTCAAGGTCTTCGACGACCTGGCCACGCCGCTGCTGCTGAACGTCAAGGACATGCTCGCGCCGCAGGCCTACCTGCGCGTCACCTCGATCGGCATCACCGACCCGATGGGCTACGTGATCGCGGTCGTGCTCGTGGTCACCTCGGTGGCGGCGATGTGGCTGTCGGCGCTGACGATGAAGGGCCGCGACTACGCGACCACGCAGCGCGGCGGCGGCGGGCTGGGGCGCCGGCCCCTGAGCGGCTGGCGGGCGGCGCTGTCCTACGGCGTGGTGGCGCTCATCCTGGCGCTGGTGCTGGCGCCGCACCTGGCGCTGCTGCTGCTGTCGCTGGCCACGGTGTGGTCCTTCGCGCCCCTGCCCGACGCCTACACGCTGGCGCACTACGCGCGCGTGTTCGGCGAGAGCTCGGTCTACATCAAGAACACGCTCGTCTACGCCACGCTGGCCGGGCTGATCGACGTCGTCCTCGGCGTCGCGATCGCCTACCTGGTGCTGCGCACCAGGCTGGTCGGGCGCGAGTGGCTGGACTGGGCCGCGATGGCGGCGCTGGCCATCCCCGGGCTCGTGCTGGGGATCGGCTACCTGCGCACCTACTACGGCGTCAACCTGCCGGACGGCACCCCGCTGGCGACCTTCTGGGCCATGATCGTCGTCGCGCTGGCGGTGCGGCGCCTGCCCTACGCGCTGCGCGCCTGCCACGCGGCGCTGCAGCAGGTGGCGGTGGCGCTCGAGGAGGCGGCGCAGAACCTGGGCGCGACGCCGGCGCGCACGGTGCGCCGCATCGTCGTGCCGCTGATGGCCGGCGGCATCCTCGCCGGCTTCGTGACGAGCTTCTCCACCGCGGCGGTCGAGCTCTCGGCCACGCTGATGCTGGTGCAGTCGGACTCGGACGCGCCCCTGGCCTTCGGCCTGTACGTCTTCATGCAGTCGCCTGCCGGCCGCGGGGCCGGCGCGGCGCTCGGCGTCATCGCCGTCGTCCTGGTGGCCCTGTGCACCTGGGTGTCCCACCTGGTCCTGGAGCGCAGCCAGCGCAGCAGGGGAGCAGATTCATGAGCGCAGCCGGCATCTCGATCCAGGGGGTCAACGTCTCCTACGGTCGCAACCACGTGCTGAAGGATGTATCGCTGGAGGTCGCCCCGGGCGAGTTCTTCGCCTTCCTCGGGCCGTCGGGTTGCGGCAAGACCACGCTGCTGCGGTTGATCGCGGGCTTCGTGCAGGCCGACAGCGGCAGCGTGCGCGTGGGCGGCGCCGACATCACGCGCCTGCCGCCGTGGAAGCGCGACGTCGGCCTGGTGTTCCAGAACTACGCCCTGTGGCCGCACCTGAGCGTGCGACGCAACGTGGCCTTCGGCCTCGAGGAGCGGCGCCTGCCGCGCGCCGAGATCGAGCGCCGCGTGGACGGCGCGCTCGAGATCGTGGGCCTGTCAGCCCTGGGCGAGCGCAAGCCCTCGCAGCTCTCGGGCGGGCAGCAGCAGCGCGTGGCGCTGGCGCGCACGCTCGCGGTGGAGCCCAAGGTGCTGCTGCTGGACGAGCCGCTGTCCAACCTGGACGCGAAGCTGCGCGTGCAGGTGCGCCGCGAGCTGCGCGAGCTGCAGCGCCGGCTCGGGCTGACGACCATCTTCGTCACCCACGACCAGGAAGAGGCGAACACGGTGTGCGACCGCATCGCCGTCATGAGCGAGGGCGTGGTGCAGCAGGTCGGCACGCCGATGGGGCTGTACACCCGACCCGCCAAGCTTTTCGTCGCCGGCTTCCTGGGCAGCGCCAACATCCTGGACGGCGAGGTCGCAGGCCACGGCGCGCTGCGCCGCTTCGAGATCCGCGGTGGCGGCAGCCTGCCCCTGCCGGGCGATGCGCCGGCCCTGCCGGGCGCGCAGCTCGTGTTCCGGCCTCAGGACGTGAGCCTGGTCGAGGACGCGTCGGCCGACGCCGTGCTGCAGGGCCGCGTCGTCGATCGCGAGTTCCTCGGCGCCAGCGTGCGCTACGGCGTGCGGGTGGGGGCATCGGAGGTCACGGTGGACGTCCCGTTCCGCGCCGGTGACACGCCACGCGAGAGCGGTGCCGAGGTCCGCCTCGCGCTGCGCCCGCAGGCGGCCCTGTTGCTGCCGCCTTGAACCGGTAACGGCCACCCAGCCAGCCAGGCAACTGGCTGGGTGATGTCGAGGCTCTCAATCCAGCAGGCCGGCGGCGATCAGGCCCTCGCGCCCCTCGGGGTGGCGGCACTCGATGTCCTCGAACTCGTTGATCGCGTTGATCTCGGTGCCCATCGCGATGTTGGTCACCTTCTCGAGGATGACCTCCACCACCACCGGCACGCGGTGCGCGCGGGCCAGGGCCTGGGCCTCCAGCAGGGCCCCCTGGATCTGCGCCGGGTCGGTGACGCGCAGCGCCTTGCAGCCCAGGCCCTCGACGACCTTCTGGTGGTCCACCCCATAGCCCTTGAGCGCCGGGTCCTCGACGTTCTGGTTGTCGAAGGCGAGCTGCACGCAGTAGTCCATCTCGAAGCCGCGCTGGCTCTGCCGGATCAGGCCGAGGTAGCTGTTGTTGACCAGCACCTGCACGTAGGGCAGGTTGAACTGCGCGCCCACGGCCAGCTCCTCGATCAGGAACTGGAAGTCGTAGTCGCCCGACAGCCCGACGACGGTGCGCGTGGGGTCGGCGGCCACCACGCCGAGCGCGGCGGGGATGGTCCAGCCCAGCGGGCCGGCCTGACCGCAGTTGATCCACTGGCGCGGGCCGTGCACGTGCAGGAACTGGGCGCCGGCGATCTGGCTCAGGCCGATGGTCGTGACGTAGACGGTGTCGCGCGGGAAGGCGGCGTTCATCTCCTCGTACACGCGCTGCGGCTTGATCGGCACCTGCTCGAAGTGGCTCCGGCGGCCCATCAGGCGCTTGCGCTCGGCGCAGCGGCCGGCCCAGTGGCCGTAGTCCTTCAGCGTGCCGGCGGCGCGGCGCTCGCGCGCGGCCTGCACGAAGAGCTCGAGCGCGGCCTTCGCGTCGCTGACGATGCCCAGGTCGGGGTTGAAGACGCGGCCGATCTGCGTGGGCTCGATGTCGACGTGGACGAATTTGCGGCCCTGGGTGTAGACCTCGACCGAGCCCGTGTGGCGGTTGGCCCAGCGGTTGCCGATGCCGAGCACGAAGTCGCTGGCCAGCATCGTCGCGTTGCCGTAGCGGTGGCTGGTCTGCAGCCCCACCATGCCGGCCATCAGCGGGTGGTCGTCGGGGATGCAGCCCCAGCCCATCAGCGTGGGGATCACCGGCACGCCGGTGAGCTCGGCGAACTCCACCAGCAGTTCGCTCGCGTCGGCGTTGATGATGCCCCCGCCGGCCACGATCAGCGGCTTGTCGGCTGCCAGCAGCATGTCCAGCGCGCGGTCGACCTGCTTGCGCGTGGCACGCGGCTTGTACACGGGCAGCGGCTCGTAGGTGTCGATGTCGAACTCGATCTCGGCCATCTGCACGTCGAAGGGCAGGTCGATCAGCACCGGGCCGGGGCGGCCCGAGCGCATCAGGTGGAAGGCCTGCTGGAAGGCGCGCGGCACCTGCGCCGGCTCGCGCACAGTCACCGACCACTTCGTCACGGGCTTGGCGATGGACTCGATGTCCACGGCCTGGAAGTCCTCCTTGTACAGGCGCGCGCGCGGCGCCTGACCGGTGATGCACAGGATGGGGATGGAGTCGGCGATGGCCGAGTACAGCCCGGTGATCATGTCGGTGCCGGCGGGGCCGGAGGTGCCGATGCACACGCCGATGTTGCCCGGCGCGGCGCGCGTGTAGCCCTCGGCCATGTGCGATGCGCCCTCGACGTGGCGCGCGAGGACGTGCGCGATGGACTGGCGCTCGCGCAGCGCCGCATAGAGCGGGTTGATCGCGGCGCCGGGCACGCCGAAGGCCTGCGTGATGCCCTCCTTCTCCATCACGAGCACGGCGGCGAGGGCGGCTTTCATCTTGGGCATGGGGGTCTCCTGGTGGATGGGGTGGGGCGGAAAGGGGGCTGTGGCTTCTGGTCGCGTCCATCGGCCGGGTCCGGCCCGGGCCGGCGAGGGCGCGTTGGCATGGCACGCATGGTCGCGGCGGGCGGCCTTCGGCGGAAGACGGCCGGCGCGCATTTCGCCTATTCCGTGATGGAATGAGGGCTTCCTGTTGCTCGACCCCGGAGCCCGCCATGGACCGCATCCAGGCCGTCCGCCTCTTCGTCCGCGTCGTCGACCTCGGCTCCTTCAGCAAGGCCGCGGCTGAGCTGGGTGTGGGCCAGCCTGCGGCCACCAAGCAGGTGGCGCGGCTGGAGGCGCAGCTCGGCGCACGGCTGCTGCACCGCACGACGCGTGGCGTCTCGCCCACCGAGATCGGCGCGCTGTACTACGAGAAATGCAAGCTCATCGCCCACCACGTCGAGGAGGCGGAGTCGGTGGCCACGCTGCTGCAGACGCAGGTGCAGGGCGGGTTGCGCATCAGCACCTCGGTGGCCTTCGGCCGGCGCGTGCTGGCGCCGCTGGTGATGCGCTTCATGCGCCTGAACCCTCAGCTGCAGGTGGACCTGAGCTGCGACGACCGCTACGTCAATCTCGTCGAGCAGGGCATCGACGTCGCGGTGCGCATGGGCCGGCTGGCGGATTCCACGCTGGGCGCGCGCTACCTGGGCACGAACCCCTGGGTCGTCGTCGCCTCGCCTGCCTACCTGGCGCAGCGCGGCCGCCCCGCCACGCCGCGGGAACTGGCAGCGCACGAGGCCCTGATCTACAGCACCGTGCAGGGCGACGCCCGCTGGCTCTTCACCAGCCCGGGCGGCGAGGCCCTGTCGATGGCGGTGCGTGGGGCGCTGCGCTCGAACAACCTCTCGACCCTGCTGGCCGCGGCGCGCGAGGGCTTCGGCATCGCCGCGCTCCCGCGCTACGTGGCCGAGACCTCGCTGCGCCGCGGGGCCGTGGTCAGCCTGCTCGACGACTGGACCCTGCCGGCGCAGGAGATCCACGCCGTCTACCCCTCGCCGCGCCTCGTCCCGGCCAAGGTGACGCGCTTCATCGAGTGGCTGCAGGGCCAGTTCAACGGAGAGTGGTGGGCGCGGGAAGGCGGATCGGTGCCAGGGGTGGAGGTTGAACCGGCCTGAGGGCCGAATGGCCGTCCGGCTCGGGAGCCGGACGTCGTGACGGCCCTCGACGACGGATCATCAGGGCTCGAAAGATCCTCCCCAGAAGGATCTCTTCCTTCCAGGCGTTTCCGGCTGGCGGTCTGAAGCAGCCACGCCCGGGCTGCTCAGGACCGGCCCCGCGGCACGATCACGCGCGTCTCGCGCCCCTCGTGCAGCGCGTCGACCAGCGCGGCGCGGTGGGCCAGCACCGCGCGCTGGTTGACCGAGCCCTTGTCGGTGACCTCGCCGGCGTCGATGGACAGCGGCTGCGCCAGCAGGTGCAGGAAGGCGACACGGCTGGCGCTGCCCGTGGCCTCCTGCCACAGCCGGTCGGCCAGGCGTTGGAAGGCCTCGCGCACCGGGGCGGCCTCGAGCAAGTCGGCCAGCGGGGCGTCGGGCGCGCAGGCCGTGCCGGCCAGGCGCCGCACTTCGTCGGCGCGCGGCAGCAGCAGGACGCCGATCTCCTTGCGGTCCAGCCCAGTGAGGACCACGTCCTGCACCAGCGGCGCGCCGGCGGCGACGACGCGCGCGCGCAGCGGCCCGACGCTGACGAAGGTGCCGCTGGAGAGCTTGAAGTCCTCGGCCGTGCGGCCGTCGAAGCACAGGCCGCGCTGCGGGTCCGCGGGGTCCAGCCAGCGCACCGCGTCGCCGGTGCGGTACCAGCCCTCGGCGTCGAAGGCGGCGCGCGTGCGCTCGGGCTCGCGCCAGTAGCCGGGCATCAGGTTCGGCCCGCGAAAGCGGATCTCGGTCTTGCCGCCGGTGCTCTCGTCGCGCACCACGCGCGCCTCCACGCCGGGCACCGGCAGCCCCAGGTGGCCGGAGGCGACGTCGGTGCCCACGGCGAAGGTGCAGGTGGGCGAGGCCTCGGTCATGCCCAGCCCGGTGATCAGGCGCACGCGCTCGCCCACGGCCTGCTCGGCGTGGGCGTGCAGACGGTCCCACACCGCCTGGCTCAGGCCCGCGCCGGCGAACATGATGGCCTGGCAGCGGCGGAACAGCGAGTCGCGCAGCACCGGGTCGTGGTCCATCGCGTGCGCGATCTCCTCCAGGCCCCGCGGCACGTTGAAGTAGACCGTGGGGGAGATCTCGCGCAGGTTGCGCAGCGTCTGGGCGACGCCTTCGGGCGTCGGCCGCCCGTCGTCGATGTAGAGCGTGCCGCCGTTGTAGAGCGCGATGCCGACGTTGTGGGTGCCGCCGAAGACGTGGTTCCACGGCAGCCAGTCCACCAGCACCGGCGGCTCGTCGGCCAGGAAGGCCAGGCACTGGCGGATCATCTGCTGGTTGGCGCAGACCATGCGGTTCGTCGTGACCACGCCCTTGGGCAACTGGGTGGAGCCCGAGGTGAACATGATCTTGACCACGGTGTCGGGCCCGGCGGCGGCCTCGGCCGCGGCCTGGGCCGGCCCGGGGGCGGTGCGCAGCAGCTCGCCCAGGGTCTCGCTCGCGCGGCCGGGCAGGGCGCCCGTGCCCAGCACCACGTGCGTCGCCCCGTCCACGGCGGCCTCGACGGCCGCGGCGTACTCAGGCGAGGCAGCGTAGACGACGGCCGGGGTCACCTTGCCGAGGACGTGGCGCAGCTTGCCGAAGTCGCGCGAGACGAGCGAGTAGGGCGGCGACACCGGCACGTGCGGCAGCCCGGCCAGCATGGCGCCGAGCGCGAGCGTGAGGTGCTCCA
>Ga0169931_10007608_pt1 | contig 16022 bp, 10 predicted proteins | sample Kivu_15m_20L_FD_129675 | JGI IMG/M metagenome (GOLD analysis project Ga0169931, IMG submission 129675) | Freshwater microbial communities from Lake Kivu, Western Province, Rwanda to study Microbial Dark Matter (Phase II) - Kivu_15m_20L... | ecosystem: Environmental > Aquatic > Freshwater > Lake...
AGTAACCGTCGTAGCGCATCAGCGGGTTGCCGTTGAGCAGCAAGGTACCCAGCGAGCAGATCAAGACGACGTTCAGGCATAAAGCATTGAAGATTCCAGGAGCGCTGAAGTACCACAGCAACGTGCAAATCGCAGCGAGTATCAGCTCGACGTACATTCCCGCTGCGGAGATTGCGATTCGCGGCCATTTGCTCGGTAGCATCCACGCGTCGGACACGTTGCAATACAAACACGGCGTGAACACGAGCAGCATCGCGCCGATCTCATGGCATTCGCTCCCATACCTGCGAGCCGCGACTGCGTGTCCCAGTTCGTGCAAGGCCTTCACACCTGCCAGGGCCAGCGCCAAGAGCGGCAGGTTCGACGCTGCCAGAATCGTGTCCACTTCGGGAAGCCGAGCCTCGATGGTGCGAAACTCGATTGCCACGAAAGCGATCGCGGCGATCGTCAGCAGAACCGCTGCGGCACATGCCGCTGGCGTGAACAGCCAGCTTGCCAGCGGATAGATCGCATCCAGCAGCCGCTTGGGACTCACGCCCGGAAAGCGGATCGCCAGCACGCTCGCCAGCAGCTCGAGTCGGGCCTTGCGGCGTTTGTCGTGCTTCCGCAGAGCGAGCTGCTGACCTTGTCCCGGGGCATCCGACTGAACCAGGCCCAAGCGATGTAGCGCCGCCAGGTAGCCTTGCACCTGTTCCATCGAAACTCGACGCGGCGCCAGGGCTTCGTCCAGCTTTCGCTTAAGCACTTCGCCACTCGACCCACCGTCGAGCATCGTAAGCAGCGTGTATTCCTCTTCGCCCAGATGAAAGTATTTGAGCGAAACCGGATCTTTTACCGCCCAGTAGCGATGGGCGCCATATCGCTGCGGTCGAAACTCCAAGTCGCCGCGCACGTGCAGCGCAAGAGGGCGTGCGGCAGCGTCTTCGACTTGCGAAGCGATCATCGGCTTGCAGGCTCCTCACGCGTGAGCTGCTCGCGGTCATCGGTCGAGATCGTCAGCGAACCATGCAGGCCGGGTCGCAGCGCCAGGTCGGCGTTCTCGATCTCGGCCCAAAACCGTACCTGGCCATTGACTGGGTCGACCTCGGGACTAACAAACGCGATCGTGCCGGAGTACTCAACGGGCTTTTGCCCCTGAGTTACGGTGAGCGTCACACGCCGGCCCATCAGCGATCCGTCGAGAGCATCGGCGCTGACCAGCCCTTCGGCCTTCAGCCGGTCAAGCCGCAAGATGCGCACGATCGGTTCGCCAGGTTCGACCCACTCACCTGGCTGCTTGAGCACTTGCGCCACGAAGCCGGCCAGCGGAGCCGCGATCTGGCGTTGGCTGATCGCGTGGTCGGCCGTAGCCAGATCATTTTGCTTGAGCGCGACGGCTGTTTGCGCGAGTTCGTGTTCCAGTTCTGCTTGTTCGATCTCCAGTCGCGTCTTGTCGGCTACAAGTTTGAGTTGATCGAGTTCCGAGGCCGTCACACTTTCGGCCAGGCGAGCGCTCGACTCGAGTGCGCGTCGCAATTCCGCCGCCGCAACCTCCGCGCTTTTCTTGGCGAACCTCACCTTCACGTCACTCGCCGCCAGCTTCTTGGCGCCGGCCAGTTCAATCTCGGCCTTGCTTCTGTCGAATGCGGGCGTGCGATCGTCAATCTTGCCAAGCGAGTCGCCCGCGGCCACCATCACGCCTTCGCGAACGGACAGCCTTTCGAGCGATCCCGCTTCGCGGGCAGGCACTTCGACTTGTTCCAGCAGCTTGACCAGCGCCGAGGGGATCTCGATCTCGGCCGCACGCGTACTAGTCGCACCCGACGGCAGCAATCCGCTCGCAATAATAACAATGGCGATTGATCGCATCAGCATGGTTACCACCACCAACTGTCAAGGTATTCGTATAGATCGTGAAACCAGACAAAGCCGAGCGAGCGCTGACCGCAGTAGACTTTGGCGACCGCAGTGGCTCCTGGACGAAGTCCCGCCACATCGGCCCGATCGAACGCAACCTTCGCGGCCACCGTCGACTTCTGTTCAGTGTCCAGTTCGGTCGTGAGAGCGAAATCCAAAAGCTTGCCTGACACCGTGCGATTCGGGTCGGCCGCCAGCATGAACTTGACCTCGAGCTGGGGGCCGAGTTCATCGCGAGCAGCCAGGATGTAACCCACCCGGTCATCGGGGACATGCACTTCCAGCTCCCACGGTCCGTCGACATTTGCCACGGACAAGAGGGCCTGCCCTCGTTCGACAGGGCGCGCAGCCAGTAACTGTTCGACATTCCAGGTGAGAGTTTGTCCGGTTAGCGGGCTGCGAATCGTGAGCGCCGCGAGTTGGGCAGCGAGAATCTTCTGTTGCGATTCAAGTCCGGCCAGTTTTGCCTTGAGCTCTTCTTCCTCGGCGGCCAGCTCGTGTGGATCGCGCCGCCGCGGCCCGTTTACCGTGCTTGGCGCGTCTTGCAGTCGCTCGGCCCGAACCGATGCGAGCTGCTTCTGATTGGTCTCGACTTCGCCAAGTACGCGCCGCAATTCCAGATCGAGCTCGGGCTTGCGCAGCTGAATGAGCGGCTCGCCGGCAGTGACCTGTTCGCCTGCCTTGACCAAGATCTCGGCGACCACGCCATCGTCGGAGGCGAAGACCTCGCGGCGCCCGCGCGGCCGCAGCTCCCCCTTGGCTTCAACTTCAAAGTCGGCGGGGACCAAGATTAGCAGCGCCAGAACCGCTGCAGCCACCAGAATTGCCGCCACCGACTTTGGCAATTGCCTGGCACTAGCGAGCCACCGCACGTGTCCCAGTGCGCGGCTCACCCGCGCGAGCGGCATCCGCGAGTGCGTCTGGGCATTGTGTAACGCGACCGCAGCGTGTCCACTCACGGCCATCAGCCGATCGCGAAACGTGTCGGGCGATGTCGTTCCATGGAAGTGCTCGGCGACGAGCAGGCCGATCACTCGGTGTGTTGCATGCGGTGTTTTGTGTTCATCGAGTTCCACGGATTCCAGCAGCGGCACAATGGCCAGCACGCGCGCCTGGGTCTGTTCGAGATACACCTCCAACGGAGCAAGCAGCTCATCGGCCAGGTCGGCCGCACCATCGTAGTACCAAATGGGCTCGCCATATGAGGCCGCACTCCGACCAAGTTGCTCCAAGGACCGAATGGCCGGCGAGCGACGATCGAGCGTATCGACTCCACTTACCGCTGCTGCGCGAACCACTCGCTTTCGAACTTCCAGCACGCTCACCCGATCGCAACCTACGACGCGGCGAGCTTCATTGGCGAGCGCGAAGGCCGCCTGCTCGGTATCCAGGCTGCGGTGCACCTGCTGCGAGAATTGTTCGTATTGATGCCAACGATCTGCCGATGCTCGCAGTGAGCGAAGTTCGCAGCGTCGCTCGAAGTCTTCCGCCAACTCGCTCACAGCGGCGAGTACCCGGGCATAAGCTCGAGACGCGGCCGGCGTGATGCCATGTTTTGTGAGCAACTCGATCGCCAGGCCCTTGCTCGGCGAAGTACCATCGGGCGCGACCGGATGTACGTTGAGCCAGGTGCTCTGGCTTGTCGTGGTGAATGGTCCCGCCGTGCGTGGCTTCGCTTCCCGCAGCGCCAGCTCCACGATCGCAACCCGTTCTCCAAGCAGTTCACGAGCAAGCTGCGCCGTGGCTCCGTTTCGAGCACAATGGTGTGCGAGCCGCACGCTAGCACCCGGGCCTGATGACCAGATCACGCCGGAGTCTGCGTCGAGTGCCGTGGTTAGTCGTTCCAGCAGTGTTCGATAGAAGACAGCCGACGTAGTGGCGTCTTGGCGTGCGAGCCCCGCGAGCTCGTCGAGCAACTGCTCGATGCCCTGCCAGTCGGCGTGGGCCAGTTCGGCATCGAGCGATGGAGGCTGGTTGGTCATAGAGGTTCAGTATAGTCGAGAAGCTGCGTAAGACGCCCAGAGTGCGCGGGTAGCTAGCGACCGTTTTGCGACCGAAGACTGAGGTGAATTTAACGGTTGCGCCGAGATTTCCGGCAGTTGTTCGCCTCGCACTGCCGATTTATGCACGGCGTGTCTGTGTGTATCTGTGCAGGATCACTGCTCAGGAAGACAGCACTCAGGTGACAGAACCAAATCTGACGAGTCAGTCGGTTACCAGTGCAATGGGCCAAGGGCGTGCCTAACCTCCATCCAACCAGTTCCGCATTGCAGCCTCCGGTTATTGCCGGCCGGCTCCGCCAGGTCGCGTCTCGCGCGCTGGCCGCGATGCAACTGGGCGCGATGTTGGCAGCTTCGCTCACGCTGTCGGGTTGTCTTGTGCTAAAGCCCCCCTGCGAGATTCCGGTCGAGGAGGACTACTATCGCACGGTTGCCCTGACGACGCCCATTCAGGAGGACCCCGGTCCGCCGGGGATGTTGCCGCTGTCGACTGCGGCACCGCTGGTGGTCGATGAGAAGAATCCACCGCCTCCCTGGGAAATGACGCTTTCAGAAGCGGTGCAGCTCGGCCTGGAAAACTCCAAGGTGCTTCGCGATCTGGGTGGTAGCGTGCTGCGCCGGCCGGACCTGGCGCAGACAATCCACGATCCGGCCGTGCAGGCAACGGATCCCCGCTTCGGCATGGAAGGCGCGCTCGCGGCGTTCGACGCCCAGGTAGCCACGCGCTTGATGGCTTACAAGAACGACCGTGCGTTCAACAACCTGTTCGCAGGTGGCGGCACGTTCTTCTTCAAGCAGGATCTCGATAATTTCGTGACCGAAGTCACCAAGACCAGCGCTACCGGTGGTTCGTTCGCGATGCGCCACCACATCGACTACGACGCAAACAACGCCCCGGCAAACTTGTTCCCCAGTTACTACAACGTCAACTTCGAAGGCGAATTCCGCCAGCCGTTGCTCCAAGGCGGCGGCGTCGAATTCAACCGCATCGCGGGTCCGCGAGCCACGCCCGGCCAGCTTCAGGGTGTCGTGATCGCGCGCATCAACAACGACGTCAGCACGGCCGAGTTCGAACTCGGTCTCCGCGATTTGATCAGCAACCTCGAAAACGGCTACTGGGATCTGTACTACGCCTACCGCGAACTCGACGCGAAGGTCTCCGCCCGCGATGCGGCGCTGAGCACCTGGCGAAACATCCACGTTAACGTGGAGCAGGGACGCGGATACAGCAAACTCCAGGAAGTGCAGGCCCTCGAGCAATACTACCGTTTCCAGGAAGAAGTCATCGACGCGCTTGGCGGACGTGTGGTCGACCGCACCCGGACGTTCAACGGTTCCAGCGGCGGCACCTTCCGTGGTGTCGGCGGCGTGCAGGCTGCTGAACGCAAGCTGCGGCTGTGGATGGGGCTGCCGATCAACGACGGACGCCTGATCCGTCCGACCGATGCTCCGCCGCAAGCTCGCATTGTGTTCGATTGGCAAACCGTGATGGAAGAGACGCTTTCGACCCGGCCCGACCTGCGCCGCCAGCAGGCCAAGATCCCGCGCTATCAAGCCGAACTGGTGGCGAATCGAAACTTCCTCTTGCCGCAAATGGACCTTATCGGCCGCTATCGTTGGCGCGGCTACGGCAACGACCTGCTCGGTCCGCGCGACGCTGCCGATCCGATCAATAACGCCTATGCCAACCTGGCCACCGGCATGTTCCAGGAATGGGAACTCGGTTTCGAGTACTCAATGCCGCTCGGCTTCCGGCAGGGTTACGCCGCGGTTCGCAACTCGCAAATGCACATCGCTCGCGAACGCGCGATTCTCGAAGAGCAGGAGCGGCAAGCCATTCACGATCTCAGCGCCGCCTATGGTGATGCCGAGCGGGCATATGTCCTGATGCAAGCCGCCTACAACCGGCTGTCTGCGGCGCAGGAGCAATACGAACGGGCGTACAATGCCTTCTTTAACCTGGGCGGCAAGGTGTCCCTCGAACTGGTGCTCGACGCCCGGATTCGCCTGGCCGAAGCCGAGACCAGCTACCACCGCGGGCGCATCGAATACGCTGTGGCCGTAAAGAACGTCCACTTCGAGAAGGGATCGCTGCTCGACTACAACGGCGCGGGGCTGGCGAACGAGGCCTTCTGCGAAGGTTGTCCGGAGGCCGTGGTCCACCGCATTGCCACGAGCGTTGAAGAGACCCCGCTGAACTATGTGCTGGACGCGAAGCAGAAGGAAATCGCCGAGTCGGCGGCGACGGAGACGGCCGAAGCCCTGCCGACGCCCATGGCGCCGTGGGAAGGCCGCAAGATCTCGCACGAAGAACCGGTGCCCCTGCCGACTCCCGAAGGCCGCCAGATTCAGGCCGCGCGCAAGCTTTCAGCGACAGAGCCGAATGCTCTCCCGCCGGCCGGTGCGCCACCAAATTCGCCATCAGGAGCGGGCAGATTACTACCGCCCGCGCCTGCGTCGGAACGTCGTTCTTCGCCGGCTCAGCCCACTCAAGCGGCGCGCGAAGTTGCGTCTCCGCCGGCTCCCCTGAGTGCCTCGCGACTCGCTCCCGAGACCGTCTTGGCCGCGCCCCTCAAAGCCGAGCGATTGCCAACCGTCGAACCGTAGTATCCTTCGCCGATTTTCCATGTGTCACCGCAGCAGGATCAATTCACCAAAAGCGGACGGTTCCATCAGGCCGCTTCTGTCCAGGGATTAAATTCAGCAGATCGAGTTGCTCCTACGTCTGCTGCGATTCTGTCGTAACCAGAACCAAACACCTGCCGCTCCCAGTCCCGCAAGAATCACGCTGCCTGGTTCCGGTACCAGCGTCAACGTGTAGTTTCCGGCCGCCACGTGGGCTCCGGTAAAGTTTGAATCGTCTACGCCCGTTACCCCGATCTTCACTCGGCCCAGCAAGTCGGCCGTGCCCGTGAGCGTCGGAATTGCGTCGAAGGCACTCGTCTGTGCAATCCGCACGTTCGCCGCATCGTAAAGCGCGAGCAGTCCCGCGAACTCGCCCGCGAAGGTGGCGGTGAACTCTTGAAACGGCGCGAGGCCTGTGAACAGCCAGAAGTCGAGCGAATCGCCCGTGCCCGGCCCGATCACGTTATTCAGCGTGATGTCGGCCGTATAACCCAGCCAGTTCGGGTTCCCAGGGTCCGGCGAAATGGCAGGGTCGAGCCACTCTGTGTCGGAAGTCAGCGGAGAGAGCTCATCGTTCTGCCATTTGGAAAGGCTCGGCACCAGGCTTCCACCCGGATCGCGCACATCGAGATACCAGGCGTACTTGCCGGACTCGAGATGCAGGTCCGCAAAGGCAATGTCGGGGCCACCCGTCATCTTGAAATAGAGCGACCCATCGGAGCGCAGCGGTACGCCAAGCAACTGACTGGCGAAGCCATTGCCCAAGGGGCTGCTGTTATCGTCGGCAAGCTGCAAGGTCGTGAACGATGGATCGAAGATGCCCAGCCGTGTATCGGGGCGCCCAGGCGCCCCGTTGAGGCTATCGTTCACCACCAGTGTTCCCCCCGGCAGAATCGTGGCCGTCGGTGGAGTGTTGTTTGGCTCGGCCGCGCCGGCAGCGATCACGGAAGATACCGTCACGCTGAATGCTGCGAGGAGCAGGGCCTGTCGTCGTATTGGTTGCATAGACATCCTGTATGTGCATATTCGCTTCGTTAAGTCGCGCAACGACGACGGCCTGGATGTGAATCGCTGGTCGTCCGCGAGCGCATGGGCACGCACACGGAACAACACGGATCACGACCGCTGAAGGGACGCGAGGGGGAAGAGTCGTCAGAAATCGCAATTCTCGCTGGACGCGGCAAAGCTAACCGCGGCGCGGGGTGCGAACGACTCTTACAAAGCGAGCATTGGCAATCCGAATGGGATTCCTAAGGTCTACCGAGGGGTTTGGGGAGTTTCCCTCAAAGTAGGAGTCATTCTAGTCAGCGCCGAATCGAGTGTCAAGTAACTTCTGCTGCGGAAATTTCGCATTGTCTGGAAGGCTCCAAACGCGCCCTCGGCACCAACAAAACGCTCACGGCAAGTACAGCGATTTTAGCCTGAGTGGCAGTCGTTCGCCCGGGTCGAGATCCGACCTCTCCTTGAGAACCTCGACCAATACTGCCGGCTTCTTCGTGATGATGCTGTTCACGCCTCGGTCCAGCAGCAACTGCATATCCCGGCGCTCGTTAATCGTCCACACATAGACCTGGCGTCCCCGGGAATGAGCCGTTGCCACGAAGGCGTCGGTCGCCTGCCCCAGCGAAACGGCCAGAAAATCCACCTCCAGACGGGTCAGGTCGCCAATCCGGGCAGTGGCCAAAAACCCCACCCGCAGCTGGGGTTCGAGCCGTTTCACGGCCCGAATTTCTTCGTAGACGAACGACATTACATTGGCCTCGGCCAGTACCTCGCGGCGGCGGAGCACTTCCACCACGCCTTCGACCAGCGCCTGGCCATCGCCTCCCAGGCTTTTCAGTTCGACCAGCAGCCCCACGCGTCCTTTGGTTATGTCGATTACTTCGTCCAGCGTGGGGATCGGCTCGCCGTCAACCTTGAATGCGCGAATCTCATCGAACGAGGACTTCTGCACCACCAGGGTCGCACCAGACACGCGTTTTAGATCGGCGTCGTGCATGACCACGATCTTGCCGTCCGCCGTTCGCTGCACGTCGAGCTCGATCGCGGTCGCGCCTTCCTTGATTCCTAGTTCGAATGCTTTGAGCGTGTTTTCCGGCGAGGCAAGCGACGAGCCACGATGCGCGACGATCCCGACACGGTCCTCAAAGCTCGTATTCAGAAGCACCCCGCGTACAACGAGGGCCGCGAGCATCGCCAACCCCAGGACGGCATAGATCGGTCCCCGACGACCGATCGTCCATCGGGGTAGTTCGTCGAGCGGTTCCAGATCGCCGATCGCTGCTGGTATCGCAATCGGCCGGCCGGTCACAACCTGATAGAGCCGCGCCAGCAGTCCACAAGCGATTGCGACCGCCAACAGCGTGAGCACGAAGTTCAGGACCAGTGCCAGCGCGGCGACCGCACCCAGCAGGGCCAGCTGCGTACCCAGATGATCACCCACGGAGAAGATTGCCAGGCCCGCGAGCCAGTAGCTAAGCGCCCCGCTGGCCAAACTCGCCAGCTGCCAAACGACAAACCAGCCCACCAGCAGCACGGCAATTCGCGATCGCGTTCCACTGGCCAGTCGAAAACTTGACTTCAGGGCCGCCCAGGCCGACCGCTGCTCGAAGAGCACTTCGGGCAGCACGAACACCAACGGCACAGCCACTAGCAAGGCCGCCCCAACGGCGCACACTAGCAGGACCGCGCCCGCCCTGAGCGCGGAGATGAACTCTGGCGGCCGAACTTCCAGATAGTAGTTGATGTCGAACTCGCCCAGCTTGTTCGCCGCGACCAGCAGTGCGGCGCCAATGAAAGGCAGCAACGCGACAACCATCAAGCAAAGCACCAGCAGGCTTGCCAGCAGGATCCGTCCAAACCGCAGTCCGATAAACCGCAGCGCGTCGAAATAGGTCACACGCTTGCCGAGCGCGGCACCATAGAGGATCGTCAGCACGCCAGCGACATCGGTCATCGCAATCGCCAGCGCCACGGCCAGGATCATCAGTCCCAATAGCGCGCCCGTGGGAGTGAGCAGAAACCACGCGATGTCGAGGTTTCCCACGGCCGCATTGCCGCTGGTCGCCGCCAACCGGTTGAAGAGCCAGGCCACCAGTGGCGACAGGGCCACGAGCCCCAATACGGCAAACACGAGCTGATACGAGAGCACCTGCGGCAGCACGCGCCATAAGTCGCTCGCCGCGTGGCGGACCAGCGTCCGCATACTTCCCCGCTCTCGACTTGCGGCCTGATCATTCATGAACTTTTCGCTGCTTCAAAAACGCTGACCCAGTGCTCAAACTTGGCCGCGATCTGCGCTTCGGCCGTGTGCGAATCGATTTTCTCCGCACGCAGGTCGTAAATCGTCTGCAGGAACGTCGAGCGTCCCACGGCAAAGCCGATGAAGCCCGGCACGGCTGCCGCGACTTGCAGCCACTCGACGACTTTCTCCTCCGATTCTCCGCGCCCCAGCACGATCGATCCGACGTGCTGTCGCCCATCTCGCTGCACCGACTCGACGATTCGCTGGCAATCCTCATGGCGGTCGAGTCCCTCGATCTTCCAGACATCCGGCTCGACACCGTAGTCTTGAATCTCACGAATCGAACGGACCATCAGTCCGGGACGCAAATCAAGATCGTACTTTTCCTGATTGCCCGCGGCCGCAAGCTGCGACTTCTCGGCCGGCACCAGCATCTCGAACATCAGCAGCCGGCCGACCGAATGCAGCCAATCGGACAGCAACCTAAGCCGCGCCAGTTGTCGCTCATTGTCCGCTCGCGGACTCTCGGGATTGTAGCGGACCAGCACCTTGGTAAACGTTGGGTCGAACGTTTCGATGTGCTCGCGAAACTGGTCGCCATACTCGAAATCGAACTCGTGCTGCCCGCTCTTCTCAACCGGCATGAATGTGATATACCCATTGGTATGAGCATCGCGCAGGATCTCGGCGCCAAACTCCTCGTCGACCAGGATGCCACTTTTCTCGCGCGGCACGCCGTGGGCAATCGCCTGCTTGAAGCCTTCGTAGATCACCTGCTTGCTGGCCGCGACCACGGCGATTTGCTCGGCGTTCATCGGTTCGTGAAAGCCGAACACTTCCGAGCCGTAAGAATGCCGGTGATCGAACGGCAGGATGTACAGCAGCTGGTTGTAACCAATCGTGGCGTCGCGCGTCATGTGGCTCTCCCCTGCGAAGCCCGGTATCGCTCGATGAGCGTATTCGTCGAGCTGTCGTGCTTGAGCGTCGGCGGTGACTCGCTCCTGAGCTCGGGCGTGATCCGGTTTGCCAGCACCTTGCCGAGTTCCACGCCCCACTGATCGAACGAGTTGATCCCCCAGATCGTGCCCTGCACGAACACTTTGTGCTCATAGAGGGCGACAAGCTTGCCCAGCGCTGCCGGCGTCAGTCTTTCGAGGAGGATTGTGTTCGTTGGATGGTTGCCTTCGAAAGTGCGGTGCGGCACCTGGAATTCTGGCACGCCATCGGCTCGTACTTCTTCGGCAGTCTTGCCCATCGCCAGGGCCTCGGTCTGGGCGAAGAAATTCGCCATCAAAAGGTCGTGGTGATCACCGATCGGATTGAGCGTCTGATTGAAGCCGATGAAGTCGCAGGGGATCAGCTTCGTACCCTGGTGAATGAGCTGATAGTACGCGTGCTGGCCGTTCGTGCCGGGCGTGCCCCACACGATCGGTCCGGTTTGATAGTCGACGGTATTGCCGGCCAGCGTGACATGCTTGCCATTGCTCTCCATGTCGAGTTGCTGGAGATACGAGCTGAACCGGCCCAGGTAATGGTCGTACGGCAGCACGGCCAACGACTGCGCGCCGAAGAAGTCGTTGTACCAGATTCCAAGCAGCCCCAAGAGCACGGGTAGATTCTGCTCGAACGGCGAGCGGCGAAAGTGCACATCCATCGCGTGAAAGCCGGCGAGCATCTCGCGAAAGTTCTCCGGCCCGATCGCAATCATCAGCGACAGGCCGATCGCCGAATCGTACGAATAGCGGCCGCCGACCCAATCCCAGAATTCGAACATGTTGGCCGTATCGATCCCGAACTTCGAAACTTCCGCGGCGTTGGTGGAAACCGCAGCGAAGTGCTTCGCCACGGACTTTTCGTCGCCAAGCTTCTCCAGCAGCCAGCGCCGTGCCGAATGGGCGTTCGTCAGCGTTTCCAGCGTGGTGAACGTTTTCGAGGCTACGATGAATAGCGTCTCTTCCGCGTCCAGATCGCGGGTGGCCTCAGCCACGTCGGTTCCATCGACGTTCGAAACAAACCGCAGCGTTAGATCGCGCTGGCTGTAGTACCGCAGCGCTTCGTAGGCCATCACTGGCCCCAGGTCCGAGCCGCCGATGCCGATGTTCACGATGTTTTTGATCGGCTTGCCGGTGTGACCCTTCCACGCCCCGCTGCGAACCCGCTCGCTAAATGCGGCCATCTTGTCGAGCACCGCGTGCACTTCCGGCACGACGTTCTCGCCATCGACCACGATCTGCTCGTCGCGCGGCGCACGCAGCGCCACGTGCAGCACCGCCCGATTCTCGGTGACGTTGATCTTTTCGCCAGTGAACATCGCCTCGATGCGCTCGGCCAGCCCTGATTCCTTGGCCAGTTGCACCAGCAGCTGCATCGTCTCGGCGGTCACGCGGTTCTTTGAGTAGTCGAGATACACCCCCTCGGCTTCACAGGTCAGCGATGTACCGCGCTTCGGATCCTCGGCGAATAACTTGCGGAGATGCGTTGCGTGAAGTTCATCGTAATGCTTCTTGAGGGCTTGCCAGGCCGGACGTTCGAGTAGCGGCGCGACCGCAGCGGTCATGGTGTCATTCCTTGCATCGTGTCGTCATTTTAATTAGCCGGAAGCGGTGGCGGAGGGATGTGGTGTTTTCTGACCGTTGGTCGTGGTTGGCTGCACCCGGTCGGATTGCCAAAGGCGGAACCCGCCCTTGAAGGCGTTGGCGTTTGTGCCGAGTCGGCACAGTGGCGGCAGTTCCTTGAGCTCCTTCGAGTTGCCGCCCCCTAGTACGATGTCCGTCGGTTGCAGGGCCATCGTGAGCTTCTCAACGACGTCGAACACGAGCTTGCGCCATTTCTTCTTACCGAAACGTTCCAGCCCCCGCAGGCCCAGGTAATCTTCGTAGGTCCGTTTTCGATAAGGGAGATGTCCGATCTCCATCGGCGCGACGACACCTTCGACCACCATCGCGGTGCCCAGGCCGGTACCCAGCCCCAAGAACAGCATCTTGCCGCCGTCATAGCTGCCCAAGGCCTGCATCGCGGCGTCGTTGTACAACTTCACCGGGCAGCCGAACGCCTCGGCAAAGTCGAAGTGCAGCCAGCCGGGTCCCAGATTCATTGGATCAGCCACGATGTGCGCTTCGTACACTGGTCCGGGATATCCGATGCTGACCGCTTCGTACGTCCAGTCGGTAGTAACCCCTTTGACTCCGGCGACCATCTGCTCGGCAGTCATCACGGGGCCGGAGACGAACTTTCGCGGTGTCGTTTCGCCGTGCACCAGACATTTGATGTGCGTTCCACCGACGTCAATCACGAGTACTTGCATCACTTCCGCCTTCTACTTGTCGCGTTCGGGGTCCATCGCGCAATCGACGACATGGCGATTGTCGTTCCACAACCGCAGCACGGGTTCGTTCAGGTTATGGTCATAGCCCAGAATGCTCAAGGTCGCAGTGCCCAGAAACAGGAGTTCTCCGCCCATGGGTTCGAGCTTTAGCCAACGTGCCGCAAGCACGCGAAAAAAGTGTCCACTGGAAAACAGCAGCACATTACCGTCGATTGAACCCACGAGTTGGATCACACGATCGGCCCGGGCGGCCACTTCCGCGGGCGACTCGCCGCCGGGACACCCATCACGAAAGATCTGCCAGTCGGGCCGCTTTTGGCGTATCTCGGCCGTCGTGATGCTTTCGTACTCGCCATAGTTCCATTCCACGAGGTCATCGAGCAGTTCGGCTCGCTGGCTGAAACCCGCCAGCTCACAAGTTCTGCGCGTGCGGAGCAGGGGGCTGCAAAACACACGTGCGAACGAATCGTCACCAATCAATCCGCCAAGGTTGCGAGCGTTCATCTCCCCGCGGGCTGTCAGTGGCAGATCGGTTCGCCCAGTATGCTGACCAGTGATAGTCCAGGCCGTTTCGCCGTGCCGCGCCAGATAGATAAGTGGCAGGTTGTTCAAAGCCGATTCGCCCTTGCAGTTTATTGGCCGCGCACTTCCACGCGATCCGTTTGTCCGATGATGACGACAGGGTTCATATCAAGAAACAATCCCGTGCCCACCACGCCAGGTATGGCCCGCAGGGCCAGCTCCAGTGCCTGGGGCTCGGCGATCGGGCCAGTGCCGCAATCGAGAATGTAGTTGCCGTTATCCGTGATCAGCGGCTTTCCGTCCGTCTCCCGCAGTCGCGGGTCGAGATTCAGTCTCTGGATCGCCAGCTTACAGGGGGTGAGTCCCAGCGGAATCACCTCCACGGGAATGTTACCTCGCTGGCCAAGCTGCGAGACGATCTTCTCCGCACCGACCAGAATCACGAGTTGGTCGGAAGCGACCGCCACGATTTTTTCTCGCACCAGCGCCCCGCCATATCCTTTGATCAGGTTGCCCTGCGAGTCGACCTCATCCGCGCCGTCAAAGTCGACGTCCAATCTTGGTTCTTCGTCCAGCGTGGTGAGCGGAATGCCAAGCTTCTTGGCCAAATTGGCCGAGGCTTCGGACGTCGGCACGCCACGGGTCTTGAAACCTTCTTTCACCCGCGCACCGAGCGCTTCGATAAACGCCATCGACGCGCGCCCCGAACCAAGTCCGATGGTTGCTCCCTCGGGAACGAGTGCGAGCGCGCGCTCGGCGACTTTCAGGATGGCAGGATCGGTGGACATGCGAAGTTGAATTGGTGTGTCTGTTTCGTTGCGATCGGCAGGAAGCGATAGGGTGTTTTGAAGCGCCAGCGAGCCAACCCTGCGGCGCGGTTATTCATTGTCCGAGAGATCCGTCCGAGCGCCTAACAATCGATCACCGGATCGTTCCAGCCGCCCGGCGGAGCGAGCCGCTGCAGCGCTTCGGCCGGGCCCCAGGTGTTTGGTTCGTACATCTCAACTGGCACGACGTTGCCCAGCACCGGCGCGACGACGTGCCAGGCCGCTTCGACGGAGTCCTCGCGCGCAAACAACGAAGGGTCGCCGCGCATGGCATCCCCCAGCAGCCGTTCGTAAGCGTCCATTTCGTCGCCGCCCGACTGATGCCTGAGGACAAGTTCAGCCTCTTCTCCAAGCATTGCTTCGCCCGGCTTCTTGTGCACGGTGCCCAGAGAGATCGTCACATCGGGTGTGACGCGGAATCGCCAGTGATTGGCTTCCGGCGGAGAGCCGTAGATCGGCGGCGGTGGGTCCATCTCCACGTAGACTTCAGTGCAAGTGACCGGCAAACACTTGCCCGCGCGGATGAAGATTGGCACGCCCTTCCAGCGCCAATTGTTAATCGCCAGCTCGAGTGCGACGAACGTCTCGACCTGCGAATTCGGTTTCACGCCCGGCTCGTCGCGATAGCCGCGGAACTGCCCGCGGACGACCAGTGCGGGGTCGAGCGGCGGGATGGATTTGAACAGCTGCACTTTTTCGTTGCGGACGCTCTCGGCGTCTAGCGACGAGGGAGGCTCCATCGTCAGGATCGCCAGCACTTGCAATAGGTGGTTCTGCACGACGTCGCGAATCGCTCCCGCCTCTTCATAGAACGCGCCGCGACCTTGCACGCCAAAACTCTCGGCCATCGTGATCTCGATGCTGCGCACGTAACGGCGATTCCAAACCGGCTCCAGCACCGTGTTGAAAAACCGGAAGTACATTAGGTTCTGCACCGGCTCCTTGCCCAGGAAATGATCAATCCGGTAAACCGCATCCTCCGGGAAGTTGCTCATCAGCACCGCGTTCAGCGCCTGCGCGCTTTCCAGGTCGCGGCCGAACGGCTTTTCGACGATCACTCTCGCTCCTGCGGTGCAGCCGCTCTTGCCGAGCTGCTCCACCACCACGGGGAACATCACCGGCGGAATTGCCAGATAATGCGCCGGATGCTTCGCCCCATCGAGTAGTGATCGAAGTGTGGCGAAGGTTCCCGGGTCGCCATAATCGCCGTCCACATAGCGCAGCAGACCGCACATCTTGTCGTAGACAGCCGCATCAAACTCGCCATGCTTGGTGAGGCTGTCCTTGGCTCGTTTCTTCAGGTCGTCGAGTTCCCAGCCGCTCTTGGCCACACCAATCACCGGCACGTCGAGCTGTCCGCGCCGGATCAGCCCGGCCAGCGCCGGAAAGATCTTCTTATAAGCCAAATCGCCCGTCGCTCCGAAGAACACGAGCGCATCCGATTGTTTTAAAGCCATGCCGTTGGTCTTCCGTGTGAGCGTTACCGAATCGTGCTGCAGTTCCCGGTGAAAGTATTCGCCGGGCTTTCCAGGCCTTCTCGCACGACTACCCCTTCTTTTCAATGTGTCCGCCGAACTGATATC
>Ga0169931_10007610_pt1 | contig 16017 bp, 13 predicted proteins | sample Kivu_15m_20L_FD_129675 | JGI IMG/M metagenome (GOLD analysis project Ga0169931, IMG submission 129675) | Freshwater microbial communities from Lake Kivu, Western Province, Rwanda to study Microbial Dark Matter (Phase II) - Kivu_15m_20L... | ecosystem: Environmental > Aquatic > Freshwater > Lake...
ATTAATATTAAAAAAAAAATAAAAAAATATTATATTATTTTTTTTATTTTTTTAATTAATTAAATAAAATAAAGATCATATTTATTAGATAAATATACTTTTTTAATGTTTAAAAAAGTAATACTGTCAAAGGTAAATATTATATAAATTAAAAAAATATTTTTTTTTATTAATTTAAATTAATAAAAAATATAAAAAAACAACAAACAATAATATATAAAATATTAATTATTTGTATTAGTATACATATATACTTTTCTATTAACTCCTAAATATTAATTTTTTAATATATTAAAAAAATATAAAAAGAATAAATTGATAATCATTTAATAATCTAAATAATAATAGTAAAAGGTTAAATAAAAAGAAAAACTAATTAATATGTAATGAAAAAAAGTAAAAAAAAATATTGAACAGTAGAGTTTCTTTAAAATGGCATTTGATAGAAATAATGAAAATATTGAATTAGCAAATATAAAAATAAAACAAATAAATAAAGCATATAACTTTTTATTAAAAAATAAAGCGAAAAAAATATTGAACAAAGTATTTTATAAATATAAACAAGAAAAATTTAATAACCAACAGATTAGTAAAATAAAAAAATATTTAATTTACAATTACTATTGATTTATTAGATATATTTTTATACCAATATTATCAAAATAATTAGAATAAATATAATCTAATGAATCTGAATAATTTAATAATTTTATTCTTGTAATATTTTCAATATATAATAATGCTTCATCAGATTCTAATAAATATTTAGGATTTCCTTCCCAAATTGCAATAACTTTATCCCAAGGATGCAAACCTGCATTTTTTCTAGATTTTTGAATAGATGTTGCAACTAATCTATAATAATAAATTTTATCATTAAGTTCTGTCCACATTTTATCCATTAAAATTGTTATTTTATCCTTATATTCTCCAAAATAAAATTCTTTACAAATAATATTATTTTCAGTATTAGTTTCTGATAATTTATTATTAAATTCAAAATTGAAATTATAATTAAACATATTTTGTTCAATTTTATATCCATTATACTCTCCTATTTCAATAATTTGATTTATCAAATGAATATCCATTTTTAAAATATTATTAAATGTTGGTGTTATTTCTTTACCATATAATTTATAAAATATACTTTTAACAGGTGTAATATTTTTTTTTATATTAATATCAGAATTTGATAAAATTCTAATATCTAATAAATTACATTCATCCATAATCATATTTAAATATTTTTTAAATCTTCCTGAATATCGTTTTTCAAATTCATCATCCCATAATAAACTGACTTCTTTAACTGGTTTTTTAAGAGATAAATTATTTAAACTTCTCATTTGATAAATTTGAGTAATAATATTATAAATAATATCAAAATCAATAGATTTTTCAATTTGTTCTTGTTGTAGAATAACATATTCTTCATTTGTATTTAAATGAATTGATTCACAGCAATTATTTTTAATTCCTAATTTATTTGAATAAAAATTGCCAAGTTCAATATATTGAGATTCACAAAAAAATGGCATTACAGATTTAAAATCATTAATAATAAATTTAATAATATATTCTAAAACTGACAAACTTTGAATCCATTCATTATTAGATTCTTTTCCTTTAATTAATTGTCTACCCATTTTAATATATCAATTATTAATAATTTGAACTAATTTATATAAGACTGTTATAGCATTTTTTAAATTATAATTATTCATATTTTCATTAAATTCATTTCTTAATTCAGAATATTTTCTTAAAATCCATAAATTAATTGGATTTGTTATTTCAGAAATATTTAATTGAATTAAAATAGTTGAATTTGAATTTAAAGTATTATAATATAATTCCATATATTCTTTCCAAAATATAATTGTATTTGATAAGGGAATAATTATATCTTTTACAATATTATAAACATCCAATTTATTAAATTTTAAAGATTCTGCTCTAGTTGCTTGACTACCTAATAAATATAATCTTAAAGCATCTGAACCAAATTCATTAACAATTTCCATTGGATCTGGATAATTTTTTAATCGTTTTGACATTTTTTTACCATCAGATGCTAAAATAAGTCCATTAACTATAACATTTTTAAAAGGTATCATATCAAATAAACTTGTAGAAAGTACAAGTAATGTATAAAACCATCCTCTTGTTTGATCTAAACCTTCTGCAATAAAATCTGCAGGTAAAATTTTAAAAATTTCTTCATTTAAATCTGTTTGTATATATGGATTTTTATTTAAATCATATTTAAGACCTGAATTTTTATTCAAACATTTTTTTTCTAATAATTCTACAATTCCAAGTTGTCCAACAGTACTATAAGGCATTGCACCTGATTCAAACCAGCAATCAAAAATTTCATTTATTCTTTTATATTTTTCACCATCAATAGTAATTTCAATTAAATCTATTAAATGTCTATGTATATCATTTATTGATCCATATTCTAATCCTGCTAATTTTTCTAATTCATATGATGAACCAACACAAATAATTTTTCCAGTTTCACTTTTCCAGATTGGAATTGGTGTTCCCCAAAATCTATTTCTGGAAACTCCCCAATCTTTAGAATTTGCAATCCAACTATGAAATCTATTTTCACCAACAGATTGTGGAACCCAATTAATTTCTTTATTTAATTCACATAAACGTTCTCTCATATCTTCAACTTTAATAAACCATGAATTAACAGCTTTATAAATAAGTGGAGTATCAGATCTCCAACAAAATGGATAATTATGTTTGAAACTTCTTTTTTCCAAATAATAAGATTTTTTTTTCAATTCAATAATTACCCAAGTATTTAAATCTTGTGATGATTTATCTTTAAAATTTTTATAAAACATTCCTTCAAGTTCTGGTATTAATTTATTAACATAACCATTGGTATCTAAACATTGAAATAATTTAGATTCTTTTGTAATTAAATTATTATCCAAACATACTTGATAATCATCTGCACCATATGAAGGTGCACAATTATGTACTACTGTTAAATCATCCAGTAAAAATCTACCATTACCATCTACAGTAATACCCATAAATTCATTTTTTATTGATTTTTTAATTTTAATTAAACTTGTGTTATCATTATTTTTTATTGTTGAATAATTAGATTTAAAACCTCTTAATCTTTGTTGACAATCCTTAGTACAAATATTTAAGTATTCTAATACTGTCATTTCAAATATATCATTATTCTTAACAATAGTAGGATTATTACTTTTTTGTATATTATTTTTTTCTTGAATTGCTTCTTCATAAGTATTAAATTTTTTAAAAAATATTTTTTTAAATCCCTTGCAATTGTTTTGACAATTAATATTATCACAACGTTTTATTATATCTATACAATATTTATTATTAATTTTTTTAATTGTAGGTGAAACATTTGATACTTTTAATACCAAAATATGATTTTCATTTACTGAATATTTAACTCCATTATTTTGTTCTATATCATACATATCACCATTTGTTTTAGGTATTAAACCTATAACATTTCTTGGTTTATTATCATCACCCCAAACTTTATCACTAATTTTAATATCTTTAATTTTTTTTACTGTATAATCATACATTAATACAGGTGTTTCTGGGTCAAAACAATGAACAATTCCTGTACCATCAGTATCTGTAACAAAATCACCAGAAATAATATTATATTTATTAACAAATGTATTAAATTGAAATGGTGGAATATATTCCAGACCAATTAAATCCGTTCCTTTTATTTTTTCTAAAATAATGGGATTTTTTTTTGCAAATACATTTGAGATTAATTTTTCTCCACAAATATATTTATTACCTTCTAATTCAATTAACACATAATCAATATTATTATTAACACATAATGCATAATTTGATGGAAGTGTCCATGGAGTTGTTGTCCATACTAATATATATGTATCAGAAAATTTAATATTTTTTGAGTTTGTTATTAAAATTGGTAATTTAATAAATAATGAATCATCTTGAATTTCTTGATAATTTTGTTGAATTTCAAAATTAGATAATGGAGTTCCACATGATGTAGAATATCCCATTATTTTAACTCCTTCATATACTCTATTTTTTTCATATAATGTTTTAAATACCCACCAAACAGAATTCATAAAATTTTTATCCATTGTTTTATAATCATTTTTAAAATCAATCCATCTTCCTAATCTTCCCATTTGATTTTCCCATTCAGATGCATATTTCATTACAATATTTTTACATGATTCATTGTAATTTTTAATTCCATATTCTTCAACTTGTTGAGTTGTTTTTATACCTAATTCTTTTTCAATTTCATATTCAATTGGTAATCCGTGACAATTATGTACTACAATATTATTTGCAATAAAATTATGTGTATGTTCAACAGTGATATCATACACATTTTTTAATCCAACATATTTTTTTTTAACTAAATTTACAAATATTAATTTAGTAATTTTTTCATTATTATTAACTGCAAATATTTTCATTATTGGTGTTATTTTATTTGCTGTAATCCATCCTTTTAATGTTAATATTCTATGGTCATTTGTACAAATTAATATAGAACCATCTGAAAATTCTAATTGAATACATTTTTTTTCACCTTTTATTATAAATGCAGTTTTTTTTCCATCTTCTAATATTCGTAATTTAATATTTACTGTTAAAACTGATTGATATTCTTTTAAATATAATTTTTCAATTGGTATTTTTTTATTATTTGGCAAATTAATTAATGTCCCTTCTGCTATACAATCTGAACCAGCAAATCTTGGTACAAACATTCCAGAATTTTTATTCTGATTATATCTTAATATAGAATCTTTAATTAAACCAGCTAATATATGTCCATAATGTGGTAATCCTGTCATAAATGGAGGTCCATCATAAAATACAAATTTTGGTTTAGATTTATTTAATTCTAAAGACTTGAACATAATATTATTAGAATTCCAGTATTCAAATATTTCTTCTTCTGTCATTTTATCTTTATTATTTATCATCTGTTATTTATAATAAATAAATTATTCAAACAATATTATTATTCAATTTTTTATAAAAATTTTGTTTACACTATTATTTAATAATTTCTAAAATATATTTAGTTAATTGAACACTTTATTATTCAATTTACCAAAATTAAAGATCATGATTAGAAAAAATGCCAATTTCTTTTGCCTTTTCAATGATATGATTAGAAAAAAATGCCAATTTCTTTTGCCTTTTCAATGATATGATCTGCAATAAAGAGTCTAAAACTAGATTGATCACTTGTTTGATTAATATTTTTATCAACTAATTCAGGTTGTATCAATGTAAAATGACTTGCATTTACAATTGCAAACATACAATCTTGAACATTTGTGTCTGCAGGTTTAAATGAATAAATTCTATTTAATTTTTCCGAATTATTTTCAATTCTGAAAAAATCATAATTAATTACAATAACATGTAGATTATAATAATCTGCTAAACACTTGCATAATAATTCATATTCAGGGAGTTGATTATCAAGAGAAAAATTAGTTTCACCAATAAATTCTTTGCATGAATTAATACATAGTTCTTTAATTGTTGTCAATATATTAACATATTCAATTTGTTGATCTTCATTAAGAATTTCTTCTAATTTCTTTCCATTGTAAGTAAAATTAACAATTCCAATCAATGAAAAAAACTTAATCACAGTATGAAAAAAACAGTCTCCATCTGACATAACTTCATGAAAGTTGTATTCAACATTATATTCAAGAACTTCAGATGGTAAAAAAGATTCTAAAAAAGACTTCATATGACTTCTTCTATAACTTGCATTTGGATCTTTTGTAGGTGGAATGCACGATAATACAAAATTTTCAAGTTGTTGATTCATTGTTTATTATTCTTAGAATAGGGTTTATCAAACAATAGAGACTTCAAATATTTAGAATTTCAATTTTTTTAATAAAAAAAATATTTATAGAACATCACAATTTCTTTTAATTTTAACACCAAGTTTTTTACATAATATATTAAATATATTTGCATTATAGAGAGAATTTCCTTTCTCAATATCATTTATTAATTTAACATCAATATTTGATTGTATTGCTAAATCTTTTTGAGACCATTTTTTAGCAATTCTTGCATTTATTATTTGATCACTCATTTCTTTAGAAACTTTTGTTATTTTAACAATATCACCTGTTTCATTCATTTTAATTGATGATTGGTGATTTATTTGTTTTGGTGTAGAATTTTTTATTGGTTTTAATGGTTTACTTAATGATACAGTTTCCCAATCTTGATTTTTATTTAATATATTTGAATTATTGTTTGTAGATAATTTATTTTTTAATAGTTCATCTTCTTTTATTTTTTTATCAATTATATTTTGTTTTTGTCTTGAAGGTATAGGATCAAATTTAACTGGTTCTATAATTTTAGATTGTTTTTTATTATTTGTAACAATTTCCCATGTATTTGTTGTCATTATTTGAATTATATTATTAAAATAAACTATATCATAATGATATTTTTTCATTTTTTTTTACAATATATTAAAAAGTATTATATAAAGTACATTAAAACTAATATTAAATTAAGTATATTATAATACTAATAATTTAAGTATATTATGAAGTAATTATTAATTAAATATTAAAAATATTTATTTAAAAATACTCAATAAAAATTTAAAATAATTAAGATAATATATTATATTAAGGAAATTATAAATATAAAATGGAAAATTATTTAATTGAAGAGATACCAATAGAACAAATAGTTAATTATAAAGATTATATAAATTTACATTGTTTTATAAGAACTAAATATCCTTTATGGAATGCTTATTTATTAAATGAGTATGACATTTATAAAAATTCTTGTAGAAATTGTAAAAAAATATATTTAAAATTTAGTGATAAAATATTTTGTTCATTATGTAATATAATAATTAAAGATGAAATTGATAATTTTGAAAAATTTATTAATGAGAATTATTCAACTATTCAAAATAAACATGGTGTTAATAATAGAATAAAATTAATAATGTTTTCACATAGAAAAGAATTACTCAATAAGGATCAAAATAAATATTCAATTTATTTGTATAATGATAAAATTAATTTATGTAAAAATAATTTTGTTAAATTACTTTACACAATTTATAAAAATGATAATGATTTAAGTTATTATAATTATCACAATTATCAAAATTGTAGTTCTTTTGATAAGAAATTAATGAAAGCTTTAAAAAAATGAATAAAAATATGTCCTCAAATTTTTAATATTTATTACAAAAATTTATTAAAAGATTTGGAAAAATTTCATTATAAAAATTAATTTTCTAAATCATATTTTTTTTATTTTTAATGTATATAATATTTACCTTTGTCTGATTTAAAAAAAGTAAATCAAACAAAGGTAAATATTATAGTCATTAAAACCAGCATTTAAAATACGCACCGCTCTAAATTATATTATTATTATAAACTATTAAATAATATTTTTTTTTATTTTTTATTTTATAATATTAATTAAATGTCAAATATATTATTAATATTATTTCCCACTCAATTATTTCCTACTCAATATATTGATAAAATTTTAAATTACACAGAAAATAACATTAAAATTAAAAATACTCATATAATTTTATTAGAACATCCATATTTTTTTACAAAATTCTTATATAATAAAAATAAATTAGTATTACATAGAGCAACAATGAATAATTATTTTGATTTAATAGAAAAAAAACATAAAAAAAAATATATTGGATATGATGAATTAGAATTATTAGATAAATATTATAAATTAAATGCAATAGATCAAATAAGATTTTTTAATCCAATTGAAAAGGAATTAATTAATATAATAAATACAAATAAATTAACATATTCAGTTGAAAAATTATTATTTCCAACTCCATATTTTTTAAATTCCACAAATTTTAATATTAATAAAACAATTAATAATGAGTTATCAAGTTTAAGACATGATTTATTTTATAAATCACAACGAATAAAATATAATATAATGGTAAAAAAATCTGAGGATAAATATATTCCAGAAGGATTTAAATGGTCATTTGATACAGAAAATAGAAAACCATTTGAAAAAACAGAAATAGAACCTAAAATTTTAAATTTTTCTTCAAAAAAAAGAGAAGAATATTTACAAGAAGCAATAAAATATATTGAAACAAATTTTTCTAATAATTATGGACAAATTAATATAAATCAGTTTATTTATCCAATTAATAGAAAAGAAAGTATTGAATGGTTAGAATATTTTATAAAAACAAAATTAGATAAATTTGGAAAATATGAAGATGCATTAAGTTCAAAAATTAAATTTGGCTATCATTCTGTTTTATCACCATTAACAAATATAGGTTTAATTACATCACAAGATATAATAAAATATATTATTCAATATAAAAAAAATATTGCATCAAAAGAAGGTTTTATACGTCAACTTATAGGATGGAGAGAATATTGTTATTTTACATATGATTTATATAGTAATTATTTGAAATCTAATTCATTATATAAATCAAACAGAAAAATTCCAAAAAATATATGGAAATGTTCAACACAAATTCCACCAATTGATAATATATTAAAAAATGTAACATCAAATGGTTATTCTCATCATATTGAAAGATTAATGGGTATTGGTAATTTTTTAATATTAATAGAAATTAATCCTGAAGAAATATATAATTGGTTTCAAACAATGTATATTGATGCATATGATGTATTTATGATACCAAATATATATGGAATGTTATGTTTTGGAAAATTAAATGATTCTGCACACATGATGACAAGACCATATTTTTGCAGTTCAAATTATTTAATGAAAATGTCAGATTATAAATCTTCAATTTCTGTAAATATTAATAATAAAAATTATAAATGGAATGAAATTATTGATGGATTATATTGGTCTCATGTTTCAAAATATTCTAAGGAATTTAAAAAAATATATGCAACTTCGTCTGCAGTTTCAAGATTAAATAATTTTAATAGTGATAAAAAAAAAGAATTATTTAAATTAGCAAATCTATATAAAAATTGGATTTGGAATAATTAAATATAAGACTAAATATTTTGAAATATAAAATTATATTTAATTGTAGGATAAAATAATTTTAATATAATTTAAAAAAAAGTATTTGTGTATTTTATAATTACAATAGATTATACAATGTTAGAAAATCTTTTAATTAAAGAAACTTTTAATGAATTTAATTTATACCATGAAAAAATTAATAAAAATTTAAATTTAAATTTAGATTGTAATTTGGATTTAAATTTTAATTATGATTTAGAATCATTAAATAGAAAAGTAATACATGAAATAATAACTAAAAAACAAAATACATGTTTAATAGAAAACATTAATAATGAAAATTATAATATTTATGATAATGAAATTAAATATAAAATTTTTCAAGATATAAGTTTAATAACAAAAAATAACAATAATTTAGAATTAGTTTTAAATATTCCTTCAAAAAATAACATACTATCAATAAATAAAATAAAATTTTCAGATAAATTAAATAAATATATTAAAGATATTTATTTAAAAATTAATAATAATAAAATTAATAAAGATGTTATATTGGGAATTGTAAATAATAACAAATCATTAAAAATAATTGAAAATATATACAATAACAATATTATTAATTATTCAACAAATACAAATATTGATCTTTATATTGTATTAGATAAAAATGCTTTAAATTATATAATAAATAAAAATATTTTTATAAATTATTCTTATATTATTTATAAAAATAAATTGAAATTTAGTTAAATAATTTATTAAATATATTATTTGATTATATTTAATTTTACTAATTTCAAATTTCAAATATTAAATAATTTTTTTATTTAATGTTGATGAATATAAATTATACCATTGAACTGCTAATATTGCTGCAATTGATTGTGCTGCAATATAACAAATTGCTTCATCTCCACTTATTTTACCTTTCATATAAACTATACCTGTAACACATGGATTTAAATGTCCTTGTGAAGCTATAGAAGCAACAAGAATACCAACTAATAAACCAACTGCAATCATAACAGGTTCTCCTATTGTTAAAATAATAGCAAAAAAAATAAAAGAACCAACCGCTTCTGCAACATATGTTCCAACCATATTATATTATATATATAAAATATATATAATATAAAAAAAGATAAAAATAATAATTAATGGAAATTATTTATATTATAAATATGCTTGAATTAAATTATAAATATGTTTGAATTAAATTATAATAATTTCATAAACAAAAAATTAATTAATAATTTTATACAAAAAAATAAATATATTTATTTATAATATTAAAAATAATAATATATTAATGATAAATAGATTAACAATAACAAATATAATAAAAGATATTTTAAATCATATTTAAATTATTATTAATATGTAAAAATTATTTATACATTAAGAAATAATGATTTTTTTACTCTTAATAAAATAATTCAAAAATAATAAATCAAAAATAATTATAATATTTATTTAATATTAATATATAGATACAAATTTATAAATGTGTTATATATTTTATTAATGATAAATAAATAATTTTAAACAAACTGATGTCTAATTTTTTTATATAAAGAAAGGGTTATTATTAGTTTTTACTTATTAGTATAAATATAATTATTGAAATATTTTGTGTACCAAAATTTAATTATTATAATTGTGATAAATGTGGTAAAAAATTTGGAAATAAAAAATAAAATTATTTCATATAAATAAAATAAATATATACAACAAAAATAATATAAATTGCACCATAAAGATAAAAAATTTTATAAATCAAAAATAAATTTGAATTATAAATAAGTAAAAATATATTGATAGATGTTATTTAAATAGATTAACAGAACTTGAATATAATTTTATGGAAAATATTGATGAAATTAATTTATGTAAAGATTTTTATAAAATAGTATATTCATATATTGTTAATTTATTGCATTATTATAAAGATATAATTATTAAATAAAAGAAAAATAGCAATTTTCAAGAAAGTTTTCAGGATTAATATCTATTAATTTATAAAGACTAAGCAGATTACACAATAAAAAATATCTTTTTGCATTTATTTTATCAGCATCAAGATCTGATTTTAAATTTTCTATATTATTAATATGTAATTCTTGTAAATCAATATTTTCAATAAAATTCAAGTTTAATTTATAATAAGCTTTTTCTTTTTTAAAATTTTTATTCAAATAATTATCTAAAAATGATTTATATATATCTAATCTATATTCTGATTTTTTACAAAATAATGTTTCAATAAAACCTCCATCATATATTCTATTAATTTTTCCTGATATTTTATTTAATATATCAAGAACTATTATCTTTTTACAACTTGTTTGCAATAAATAAGTAAATAATTCAGAAGATTGTTCACTATCATGAATTATTATATTCATTCCTGTAAATTTTTCATAATCATAATAAGAATTAAACTCATAATCATAATTTATTATTTGACCATTTGAAATACAAATTGTAAAGTTATTATTAATCATATTTATTATATTAGATGATTTATTTATAAATTGTGTTTATTATATAAAATAATAGAATAATCAAGTTTTTTAAATTTCAATTTTTATAAATTTCTATATTTATAAAAATATGTAAAAATCTTTAATTTATAAATTTTTTTATTAATCATTGATTAAAAATTATTTAGAAAAATATTTTAATTATTTATACAAGCAAATAACTTTAAATAAAAACAAAGAAAAATATAATAATAAAGTTATCTTAATAAATTATAAAAAATTTATTAAAGTGTAAAAATTTTATTATTTTTGGTATTCATTATTTAGTGAAAAAGTATAATATAATTATTAAAATATATTAATATTATATTATTTTATATAAAATAATATTTTAATTTTCCTCCTATAAATATAAATTTTATATGAAATAATATTATATATGTTATTTGATTTTCTTAATATTCAAAGTATATTTAAAATTTATAATGGTGAATGGAAAGGAAAAGGATTGATTACTACTCAAGATTTGTTAAATTTGAAAATTAAAACAAAAAAAACATATAAATATGTTAAAATAGAAAAAATAAATAATTATACTTTTAGTATTTGTATTAAAACAAAATGTGGTGATAAAATAACTGTAGAAAATTTTTTAGGTTTTATTAATAAAGAAACAGGTATTATAGAAACAATGTATCCAAATTCAATTAATTGTGATTTAAATTTTAATAATAATATTGGTATTAATCAATTTTATTTTAATAATGGTTATTTAATGTATTCATTCAGTATTAATAAAAATGAAAAATTAATATCTGGTACAATAAAATTATTTCCTGATAATTGTAAACCTAAAATATGTTCAAGTTCAAGTTCAAGTTCAAGTTCAAATTCAAATTCTTGTTCATGTTCTTGTCATTATTCATGTTCTGATTCTAAAAGTAAATCAAAATCTGAAACAACTTTTAATAGTATTATATAATTAAAATATCCAATCTTTTTGTACATCCATAGCCCAAAAGAATTTATCAATCAATGTTTGAGAAAAAATTTTTTCTAATGGTAATTTATGTTTGGCAAAAAAAGCAATAGTAATTCTTGGATCAATATAATTAGTTTTTGAAGTTGTAAGTGATAAATTTTTTAATTCCATTTTTAAATTTTTTTTGTTATCTGTTTCTGTAATTTTTATTTTAATTTTATTTATTTTTTCATTTATTTTTTTTATTTTATCTTTATAATTTTTATCATCTTTTTTTAAAGATTCTTTTTCTGTTTCTAACTCTTTTTTTGTATTTTTAAGTTCTTCAAGTCTATTTTTAATCTTATATAATTGTTCATTAAATGATTTTGATATATTTTTTTGATGATTACATAATATTGCAACTTTAATATTTGCTTTATTATACATATCTAAAATTAAATTAATTTTAGATGATTCATCAAAATTAGATTTTTCTATTTTTCTATTTATTTCTTCTAATTCATGTTGAAATAATTTTGAAGCATTATATGTTCTAAATACTTTTGCTGTTAAACCTTCCATCATTTCACCAAGATATTGATTTAATAATTGAGGATTAATTAAATCAAATAATTCATCTGATTTTGATTTATTATTAATAAATTTTAATAATACATTATAAACATCTGGATTAATTTTAACAGTATTAACATATCGCACAGAATCTTTACCTAAGAAATCTAATGATATTTTATCATTATCAAGTAATTTTATATGTTCAATTCTTAAAGAACAAACACCAACAGTATCTGCTTCATCATCTCCTTTTTCATTACCAACTCTTAAAGCCAAATTATCAATTAAATATAATGCACATGCTAATTGTTTTGTTTTATTATCAACATTATCTGAAATAATATTATGGAAATTAGTTCTTCTGATTTCTATAATATTATTTCCTAATTTTCTTGCAGTATTAAATTTATTTTCATCAGATTTTGCTTTAAAATCTGATTTTGCACCTAACCAAACATATTTAATTTTTCCTGTAATATTATCTTTCCAACTTGCTAACCATTCTAATGTATTATCATGTATAATTTTTTTCCATTTATGATTTGAATAAAATTTTGGCATAGGTGGTATTGGAGAATTTTTATCAATATTAATTATAATATCTTCTGGAAAAATTCTTTTTTTAATTTTACCTGCTTTAGGATGACAACCTCTACCTAAAAATATTCCTGGAGGTTCAATTCTAAAATTTCCTGTTGGTTGTTCTTTTCCATTTATATATGCAATTTTAAATTTTTGTTCAAATTTGTCTTTTTTTTCTTTTTCTTTTTCTTTTTCTTCTTTACTTATATTTTTTTTTGCTTCTTTATATTCTAATATATATTTTAAAATTAATGAAAAATCACATAATTCAAAATTTTTTATTTCATTATGTTTATCTGATTTAAGTATCTTAATCCAATCATTAAAAAAATTTTTATTAAAACTTTTATTTTTTACATAATCACTATCAATAAATTTTGAATATATTGTTGCATATTCTTCTGAATTTGGTTTTAATATAATTTCTTTTTTATCATATATTAATGGAATTTTATGTGGAATATATGGATCTGGAAATAAAACACCATTATGTGAGAATGTTTCCCATTTTGATTCATTATTATTTTTCCCTCCAAATTGATTATATAATAAATAATTAAATAAATTTATATTTAATACCATCCAAAATTATAACTTATATTAATTAATTTTGATATTAATTTTATTTTTAAACTTAATAATAATTATATTATAAAATTTAATTAATAATTTATATTTAATATCATCCTAAATTTATCACTAAAAATACGTTTATTATTAAATAAATATATTAGAATTTAATAATTTTATAATTATGACATTTTTTAATATTTGTTATTTTTGTTATTTGAATTATATTACTATTATTTATTGATATTCTTATTTATTTTAATAATGGTGATAAATTCCAAACATTTTTATTTAATTAATAATTTATTTTTAAATCTGTTAATAAACTAGGACAAATTTTTAATTAAAAATGTACATAATTTTAATTTTATTATAAAATTAGGCAAATTTATTTATTATTTAATTAAAATAACTATCTAATTTAACATATATAATAGAATGAGGTAAATTATCTATACTTTTATTTTAATGTTCATCTAACATTAAATATATTATTGAATTTAGTAAATTATTTATTGTTTGATTAAATTCATTACTTAATATTAAATGTATTATAGAATTATATAAATTATTTATTGTTTGATTAAATTCATTACTTAATATTAAATGTATTATAGAATTATATAAATTATTAAATTTTGTAAATTTTTTTAGAATTTTAAAAATAAATTATTTTTAGAAAACTTTTTTATTTTTACAACTAGAAGCATAATGACCAAAATTTCCACATTTATAACATAAATTATTTGAATGTTTTAGTTCATGATGTAAAGATTTTATTTGCCAATCATCTAAAATTATTTTTGTATATGAACCACCTCTTACATTTTGAATTCCATATAAATCCATATATTTTTTAGTATATTTATCTTCATTAAATTTATCTTCAGTTATAATTATTTCTATTATTTTAATGGGTTTATATAATTTTGTCCAATGTGAACCAAAACCATTTTTATGTTCAATAAATCTATCTTGAACATTTTTATTAGTTTTACCAATATAATATTTATTTTTTACTAATTTTAATACATATAAATTAAATGTATTTCCATAAATAAAATTTTGAAAAATAAATATTAAAAAAAATTTGTATAGAAATATCATTATTATTATATAATAATATTTTTTTAATATTATTTCTATACAAATATTTTTATTATATAAATTAAAAAAAATCTTCAGATAATTTTGATAATACGTGTATATTTTTCAATCTCAACATTATTCTCATCATATTCTTACCATCAGATGAAGATAAAAGAAAATTATTATCTTCATTTGGAATTACTAATAAATCATCCTCATCATCATCATAATCATATTCACTTCCTGTGCGAAAATCCACTGGAACTCTAGGATATCTTCCATAATATGGTTTCTTTCCTAAATTATTTATGGATAAAAAAGCATAAATTTTAAAAATTTTTTCAAATAACTCAATTTTTGTTGATTCTGTAGATATTTTTAAATATTCATCTAATATTTTTTCATTATCAAATTTACGCAAACAATTAAAAAAGTTTTGACATATATATTGAAGTTCACCAATAGTAATATCTCCAAATCTACTTAAGAGTCCAATTGACTCATGCTGATTTTCTTGAATAAAATTTTCAATATAATTTTCAATATTTTTATTATCTTGAATATTTTCTTGAATAAAATCTTCAATATAATTTTCAATATTTTTATTATCAGTAGTTAAATTGGACATTGAATATTTTTTATATAATATATTTATGCTTAACTTCTTGTATTTGA
>Ga0169931_10007611_pt1 | contig 16016 bp, 13 predicted proteins | sample Kivu_15m_20L_FD_129675 | JGI IMG/M metagenome (GOLD analysis project Ga0169931, IMG submission 129675) | Freshwater microbial communities from Lake Kivu, Western Province, Rwanda to study Microbial Dark Matter (Phase II) - Kivu_15m_20L... | ecosystem: Environmental > Aquatic > Freshwater > Lake...
TATTTTAAAATCTCAAAGAAAAATAAATAATTTAGAAAAATTTGGGGGTTAAGGGTTTAGTAAGGGGGAAGAATTAACCTAAAACCACGGTATTATAATTTGTTTTAAATTTTAAGGACCTATACTTCGATAATTATTAAATCTTAATCTTAATTTTGATGTAAAAAAAACTACACTTAATATGATAAAGTTTTAGTTCTCTATAGATTAAATTATAAATAAAATTATTTATTTTATTTTATAATAAACTACCTATTTATATATGGGTGCAGAATGTTCGGTAGAGCGAAAGGAAAAAAATAAAGATAATACAAAAAAGGATGAAGATAATTTTGAAGACAATATACTCGAACCCAACATGAGTAGATCTTTTTTTGATTGTAAGAATTACAAAGAATATACAGTCAAGATGGAAATTTTAAAAGAAAAAATCAAAGAGATAATATACAAAATAGAAAACAGAACAGATTTTTCGATGAATAAAAAGTAAATTTACGATATATCAATCTTAATAAGCATAAGCATCCTTGAAAAGGTAGAACATTCATATCATAATTATCTATACACAACAAGAATGCAGCGATTATTCGAAGTAAAATATTTAAAAATGGAATTTCAAAAATAGCTTGCAATTCTATCATATCAAAAAATTATACAGGTATTCGGGACGGATTTCAATATTCCCAAGCAAGAACTATCTAAATTAGATTATAAACTTATTTCTAAATATCTCGCGTATGAGTTAGATGATGATGACGAGTACATATCAAATATTACAGATAAAATAATAAAACGTATAAATTTTTTTTCAGCGGAGTTTCCTTTAAAGCTTAATAAATTAGAAAATATTATCACAAGTGAAAAAATTTTTATATTCGGATATGATATCTATTCCAGGATTACTTTTTATATTAGACCGTTTTATGAAAATGCAGATGATGTTTTTTCAATAAATTTAGAAAAAATCGACTACATTATTTACATTTTTTTCATTGCAGAGAATGTGTTACCTTTTTTAAAAGAAAAGTATAACTTTTCAGAGCAAATAAATATTATAATTGATTTTTTTGATAAGGATGCTGACACTGAATTAATTCGATTTATTTTGATTTATTTGAATAATTACTATCCCTTAATTCTTGGTAGAATGCACGTCTTAAAATTTGAAATAAATCATTTGAAAAAAAATATCTCATTCAGGAAGGAATTGGAAACCTTAAATTTGTTTAAGGTAATTGAGGATATTTATTAATGACATTTTTAAATATTTAGAATATCGACTTCCATGATCAATCATTTAAATTTCAGATTATAAGAGATTATTTTCCTAACTGCTTGCCGATCGAATATGGAGGATATCACAGCATACAAAATCGGAAAGTTAAAAGAGATTTTAAGCTTGATGATTTTATCGAACATATAATATCTATGATTCTTGTAAAAGGTGAATGAAATGTACATTAGACATAAAATTAAAAATGAATATTAATTTTTTATTGAAATCGAAGGAATTATTTTCTTTCATTCGTTTGATTATTTGAAAATTACTTTTACTAATACATTTTATAATTTATGATTTAATAAAATTGTAAATTTTTAATTATGAAAAATTGTCTAATAGGAATAAAATGCGAGTTAAATCTAAATAAGCATAAATCCAAAGTTAGGTTTATAAATTTAAAAAAAACCTTTGTAAATTTAGCCAAACATTCATCTTCAACACATGAAATGCGATATAGAGGTAATAAATGTGAAAACAAATTTTTCTCTAATTACTCTTGCTTTAAAAGTTTTACTACATATGAAAAAAATGATTCTTTAGAAGATATTATTCCAGATCATCTTGTTTATAATATTCCTAAATATTCTAAGAATCCAAAAGAATTTGATTTTCCTTGGTTGATAAATGGTGCACCATTTTTAGAAATTAAGGCAAGGTTTTTGCCCGAACAAGTATTCGTCAGATCTATGATGGCGAAATCAGAAGTTCTTAAACATTTATATAAAGTTTATCGCGCTGTTTTGTTAGCTTGCTCAACTTATGACTTTGAGTTCTTAAAAGAATATTGTGAACACAATTTTTACACAAAATTAAAAAATAAACTTGAAGAATTTCAAAAACTTAAATACACCATAGAAGTTGTTGAAGACATGAAAGCTAATAAGGGAGCTAGACTTTTACCTGAAATGCATCTTTACGATTGTATTATTATAAAAGGACTGTATGTTGATAGAGAAAAAAATTTGAAAGAGTCTGATTATTCAGTATGTAATGACATTGAAGACATGGGATTCGTTTCATATATCCCGAATTATCTTTCTGATCCTAATAATTTCAAAACAAAAGAAATGGCTGAGGACAAACTTAATCAAGGAGAATTTAAAAATTTGATTTTTAGATCATATTGCATGTTTAAAACTGGATTAAAATTATTTGTTTTCGATAGATTAGGAAATAAAATATATGATTATCCTTTGAATTACAATTATAACCATGCAGCAATATTCGAATGCTTAATGGTTCCTCCTCCAATTTTTAAAAGTTTTTCCGAAACAGAAACTTACACTGAATGGATAGCTAAACATAATTTAGGAGTTTGGAAAATGATAGATCTAGATAATTGGATGAAAGGAAATCCATATTTTCTTTCTCAACCCAAAATTTAAAATTTTAAAGATACACCATTAATAATACATTAAAAATTTATATCAAAATTTCTAATTTAATTTTTTAATCGAATTTATTAAAATAAAAGTAATTAATATATTATTTTCTTTAATCAGATGGTAAGTTTTATTATTAATAAAATATAAGAATTTAATCACTTATCTTCCATAAGTTTTCTTGTCCTTAGGGGGTGTCACTCCTCTTGTGTTTCCAGAATTATTGTAAAAATTACCCAGTTTATTTGCTGGTTTCAGTATTTGGAATGAGCACATTAAATTTTCATCTACACTCATCATAGCTCCGGCATTGTCAAATTCCCCACAGTAATTTGGAGCAGAAAATATAGTGACCAGCTGCCTACTTGCGAAAAATTCGTATCCTTCCTCCACAACCTAATTTAAAAATTTGAATATCAATAAATGAAATTTATGCATACTTGATGTGCTCTGCAGATCAAATCCAAGTCATTACTTTTTAAAAATTTATCAACTATTGAAGCTGAAAAAGTAAAAGAAACACCTCTGTCGTTTTGCCCCCACCCATTCACATTTGAATCGGGATCACTCCACAACAAATCACAAAGCAATCCTTGCTCAGGAACATCTGTGGGTCTAATTATTTTTCTAATCTGATCTACAGTTTCCAATTCAGGGCTAAGACCTCCATGCATGCACAAAATTTTATCATCAAGCAAGGCAGCTACTGGTAAGCAATTGAAGCAATCGGTAAAAATTTTCCAAAGTTTAATAGAGTATCTTCTTTTGCATTCATCATAAAAACCATAAATTCTATTAATACTGGCACATTCATGATTACCCCTTGTTAGGAAAAAATTTTCTGGGTATTTAATCTTATAAGCAAGCAAAAGACATATAGTTTCGAGGGATTGCTTTCCTCTATCAACATAATCTCCTAAGAAAAGGTAATTAGCCTCTGGTGGGTAACCCCCATACTCAAATAGTCTTAGTAAATCATAAAATTGTCCATGTATGTCTCCGCATATTTTGATGGGTGCCTCCAACTCAAGTAGAATAGGTTGACTGATAAATATTTCCTTGCTTTTAATGCAAAGCCATTTGATTTCTTGCTCTGTTAATGAAACCTGTCGATTTGGTTTGAATCTATAAATCAATAATAATATTACGATCGTGCAGAAAGAAGTTTGTTAATAATTTCATCGACCTCAAATTCCATAATTATATATAATATATAATATATTAATCTAGTCTAATATAATATAAAATGTTTATAATTTTTTATTAAGTTTAATAAATATTAAAAATTATGGCAAGTAAAGTTGTCCCAATTACGTCACCCTCTGTTATTGCTGATGAAGCTACATTTGAAAGATTAGTAGATGAATTTGATAGAAACATGAAAATAGTAGAATTCTATATTGATACAGAGTCATTTTTTGATTTAGAACTGAGTTTAAAAAATTTGAAAAAAGTCAGTATAATTTTAAGCGACTCCTCTGCTATTGTATATAGATTAATCTTTACATTTTCAAATTAATTACTTTAGCTTGCTAATATACATGCTATGAGGTACGAGTTCACTCCAGATTACCAAAGGAAAATATATGACAGAGTATGTAAATTATTTTGTAATTAAAATGTTAAGATTGAGAAAAGATTTTCTAAATTAGAATCGAAAAGAAAAACCATGGCATCGATGACTGATAAATGTGAATTACTTTTAAAAGAAGGCCAGGGAGTCAAAGTCTCAAGAGGAATCATAAATTCAAAAGATAAAGAAAAAACAATTGAAATTTCTAAAAATCAAATACTAAACGATTTGAGTCTTAACACAAATCTACAAGAAAAATTATTAAACGAAGCAAATTCTAATCTGATTGAAATTGGGAAAAATATAACAGAAACTTCTAAATCTTTAAGAGATCAGGGAGGATCTATAAGGAACATGAATGAAATTGTTTATGCGACAGGTCAGAATGTTCAAAGGGCAAATATTAAATTAAACAATTTGACATGGGCACAAAGATCACAATTAATATTTATGAATTTAATTGCTGTCTTATTATTAATAGCAATTGTAATTATAGTAATTATCAAATTAATGAAATAAAACATGTACCTTTATATTATAAATTGACAAATCTAAAATTTTGAAACTTCTTCTTTTGTAATATTTTATTATTTGGCAATTATAAAAATAAAAATTTCAATATTTTTTAATGGATAATTCGGCCTCGACTAAGGTGTCAAATCAACAAATACTAGCTAAAAAGTATATTGAAGAAAATGATATTGAAAAGATCATAAGCGAAATGTTAAATAGTTTAGTTCACGAAAAGGCTAAGCAACCTATTGTGTACATGATAAAATACCTTGCAGGACTTTTAAGTGAGCAAGAAAGAAAAGATTACGGATTAATTATTCCAGATCCTTATCCAAAAGGAAAGCCCATTGTAAAATATCCTGACCTGGAAAAAACAGATTGTCTCTTGAAAAAACATCTTAATAAGAATGTCTGGTCTGCTATTAAGTATAACAAAACTAAAAATGGAGGAAATATAATGAACGTTATCAAATACTCAGAAAGTAATCCAGATGACAAAATTGGCTGCATTTTGGTAGATGGCACAACCTTAAATACATACAACAACATTTTTGTTCCTTTGTTAGCAGAATTGCATAACATCAAGCAGAATTTAAATACTAATTTAGATGATAACTCAAATCTAGAAAAACCGAGTAGAGAATTTCAAGTTAATACTTGCAAATCTACATCGGATAATTTTCCTTTTCATGAAAGAATATCTGAAAATGTGAATAAAATATCTTTCTCATATTCAAGAAATATTCAGGATTACCCTTATTCTGCTATAATTTCTCATGATAAAAGAAATCAAGTTGAAGAATCGATATTAAAAGCTATTAAATCGTTAAGTGATGACAAAATTTTAAAACAAGGAAAGTATTTGACCTATGGCAATAATGAAGATGAGATAAAAGCGATTTTGAACGAAATAGACTTTGATGAAAATTATTTAAGAACCGCTGAGCTGAAGACAAGTAAATATATTTTATAATTTCTATTATTAAGGCTGGCCTGATAATAGAGGAGTGTTCACAACTCAAGAAAAAGATGTTGTAATTTTAGTAAATTTTATTGACCATATACAATTGATAGTAACAGCTGAAAATAATTCCGATTTCGCTACTATTTATAATTATTCTAAAGACCTCATCCGATCATTTGAACGCCATTTAAAATTTGATTTTGACATTTTTTATGGATATATAAACGTAAATCCTTTACTTATAGGGTCTGGCTTGGTAGTCACCTCTGATATCACATTAAAGAATTTAATTAGATTCAATGATTTTCAAAAGAATGTAGAGCATCTGAATTTCGATGAAGTTGAAATAAAAAATAATAGTTTAATTACAAAATCCTTTTGCAAATTATGCTATGCTGACGATTTAAAATTCACAGAAGATTATTATTCAAAAATTTCTGGATTGATCAACATCGACAAAGACAAAGAAAACATCGTTACTAATTTACTTTTTAGTAAACTAAAACTAGATAAAATCGACAAGGCTATTTTTGAGGCATATGAAAAAAACTTTGATATACTAAATAGCGTTCTCTCCACAAGTGGTATGACCCTAAATTCCTTAGTTAGGATGTATCATGATAATCCTTCTAATAGATATGGAATTATTGCAACAGAAAGTTCAGACTATTCTAAATTCCATAATTTCTTTAGTGAGTATCTAAAAATCAGTCAGAATTATGATTCGCATAAACAAGAAAATGATATAGATTTGCATACTGATGGATTAATTGATTTCAATTATCCAGAAAAAGTTATCAGCAGTGATATATGTCTCATTAGAAACATCGCGGATTTTCCCTTTCCAAGCAGTAAATTTGCAGAGAATCTAAAAGTAGAAGATAAGGTTATTGAAATTCTGGAAAATTTAAAATCAAATGGTATTTTTGGGAAATATATATCTTTTCAGAATGAAGACGCAGCAAGAATAATTAAAGAAAATAATATTACAATTTTTAATCATGAAGATTTTAAAAAGTTCGGAATAAACTCAGATTTTCCGAAAAATCGTGGTTTGATATTATTCGAAAATTACAATTTTAGTTCGAATACAATATATGCTATTTTAAATGATTTGGATCATTTCAAGTTTCATGTTCATATCGAGAATAGTAATTTAAAAACAAATTTTCTGAATATTTTAAAAATAGCAAACGATTTCTCAAAACATTTAAAGTTTTCAAATGATAAAAATTTTGGAATTCTTTCTGCATCCCCTAAATTCCTCGGAACTGGGATCTGTCTTAAATCAGGTTTGAAACTAGTAAACTTGATAAAAAATAGGAATTTATTAGAAGAAGTTTTAAACCTTAAAAATTTCACCTATAAAATTCTAAATGAAGCAGAAGGAATAATCGAAATAAATAATAAATTGACTATAGGAAAGACAGAAAATGAATTAATGAGCAGTCTAATTTATGCAATAAATGAATTAACAGAATTAGATAAATAAAATGAATTTAAGAATATTTATGATGATAAAATTTTCTTAATTAAATCATCAGACTTATAAATGAAATAAATATGGTTTGTTTATACTTAATTCTGCATTTTATTCCTTATATAATTATGTAAGAGGTTATATATTTAAATAAATTTTTGATTAATTATATATTATTTATATATAAAATTAATGACGAAAAAGCAAAAAATTATTCAGTCTGATGATGAAGAGTCACAAATAGAACAAGAACGAGAAGAAGAAACCATCAAAATAAAACGTAATTCAATTTTAATATTCGACTTTAGGCAAGACAATAAAAAATAACAACTCAAACTCAGCTAAAAAGAATAAAAACAATAATAAGAAAACAACATCTAAAAGAAAAAAAAGCGAAAGCGATACAGAAAGTGTTGTGAAAAATTCATCTGATGTTGAACAAAAAAAATCAAAAGCAACTAAAAATAAAAACACAAATACAAAAAAATCGGCTTCAAATAAAAAAAATACAACTAAATCTAAGAGTAAACCAAAAAAACAGGGAGGAAAACAAGAAGATATGGAAGAGGAGAATGATAACAACATAGAAGAAGATTTTGGAAGTTTACTTCTACCAGGTCAAAAGTTCCCTACCCCTCCCCAAGGAGATGCATCGAGAGCATTTTATGAAAGTTTGTTAGAGCAAAGACCAAATTCATTAATGGCACTTAGATGGTGCATAGAATATGGATGTTTAGAACACGAAAGAGTATATTTTGATTTTAAATTAATATATAGGCAGCAAAAGGCTTAGCATTATTAGAATCAAATAAAAAGAAAAATAAAAAATAATTCAGAGATGAAGAATCGATTATAAAACATGACCTACTCCAATCTAAATTAGATTTTAAACAATATTTTTAAACAAACATATTTTAATAATTTATCAGAATTTATCTTTTTAAATATAAATCCTTAGATTTCTAAATGTCACTTGTTTATACTCATTCTTCTTTCGTTTCCAGATCTCTCACCTATTATATTACTCCACAATTCGCATTTTTCCTTTAAAATATTAAACGCTCTTGCAAACAATACTTCAGGCTCATAAATTCCTACACTTTCTATATGAACTTAAATTGATTGAATATTAAAATATTAGAATAATAAGTAATACAAATAAAACTTACATTCATAATGATCTTTAACTTTTTCAAGTAATATCGATTCTGTAAATTGTGGTGCTCTTATACACTCTCTACAAGTTGTACATTTTCTTACATCTTTGACATAAGCACGTTTCTCGCCATTAATATCCTCAACATCGAATACTCCAGTCGGGCAGATTTTCTTTAACTTAAAAGCTTCTTCGCCAATTATTTGGCTTTTAATTGTAATTTCCGGTAATAATCTATAATAGGCCGTGCTAACAGGCGACCATTTAGCATGAGTTTTGCCTATACCTTTTACACAGATTAACTCAGCTTCGATTTCTTGTCCAGGGCGAAGTTTAGCTAAGAGAATATCGTCCTGAACAACTCTGATTAAATTCTCGTCGGTGAATTGTGTGGATTGTTTTCCAATAGGTGTCCATAGTATATGTCCGCTATTAACTTCTTGATTTATTATTTCTCCTGATTTAGTTTTTTCACATTTGACATGTAATTTTAAATAAATCGCATTGAATTCGTTGAATTCTTCGTTTTCTTTTTTGTTTTGAAAATCATTAGCATCTGCAAATATTGGTATCAAACCTAAGCGATGTGATAACACTTCGTCGGGTATAATTGATGTATTCTGGTATATGTTTACTATCTCTATTGCCATCGTTGGAATTTCGGAGATTATAATTCTTCTTAATGCGTTTGCAAGAGGAGGTTCAATCCCTACAATATCGAATATCATTTCCTCTTTATCAAGTTGCTTAATTTCTATTTGCACATCATCAGAAAAAGATTTTAATGAAAATACCTCAGGACTTTCGGAGTATGTTGTGTTTGTGTATTCATGTGTGAGAGCCTATCAGTGATTTTAATTTATATTATCTATAATTACATCTTTTAATCTTTCTTCTTGCACTTTTAATTTTTGAGATTTTGAATTTGTATTCATTTATTGGCTTTATGTTTATAAATGATTAATATATATTTAATTAAATTTAAATACTAAAGGTGATAAAAAGAAGGAATTTTAACAAATTATTATTGTTCTATGCTTCCATGTCAAGAAATTTAGTTATTTTTCAGAAAAACCAAATGATCATTACATAAACTAAAATGTAATATCTTATTTTAATTTGACCTATTTTAGAAAGTTATATTTTCTATTTATGCCTTTAAATTTTATTAAATCAATAAAGGAATTTCAAAAATGAAGAATCGAATAATAATTTTTCAAATAGTTTTGACTTATTTAGTTGCCTAAGCAATATATTTTTCTTCATTTAATGTATTTCAATTCTTAGAATGAATCTAATTCAATAAATAAAAACAAACTATCTTCTTATTTTTTGCTGTAATCAGCATATATAAATTCTAATCTTGTCAAGTTTTTAAAATTAAAATGATAAATAAAAAATATCCAAGTTTGAAAATCATATGATCCAATTTTCTTTTTAATTCTTATATTTAATTACTATTCTTAACGAAGAATTTCTTCAAGGACTTTATTTCCTTTAAGGGTAAATTTGTTAAATTTATTAATATATCTAACTAATTTTCTGTATCTATTCATTCTGTTATATAACACATTTCATTAAAAACAAAAAAGAGGGCCGCTACGGGGATCGAACCCGTGACCGCTCGCACCCAAAGCGAGAATCATACCGCTAGACTAAGCGGCCTTCATCAGAAATCAGCGCAAAACATAAGGGTGATTTTAGGTTACAAAGATTAAATTTCTAAACTAAATCCTATTATTTTTCTATTATTTTGTCAGTAATAAAATTATATATATATGTATATAATTACTAAAATAATTATGAACTTATCATAATTAAAAGATAAATCAAAATAGAAGAAATATCAATTTTTGATACTTATAGATAATAGGATTAAAATATTTATTTATATTATAAATTAACGAGACGATAAATATATATTTTATTGTGTATATTTTAAAAATAGTCAATAAAATTTTTCGAAAATCTAAATTTAGGTTATTTAAATGATTTCTTAAAAAGATCAAATTTTTTTATATGCTCTTTACAGATTAGAGCTATATATCCTTAATTAAATCAGACCTAGATAATATGAATTATTATAAAAACACCCATCTATGACATGAAATTTCTAATAAACAGAGAATCATACAAACGAGAGTTTCTTATCCCTACTATTATAAAGTTATTACGTAGGTCTAGCAATTAAAATTAGATAGGTAATAAAAGCTGAAAGAAAATCAATAATAATCAAAGGAATTTAAATTTCATGAAATATAAACTATTATAATTTATACTTAAATTATTTATATCACTCTCTTATAACTTCATTTCACAAATCAATCCACACACATCATTACTTATTCTTTTTATTCACCATACCAACGACATTATCATCTTCAAAAACCTCATCGTCTTCTTCATCCTCGTCGTCAGATTCTTCAATAGAATTGGAAATATCCTGAACTTCTTTGAGTAAATTTTTTTCATCGTTCTCGAATTTCCTCAAATTATCTTTTATATTTAAACTGTTTGTATATTGTAGCGCTTCCATGCACTGCATCTGATTTTTCTTGACTTTAAGCAATTCGACCAAAAGAGAATTCAATTTTTTAATCTTTTTGATTCTTAAGCGTTTCTTCTCTATTTCCTTTTTAAATTCAGGAATATATTTTTCATAGATTCCAATTTTACTTTTTAAAACTACATTTTCTTCATTTTTAATTTTAATACTATTTTCGTATTTATTCATTATTTCGATTTCTTTAAGTTCTAATTTTGATTTTACCTGAATATTTTCTTTTTTCAATTTCAGATTCTCTTCGTTTAGATTTTCCAATTGATCTTGAATTTCTTTGATAATTTCTCTTCTTTTCACTATTTCATTTTCTTTAAAATTCAATTCTTCTTTCAATGCGCTTTCCATTTTTTTGGCTCTTTCTAGTAATTGAGAATTGCATTCAATTTTTGATTTTAGATCTCTCAATTCATTTTCTTTGTTTCTTAAATTCTCTTCTAACTGTGCGAAGTTTTTGTTATATTTATTCGAATTTCTCTCGGTCAGATTTAATCTGCTTTGGATTTTTTGGGTCAACTCTTTCATCTGTCTGTTAGAATTAAGTAAATCAGAATTTTCTTTTCGTAGCCCAGTTAACTCGATTTCCAATTTTGTGAAATCTTTAAAGACCTTTTCATAATTTTCAGACTTTTCTTTTAATTCAGAATTTAATTTTATAATTTCAATCTGCGTATCAAATCTGAATTTCTCTAAATCTGATATCAAATTTTTGTTGTCATTTTTTAAATTTATAATCTGTCGCTTATAATTCAACAAAATTTCAGAAGAATTTTTATCTTTATCTTGATTTAGATTTGTGAGTGCTTCAGCAATGTCATACTTTGAATTAACAGAAACAGAATTCGTTCCGTATTCTAATTTTGCAATCGATTGCATTAATTTAGCTTCAAGTTCTATCTTTTCCTTTTGTAATTGGTGTATAAATTCTAAAAGTTTGTTGATTTCGTTTTCTTCTTTTTCTTTTCGTTTTATTAATTGCTCCTTAAAATCTTGATTACTTTTTGTAAGTTCTTCATTAGATTTCCTTAGGTTTGTTTGATTCATTTTTAGTATCTCTAACTGACCTTCTCTCTCGTTAAGTGACTTAATAAGAGCTAAATTTTCCTCTCGTAATTTTTCTAATTCTTTCTCTGTAGCTGGGTTGTTTATATATTGAGACATTTCGTTTGTAGATAAATTTTTTTCAGTGAGTTCTTTTATTTCTTCTTCGCAGTTGACGATCACACTCTTTAAATGTTTCAATTTTTCATTAAGGATTTCTATTTCTTTGTCTTTTTTTGTTCTTAGATCTGTGAATTGCTCTTTGAAAGTTTCTTTTTCGTTTTTTAGCGATTTTATTTCTTCTTTTAATTTATCTATAGTAGAGACATATTCTGAATCTAACAAATTTTTAAATGAAATGTCGTTCAATGAAAGGTTTATCCTTCTGGTTTTTTTGTCTCTGGCAGTGTATAAATTTTTTTTCAGATTTTCTATCAAGCTTTGATTAAGAATTTCTTGATTATCGTTTTGATTGTTGTTAACAAAAAGATTATTGAGCAAATTCATATCTACAGTAGGATCCAAATGCTGGTTAATAGCCAAGAATTGACTGAAATTTTGAATGTCGTGTGGCTTTCCATTTTGAAGATTATCATTTGAGCTATTTAAATTTGCTGATTGAAATAAATTGGGATTTTCATTTAAGGAAATTTTCTCTGACTCATGTTTAGCTTCTTCAATTTGAGTTTTGGTTGGGATCGGAGGTGTCATACTAAAGTCAATATTCAAATTTCTAAAAATATCTATGTTTGGATTAATTTCTAGTTTCGTGTTTTTATTTTGTATTTCTTTCATATAAGGTTGATGTAAATTTTTATCATTTGAAATAGGACTCAGAATTTCCTTTTTTCCAGGAAAAATATCCATTGCTGGTTTTGTAGATTCGGCATCTGTAGTCAAAATATTCACATTCAATATTTCAGTGCCTATTACTTTAGAAGCTGTATTGATTTCTATATTTTTATTTATCTCTAACCCTCTCGGATTTCTATTAATAGATTTTATAGATTTATTATCAGACTTTGCGGAAATTTCTGAAATTCTTGATGAATTCAGACTTTTTAAGGCTTTTGTAATTTTAGAATTCTTAGCAGCCATGTGATTACTACTGTTATTAAACTGATTTTTAGAAGTTTTTATATTTTTAAAATTGTTCACCTTAGCAAATTTATCAGAAATTTTGGTCACTTTTTTTATTTCAGAAATTTTTGATGCCTTGATAGTTTCATTATAATTTTTAGAATTTTTGGTTTTCATTTTTTTAGATTGGTAATCAGAACCCCTGAGTTCAAAAAATTGATTTCCTGTTAAATCAATTTCTATGACCTCGGGTGATTTAATGTTCTGTTCTTTAACTTTGTCAGAATTTATTTCATTATTCAATTTTAAATCGGGTGCTTCCAATTCATAATCAGATAAACTATTCATATCTGAATTAGAACTTATATCAAAATTATCAATGCTTATATTTAAATTTAAAGCCCCTGAGTAATCATCTTTAATATTCATTTTTGAATGGTTTAGTTCTAAAGGATTTTCTTCTGATTCTTTTGATGTTCTTATTAAACTTTTAATTTTCTTATTTATAAATTCTTTAAATTTGTAATGTCTGTAAGAATTTTGAATTTTAAGAGTTTTCATTACAATATTTTCGAATCTCAATATCATATAATATCTCCTATAAGTTCTTTGTATTAAAACAACATTCCTAGCAATTGGTAATTTTTCTTTTAAAATCTTTTTAACTTCATTTTTCAAGAAAATTTTAGACTCTCCGATTCGAATAAATTTATCAAAAGCAGAAGAAAAAGAGGAATAGTTCGATTGTGTTGAGTAATAGGAGTGAGTAGTTTCATTTTTATAAACATTTTCTAAAAAAGCTTTTACTAAATTCTTATATTGTATAATTCCATCTAGTTTATAATCTATTATATTCATTTCCGGTGCAAGATATTTATACTTCTTGTAAAACTCATCTAGTTGATAAACAACAGGATAGCCGACAGTCTTTAATTTCAAAGCTTCAATTATACCCGAGGAGAGGATTTGTTCACCAACTTGAAAAAAATCGAAGCCTTCAAGATAATTAGAATTCCTTACCGGATAAGATTTGATACATTTTACAAAATAGCTTCTTGACCTTGATAAAATCTTTACAACCTCATCAAGTTGATTTTTTATATTAAATGAAGGAGTATTTGTATTTGAAGAATTCCCATGACTAGAATCTATTATAATTTCCTTAAAAATAGCAGACATCGGTTGGAATTCTTTCCAAAGATTTGCAGAGCTTTTAGAATTTTCGATCAAATTGTTAACATCGTAAATAACATCACCAGTAGAATGATGAATTAGAATGAATCCATCGATGGAATCTCCTAAATAATTATTTTTATCCTTAAAATTTGTATACAGTTGATTCCTGAATCGCCCTGTATTGTATTGATTATCAGAATTTAAAATCGAAAGTATCCCAATTTTTTCTTTTTCGAATAACTCTATTATATCATCATTTTCGAAATAATCTATTCTATTCCACAGAATCTTTTCTTTTATATACTCCTCCTGCTCTTGAAAAATTTTATCATTGAAAAACTTTTGAATCTTTTCGTTTGTGTAATTTACACATAATTGATCGAAATTTGAAATTTCGTAAGTTTCATTACCAAACATCTCAAGGATCCCTATAAAGCAACCTTCATGTTTTGCAATTTCTGAGGCTTGGGCAGAAAAAAATTTGTTGATTTTATGAGTTATCCAGTTGAACAAAAACAAATAAAGATTCTTAGCAAGATTATCTCGCTTTACTATGGCTGAATCGATATTTAAATTTTTCTCGTTCTTATCTTTTATTAAAAAATTTTTGAAGTCTTTTTTATCAACTTTCATGAGTCTCGCGGATCTACTAAAATTTAATTCTTCAAGATTAACATCAGAGAAGGTGCTTCCATTTATGAAAACTTCTTCATACTCTATATTGCCTATGTAAAGGATTCCTATCAATATTGAAAAGATTAACTCAATTTCTTTTTCTGTGAATTTAAAATAAGACAACAAATTTTTGGTTTTTCCCAAATTGGATATGTCAGATTGAGTTTCTTTATTAATAGTCGTGTTATGGTTTGTAAGTGTAGTGTATTTGTTACCAGACTGAACCAGTGTCATATTTTGATTTAGGTAATTGAAGCTTTCTAAATTGTAATCCTCTATCAAGAATTTCTTCTTTTCTTTACTATCCAGAGACTCAAAGAGTTGATAAAAAATATTGAAAGAAAATTCATCCTGTTGCAATTTAATCAATCTATTTGTTTCTAAGAGAAAATTGTCAAATTCATAAGAGACAATTTTATCAAAATTTGAATCGAAGTAGATTTTTAAAAATTTTGCAAATCTTGAAGAATTTCTGTTATGAAGAGTTTTTGCATTACCAAAAGTTTCTAACAAATCAAAAGCATCACTCATCGAATATTGATTTAAATTATCGATGTTCATGTAAGAAAAATATTTGAAAATTGTTTTTGAAAGTTTTCTCTTTCCTGAACCAGTTTCGCCTGTTAAGAGGATGCATTGAGAATTTTTTTCTTTGATTAAATTTTGATGGGCAGTTTCAGCTATGTAATAGATATGGGGCTCGGGATTTGGATTATTTTTGTTATAAAAGTTTCTGTAGATCTGAAAGTATTCTTTGTCTAAAATTTCTGATGAATCAATTGAATTAAACGAAAGCAAAATATGATTGTCTACAAAAGTGTAAAATTTTTGCTCTAAGAATCTGATTCGTAAATTGTGTGTGACATTATTTATTGAATTATCTTCTAAATGTTGTAGGTTATTCACCCCTTTTAAACAAGTTGGAGACACTTCCAAGTACTCCTTCGTTTTATCGATTGAGATTATTTCTTTTTTACTAGCATTATTCGTATCGACTTCGACTTTGTAGTTTTCGTCTGTTATTTCAATTATTTTTCCTGGTAGAGTGTCATATTGATCGTGAATATTTTCAATCCAAATATATTTGCCTAATTTATCCATTTATTATAAAGTGAAATTAATTTTTATTTTAAA
>Ga0169931_10007612_pt1 | contig 16016 bp, 15 predicted proteins | sample Kivu_15m_20L_FD_129675 | JGI IMG/M metagenome (GOLD analysis project Ga0169931, IMG submission 129675) | Freshwater microbial communities from Lake Kivu, Western Province, Rwanda to study Microbial Dark Matter (Phase II) - Kivu_15m_20L... | ecosystem: Environmental > Aquatic > Freshwater > Lake...
ACGACGGGCACGTTGTTGGCATCGATCTCGAAGGTGGCGTTGTTGCCCGGCTCTTCGACTTCAGCGAGTGCGTCCGCGATCGAGTCATGGAGCACGGCGCCATCCATCTGCGGCGCCAGGGCACCTCCCTCGACGAGGTAGTGCGTGGCTTCCGCGATCGCCTCGGCGGGCACCTGCGGTGCGATGGACTCGACCTGCACCGTGACCGGAGCCGATACGGCGATCGTTGCGGGCCCATCGACGAATGCCTGCGCCTCCTCATTGGAAACAGCCGGCTCCACGATGACCTCGGGCAGCGCCAGGGGTCCGGTCGACACGAGGTACGCCGCAGCGACCTGCTCGACGGATGCGGGGATGTCGACGTCGCGGCCGTCCTTGGCAGCGGTGAGCACGGGTGTCATGTCCTCGTAATGGACCGTGGGCTCGACCGTCTCCGTGCGGATGAGTTCGGCGAAGGCCTCAAGCCGCTGGGCGAGAAGCGCGTCGTCGATGACAACCACCGGGTCGATCTCACGGGGACCGAAGAGCCTCATCACGAGGGAATAGGGATTGAGCAGGCGACCCTCGGCTGCGTCAACGGTCGCGACCGGGTCGAAGGACATCCCTGCGTCGGCAGGAAAGAGTTCCTCGGAGGTGTCGAAGGCCGCAATCCCGATGGGCTCCTGGGCCACCGGCGTGAGCGTCCCCTCCAGGGTGGCCACGGCTTCGGCCCTGGACATGCCGCCGATCTGCACGCCCAGCACAGTGGTGTTTGGTGGGACGTCGCTGGAAGAGCCGAGCAGCATGCCCAGGTAGAAAGCGACCGCGCCGGCGATGACCCCGAGGACCACGAGGAGTGCACGCTGGGTGCCCGAATCCCCGTGACGCGTCCCCGCTGGCGAGGCGTGCTCGGCGGTCACGAGGCGGGCTCCCGTCGGTCGGGCGGGCAAGGATCTTCCCCATAGTAGACACGCCGGGCGGCGGAAGGCGTGCTCGGCAATGCCGGGGGAAACACAGGGAACCTCCGATGCCCTTGCGGAGTAACTAGTTGTTGATTCAACTATAGACCCGCGCACTACCTGCGGCGCAGGAGGTCCACCGGAGGAACAGTGGCTGCCGCCGCGCCGACGATCACACCGCCGAGCAGGTAGGCCATCTGGCGACCTCCGGCCGAGATCACCAGGTCACCCGAGGGCAACTCGGCGGCGAAGGCCACCGTCGTAGCAATCCAGGCGATCAACACGAGCCACCCGCCCCAGCGCGTGTGCGTCCACTCCACTCCAGCGCGCACCAGGACGAGCAGGCAGATGAGAGCGATGACCAGCCCCCACGGCAGTGCCGTCCCGCCGATCACCAGCCGGGCAGCCTGGAGGAAGGCCCCGGAGACACCCATGACAACGCCGGCCACGAAGCAAGCCGACAAGGCGAGGACGCGCACGCGATCAGATACCCGCGAAGAGATCGGTCTCGCGACCCGCTGCGTCGAAGGGCCCCGCCGCCCTCCCCCGCACCAGGCGGAAGTACTCCGTGCCGAAGGCCTCCGCCCCGACGTTGTCGGCGAGCGCGAAGAAGCCACCGTCGACGGTGACCTGGGTCGCGTGCGCGCGGAGCGCGTCGAGCTTGCGGTCAAGGAGCGACGGTGCGCTCACGGCGGTCGTCACCAGGGCATCGTCGATGGCGAAGGGGATGTCGTCGGGATCCATCTCCGCGAAGCCGGTCGTCTCCCCCGCCGCACGCATTCGCTCAATGCCCTCGCGTACGACGCTTCGCGGGAACGCCGACCAGTAGACCTTGGCCACCTCCCATGCCGGGCCCAGGTCGGGACGGAAGGTCGACGCGGCAGCCAGGGTGAGCGCGTACATCGACACGCGATGCGCCTGGATGTGATCGGGATGGCCGTAGCCGCCGAAGTCGTCGTAGGTCACCAGCACCTGCGGGCGCACCTCACGGATGATCGCGACCAGGTGCGTCGCCGCGTCGAGCAGGTCGCTGCGCCAGAACGCCTCAGCCCTCTCGTTGGGTGGCGTACCGACCATCCCGGAATCGCGGTAGCGCCCGCGACCACCGAGGAGTCGCCAATCCTCGACCCCGAGCACGCGCATGGCTTCGGTGAGCTCGCCGTAGCGATGGTCACCGAGACTGTCCTCCTGGTCCGAGGCGAGGTGCTCCAGTCCCGGCACGAGGATCTCGCCCTCCTCGCCGAGGGTGCAGGTGACGAGCGTGACGCCGACCCCCTCATCGACGTAGCGGGCCATGGCGATGCCGGTGCCGATCGTCTCGTCGTCGGGGTGGGCATGCACGAGGAGGATCCTGCGATCGGTCATGGTCCCGAAGCGTAATGCGCCCTCGCGGCCGGACTCCCGGGGGCGAGCGGCACCATAGGGTCGTGACCGAGACTGCATCGACGGAGTCCTACCCGCGCCAGCGTGCCCGCACCCGCGGCTTCCGGCTGGGCGCCCCGCGCGCCTTCGCCGTCGCAGGTGACGGTCGACAGGTGGTCTTCCTGAGATCGCGCGGCGGAGCCGATGCCACCACGTGCCTGTGGTCACTCGACCTATCGAGCGGCATCGAGACGTGCATCGCCGATCCCCGCGACCTCCTCGACGACGCGGAGTCGCTCCCCGATGAGGAGCGCGCACGCCGCGAGCGACTGCGTGAGGTCAGCGCGGGCATCACCGAGTACTCACTCGATGACGACGGCAACGTCGCTGTCTTCGCGCTGTCGGGCACGCCGTACGCCGTGCGACTCGCGGATCCGGGCACGGCGCGACCGCTCCCGGCGCCGGGGCCGGTCATCGATCCGCGCGTCGATCCCACGGGTCGGCGTGCCGCCTACGTCTGCGACCGCGGCCTGTACGTCGTGGATCTCGACGGTGGCGAACCTCAACTGCTCTGCGCTCCGGAGGCCGATGACGTGACCTGGGGCCTCGCCGACTTCATCGCGGCCGAGGAGCTCGACCGCATGCGCGGCTACTGGTGGCTCGCGGACGGCTCGGGACTGCTCGTCGAGCGGAGCGACGACTCCCCCGTCGCCACCTGGTGGATCGCCGATCCCGCGCAGCCCGAGATCCCCGCGCGTCCGCACCGCTATCCCGCCGCGGGCACCGCTAATGCCGATGTCTCCCTCTGGCTCGTGGGACTGGATGGGCAGCGCCGCGAGGTGGCCTGGGACCACGATGCCTTCCCCTACCTCGCCCGCGTCTCCACACCGGAGACAGGGGCACCCCTGGTCACGCTGCTCTCGCGCGACCAGCGCCGGCAGGTGATCCTCGAGGTCGATCCGGGGTCCGGCGCGACGCGCGTCCTGCGCGAGCGCACCGATCCCGAGTGGGTCGAGCTCATGCCGGGCGTGCCCACGCGTACGCCCCAGGGGCAGCTCGTCGAGATCGTCGCCGATCGCGATGCCGACACCTACCGCCTCATGGTCGGAGACGTCGCTCTCACGCCGCCCGGGATGCAGGTCGAGGCCGTCGTCGATGCGGGCACCGAGGACATTCTCGTGCTCGCGGCGACCAACCCGGTGACGCCCGGGCTTTATCAGGTGAGCCCGGTGTGGGGCCTCGCCGACTTCATCGCTGACAGCACCGTGGCGCCCCTTCACACGTACGCCGACGGCACGGTTCATGGCCGGCGGAGCGGTGACATCACGATCACCTCGACCACCCGGCTGGACTCCACGGCGACCACGGTCGAGGTCTGGCGGGGGGACGCGCGTCTGGCCGAGATCGCATCCCTCGCCGAGACACCCGTGATCTCACCTCAGGTCACGCTCATGCGCGGCGGGGAGCGCGACCTCGACATCGCCGTGCTCTTCCCCACGGGCCACGTGCCCGGCTCGGCGCGCCTGCCCGTGATCATGTCCCCCTACGGCGGCCCCCACGCGCGCCTCGTCGTCGCGGCGGGCTTGGCCTACGGCACCGACCAGTGGCTCGCCGATCAGGGCTACGCCGTCGTGGTGGCTGACGGGCGGGGCACTCCGGGCCGCGGACCGGCGTGGGACCGCACGGTGCGCGGCGACCTCGCCACGCCTGCGCTGGAGGACCAGGTGGCCGCCCTCGAGGCGGTGGCGGCGGCGTACCCCGACGACGTCGACACGACCCGCGTGGGAATCCGCGGCTGGTCCTTCGGCGGGTATCTCGCCGCGCTCGCCGTGCTGCGTCGTCCCGACGTCTTCCACGCCGCCGTGGCCGGCGCGCCGGTCACCGAGTGGCGCCTCTACGACACCGGCTACACCGAGCGCTACCTCGGACTGCCACAGGAGGAGCCGGACAACTACGACGCGACGTCCCTGCTGCCGCTCGCCTCGGATCTCACGCGGCCGCTGCTCATCATCCACGGCCTCGCGGACGACAACGTGGTCGTCGCGCACTCCCTGCGCCTGTCGTCCGCACTGCTCGCCGCCGGTCGTCCGCACGCGGTGCTGCCGCTCAGCGGAGTCACGCACATGACGCCGCAGGAGATCGTGGCCGAGAACCTTCTGCGCGCCGAGGTGGACTTCTTCGCCGACGCGCTGGCGCCCACGAGTGTCGAGTAGCGGCGCGAATTCGGCTCATTTCCGCACCGCTACTCGACACTCGCGGTGGCTAGATCCCCTCGCCGGGATTGCCCGAGTCCAGGCGCGACGTGCCGACCGCACCCAGATCGGTAATCGTCTCCGTGAAGTAGCCGGGCGCACCCTCATCGGGCGTGACCAGACCCGAGTCCGGGCCGTGGATGACGCCCCCGGATAGCGGCTCGGTGATCGGGAAGTGGCAGGCCACGGTGTGGCCCGGAGCGAACTCGCGGAGCTCCGGCTTCTCAGTCCGGCAGCGATCCTGGGCGATGAAGCAGCGCGTGTGGAAGACGCAGCCCGAGGGCGGATTGAGCGGACTGGGCAGGTCGCCGCCGAGCACGATGCGCTCGCGCTCCATCTGCACACTGGTCGGGCACGGGCACGGCCGACATGAGCGCGTGCGTGTAGGGGTGCAGGGGGTGGGCGAATAGCTCCTCCCGCGGGGCGCTCTCGACGATGTGGCCGAGATACATCACGGCCACACGCTGAGCGATCTGCCGCACAACCGCCAGATCGTGGGCGATGAAGAGGTAGGAGACCCCGAAGTCGGACTGCAGGTCCTGGAGCAGGTTGAGGATCTGAGCCTGGATCGACACATCGAGGGCGGAGACGGGCTCATCGCAGATGATGAGCTTGGGTCGCAGCGCGATCGCGCGGGCGATGCCGATGCGCTGGCGCTGGCTGCCGGAGAATTCGTAGGGATAGCGGTTGACGTGCTCGGGATTGAGCCCGACGCGGTGCATGAGCTCGCGCACGGCCTGCTTGACGCCGCCGGGCGGATCGACCTTCTGGATGCGGAAGGGGGACGCAAGGATCGCGCCCACCGTCTGGCGTGGGTTGAGGGCGTTGTAGGGGTCCTGGAAGATCATCTGCGCCTGCTGGCGCACCGGGCGCATCGCGCGCCGCGAGAGCTCTGCTACGTCCGTGCCGTTGATGACGACCTGGCCCGACGTCGGATCGACGAGGCGCAGGATGGCCCGGCCGGTCGTCGACTTGCCGCAACCGCTCTCACCCACCAGACCGAGCGTCTCGGCTCCGCCAAGCTCGAAGCTCACCCCGTCGACGGCCTTGATCTGCCCGATCGTGCGCGGGAAGACGCCTCGCGACTTGTGCGGGAAGTAGACCCGCAGGTCCTCGACCTTGAGCACCTCGTTGCTCATCGCGCACCCCCCGTCGCGCCGGCCTGAGCGAGGTGGCAGCGCACGAGGTGGTCCGTGGCGACGGACACGAGAGCCGGCTCCTCGGTGCGGCAGAGGTCTCCGCTGACCTCGTCACGCCGCGAGCAGCGCGGATGGAAGACGCAGCCCGACGGGAGGTTGATGAGCGAGGGTGGGTTGCCCGGGATCGGATCGAGCCGGTCCACGCGATCGGTGGCCAGGCGCGGCACCGAGGCGAGCAACCCCTGCGTGTAGGGATGCTGCGGCCGGTAGTAGACCTCGTTGACCGGCGCGTACTCCACGACCCGCCCGCCGTACATCACGCACACCTCATCCGCCATGTCGGCAACGACGCCCAGATCGTGGGTGATGATGATGAGCGTCGTCCCCGTCTCGCTCTGGAGCTCGGACATCAGCTCCGTGATCTGCGCCTGCACGGTGACATCGAGCGCCGTGGTCGGCTCGTCCGCGATGAGCAGGCTGGGCGAGTTGATGAGGGCCATCGCGATCATCACGCGCTGGCGCATGCCGCCCGAGAGCTGGTGGGGATAGTCGTCGACCCGTTTGTCCGGCGACGGGATCCCCACGTGGTAGAGGGCATCGATGGCGCGAGCCCGAGCTTCGGACTTGCTCACCTTGTTGTGCACGCGCACGGCTTCGGCGAGCTGGTCGCCGATGCGGTAGAAGGGGTGCAGGCTGGAGAGCGGATCCTGGAAGATCATGGCCATCACCGAGCCGCGCATCTCGCGCACCTGGTCGTCATCGAGCGCGAGCAGGTCGGTGCCGTCCAGGACAATCCGGCCGGAGACGTCGGCGAAGTTGCGATTGAGCAGCCCCATGATCGCCTGAGCGGTCACGCTCTTGCCCGAGCCGGATTCACCGACGATGGCGAGGGTCTTGCCCTTCGACACCGAGAACGTCGACCCGGCCACGGCCTTGACCACGCCATCCTCCGTGGGGAAGGACACCGCGAGGTCCTCCACGTGGAGGAAGGGGGCGCTCACGCGAGCCTGACCCGGGGATCGATGACGGCGTAGAGGACGTCGACGACGAGGTTGGCGACGATGATGAAGACGGCGGTGATGAGCGTGACGCCGACGAGGATCGCAAGGTCGGGGTCGAGCACCGCCGAGATGGCGAGGCTGCCGAGCCCGGGCAGACTGAAGATCGACTCGAGGATGATCGCGCCACCGAGCAGGCCCGCGAAGTCCAGGCCAGCGGCGGTCACGATGGGCGTCAGGCCAGCCCGCAGGGCGTGCTTGCGCACGACCACGCGCTCGGGCAGTCCCTTGGCTCGTGCCGTGCGGATGTAGTCCTCGTTGAGGGTCTCCAGCATCTGGCTGCGCGTCAGGCGCGTGTAGAAGGCGGCGTAGAGAATCGCGAGCACGAGCCAGGGCAGGATCATGGTCTGCAGGAACCCAATCGGGTCCTCCCACGGCTGCACATACTGCGGGAACGGCAGGATCTGCCAGCGGATGATGATGAAGTAGATGACGACCAAGCCGATGAAGAACGACGGCAGCGAGTAGCCCACGAGCGAGATACCCATGACCGTCTTGTCCTGCCAGCGTCCCCGGCGCAGTGCGCTGTAGACACCGAGGGCGACGCCGCCGATAAGGAAGAGGATGAAGGCTCCGAGGGCCAGGAAGATGGTCGCCGGCAGGCGATCAAGGATGAGTTGGAGCACGGGCTCGGTCTTGGTGAACGAGTAGCCCAGGCAGGGTGCCGAGCAGACGATGGCCGCCTCGCCGACGCCGTAGGTGCGCCCGAAGAACAGTCCGGACAGGAAGATCCAGTACTGCTCCCACACCGACTTGTCCAAACCAAGCCGTGCCCGATTGAGCTCGATGGTCTGGTCCGTGCAGACCTTGCCACAGGTGAGGCGCGCGACATCGGCCGGAAGCAGGGCGAAGAGCACGAAGACGACCAGGGTGAGCAGGAGGAGCAGGAGGAGCATGATCAGGACGCGCCTGATGATGTACGCCGTCACCGCTCCTCCTCTCGTGACATGTCGGGTCCTGACGTGCCGGTCGATGTCATGCGCGCGAGGTGGGGCGGGCGCACCCGCCCCACCTCGCGACGTCGCCGCTTACTGCGCGGCGTACATGATGGGGTACGGGTAGGACCCGTACGCCGACCAGCTGAAGATCGGCCCCACCTTGGTGCCGGCCAGCCGCTGGTCACGGCCGAAGCGCGTGGGCACGACCCACATCTGCTGCGCCGCTTCCTTGCTGAGCTCATGCCACTTCGTGGCCTGAGTGTTGCGGTCGAGCTCCACCTGGGCCGCCTGGACCTTCTCGGCGAAGGCCGGGTCGTCCACGCGGGAGAGATTCCAGCCCTGGACGAAGAGCGGCGGGAGCACGGTGGAGGCGTTGGGCCAGTCCGGGCCCCAGCCGCCGGTCATGATCTCGTTGCCGTTCTCGAAGACGACGCCGTAGAACTGGCCACGCTCGATGGGGTTCGGCTTCACGGTGATGCCGGCGCGGGCGAGCGACTCGACCCAGATGGCCGCGGCCTTGTCGCTGTCCTCACTCTGCGCGTAGTCGAGCGTGATCTCCGTCGGGCAGTCCTTGCCCTCCGAGAGCAGCTTCTTGGCGAACTCGGGGTCACCGGTGCCCGGCACTGCCTGGCCGAGTAGGCCGTCCCACAGACCGGTCGGTGCGTAGTCGATGCCGATGTTGGGCTTGACGACGCCGTCCGCGTAGGTGCCGGCATAGGTGCCGCCGGCATTCAGCAGGAGTGCATCGCGATCGAGAGCGACGCCGATCGCTTGACGGCACTTGGCATCGGGGATCTTCTCGACGTTGACGGCCGCGTAGATCGAGTACGGATCGAAGGCGTCGATACGACGGGATTCGTACTGCGGATCCTCGAAGACGACCGGCAGCGAGGCCGTGGTCAGCCCCTGCACCATCGCGAACTCATCCTCGCCGGAACTCTGGATGACGCGCTGGTCCGCGACCGACTCCTCGATGCCGAAGTTGACGACCCAGGAGTCCGGGTAGGCCTTGCGATAAGGATCGGCGTCAGCACTCCAGTTCTCGTTGCGGACCAGGACGAGCTTGCCGCCCTTGCCCTTGGAGTACTCGGAGATCTTGTACGGGCCGTTGGACATCGGCTTGTCGCCGTACTCCACGCCCGCGGCCATATCGGCCGGCACGGCGCTGAAGCCCAGGGTCACCGCGTAGTTGAAGTCCGGGACCGGCTGGTTGAGGTTGAAGGTGATGGTGTTGCCATCGCACACCACGGCCTTGTCGAAGACCTCCTGGCCGGTGCCGTCCGCCGGGCCCTTGTACTCCGAGTTGCCCTCATCGTCCGTGGGGATGTCGAGGTAGCTGACGGCGTAGACCGGACCGCCCTCGGTGAGGCCGATGTCGAACTGGCGTGACACGCCGTAGGCGACGTCCGCACAGGTCACGGGGTTGCCGTTCTCCCACTTGATGCCGTCGCGCAGCGTGAACTGCCAGGTCTTGCCTCCGTTGGACGCGGTGCCCGTATCGGTCGCCATGTCCGGCACGAGGGTCGTGCCCTCGGCGTCGCCGGGAGCCACCTGGTAGGCCGTCAGGGAGCGCTGGATCGTCGCACCGAGGAAGGCCAGGTCCTCACCGGTGTAGACGACCTGCGGATCGAGAGACAGGATCTGCTCGGCCGGGGACAGGATTGTCAGCGTGCCGCCGGCCTGGCCTTCCCCTGCGGGAGAGGACGATGCCCCCCATCCGATGACCCGCCGCTGCATGCGGCGAGGATCAGCGCACCCGCCGCGATACCGATCGCGAGGGTCGCCTTGGACTTCACCATGTTTCCTCCTTCAGTGCACCGCGGGCCACGGATGTGGCCTTCCTCCCACGGCCCGCGGACGGGCCGATCGGTGTCGGACGGGAGACCATGGACGGCATCACTTGGCCGCCTTGGGATCGAGGGCATCGCGCACCGAGTCGCCGGCCAGATTGAAGGCGACGACGACGATGACGAGCAGGGTGCCCGGGATGAAGAGATAACTCGGCACCAGCTGGAAGAACTGCACGCTCTCCGAGAGCATGGCGCCGAAGGACGGCTCCGGGGGGAGTACGCCGACGCCGAGGAAGGACAGCACCGCTTCCGTGGCGATGTAGACGGGCAGCAGCAGCGTGGCGTAGACGAGGATCGGTGCCCAGAGGTTGGGCAGGATCTCGCGGAAGAGGATGCGCGGCGTGCTGGCGCCCATGGCGATGGCCGCCTCGACGAATTCGCGCTCGCGCAGGCTCAGCACCTCACCGCGCACGATGCGGGCGAGATAGGGCCAGCCGAAGATGCCGAGCACGAGGATGAGGTAGGTGATGCGCGCGGCATTGCCCTCCGGGATGCCCAGGGCGGTGAGGCGCTGGGTCATGGCGCCCGAGAGCGCGAGCACGATGAGGAGGAAGGGGAAGGCGAGGATGATGTCCATGAAGCGGCCGATCGCGGCGTCGGTGAATCCTCGCGCGTATCCGGAGATGATTCCAAAGAGCGTGCCGAGGATGACGACGAGCACCGTGGCCGAGAAGGCGATGAGCAGCGAGATGCGCAGGCCGTAGAGCAGGCGCGCGAGGATGTCGCGTCCCGTGCCCCACTCCACTCCCAGCGGATGCTCGAGGCTTGCACCGCCCCACGGACCATTGGGCTTGCCACCGGACTGCGAGATGGCGGACTTGTCGGTGGCGTAGGGATCGAGGCCGAGCCAACTCGTGATGAGGGGAGCGAAGAGCGCGACGAGGAAGATGATGAGCAGGACGATGGCTGAGGCGATGAAGGTCTTGTCGCGGCGCAGACGCCCCCAGGCGATCTGCGTTAGCGAGCGCCCCTTGATCTCCTCGACCTCACGTGGGGCGGTCGTCGCCTCGTCGACCGTCGCCGTCACCGCCCACCCTTCCCCGTGCCGCAGCGGAGGGTCCGCCATCGGGGCAGACAGTACGCCGGTCCAGGCCGCGACCCGGGGGGTTACGCCACGGTGGCGCGAATGTGACCCGATCGGAATCTGGCACGAGTGGCGGCCGGCTCCTGTGGATAACGTGCCCCCTAGCCGCGGGACGCGCTCTTGGACCGGGACTTCGCCCGATCGGTGGCCGCGAGCTGGACCTTGCGGATGCGGACCGCCTGCGGGGTCACCTCGACGCACTCGTCCTCGCGGCAGAACTCCAGGGCCTGCTCGAGCGAGAGCTGGCGGTGCGGGATGAGCGGCACGAGCACGTCGCCCGAGGACTGGCGCATGTTCGTGAGCTTCTTCTCCTTGGTGGGGTTGACATCCAGATCATCCGACCGGGAGTTCTCACCCACGATCATGCCTTCGTAGACATCGGTGCCGGGCCCGACGAACATCGTGCCTCGCTCCTGGAGGTTGGCCAGGGCGAAGCCGGTCGTCGGACCCGTGCGGTCAGCAACGAGCGATCCGGTCGGTCGTGTGCGCAGCTCGCCATGCCACGGCTCGTATCGGTCGAAGACGTGGTGGAGCAAGCCGGTGCCGCGCGTCTCGGTGAGGAACTCGGTGCGGAACCCGATGAGCCCGCGCGCGGGCACGAGGTAATCCATCCGCACCCATCCGGTGCCGTGGTTGACCATCTGCTCCATGCGACCCTTGCGCAGCGCCATCAGCTGCGTGACGACACCGAGGTACTCCTCGGGGATGTCGACGCTGAGGCGCTCCATGGGCTCACACAACCTGCCGTCGATCATGCGCGTGACCACCTGGGGCTTGCCCACGGTGAGCTCGAATCCCTCGCGCTTCATGAGTTCGACGAGGATTGCGAGCTGGAGCTCACCCCGGCCCTGCACCTCCCAGGTGTCCGGACGCTCGGTGGGCAGCACGCGGATCGAGACGTTGCCGATGAGCTCCTGATCCAGGCGTGTCTTCACCATGCTCGCGGTGAGCTTGGTGCCGCCGCTGCGTCCAGCCAGGGGCGAGGTGTTGATGCCGATGGTCATGGAGATGGACGGCTCATCGACGGTGATGACGGGCAGCGCCACAGGTTTCTCCGGGTCGGCGAGAGTGTCGCCGATGGTGATGTCAGCCATGCCGGCAACGGCGATGATGTCGCCGGGGCCGGCGCTCTCGACCGGCACGCGATCCAGTGCCTCGGTCATCAGGAGTTCGACGACCTTGGCTCGCTCGACAGAACCGTCGGCCTTCATCCAGGCCACCTGCTGGCCCTTGCGGATCGTGCCCTGGTGCACGCGGCACAGCGCGAGCCGGCCGAGGTAGGGCGAGGCATCCAGGTTCGTCACGTGCGCCTGCAGTGGTGCGTCCTCGTCGTACGACGGCGCGGGGATCGCCTCCAGCAGTGTCGCGAAGAGCGCCTCGAGAGTCTCTCCCTCCGGCATGCCCCCGTCGTCTGGACGCTCGCGTGAGGCACGGCCGGCCTTGGCACTGGTGTAGACGATGGGGAAGTCGATCTGCGTGTCAGTCGCGTCGAGGTCGAGGAAGAGTTCGTACGCCTCATCGACGACCTCGGCGATGCGGGCGTCGGGGCGGTCGACCTTGTTGATGACGAGTACGACGGGCAACTGCTTGGCCAGGGCCTTGCGCAGTACGAAGCGGGTCTGGGGTAGCGGACCCTCAGAGGCATCCACGAGGAGCACCACGCCATCGACCATCTCCAGGCCGCGCTCGACCTCACCGCCGAAGTCCGCGTGGCCCGGCGTATCGATGATGTTGAAGGTGACACCGCCCTCGGGGGCGGACGGCCCGGCGTAGCGCACCGAGGTGTTCTTGGCGAGGATCGTGATGCCCTTTTCCCGCTCGAGATCCATCGAGTCCATGACGCGGTCGTCGACGTCCTGGTTGGCGCGGAAGGCCCCCGACTGCCAGAGCATGGCGTCGACGAGGGTGGTCTTGCCGTGATCGACGTGGGCGACGATCGCGACATTGCGGAGGTCGGAGCGGGTGGCAGTCACCCGGAGACCTTACGCGGTCACCTCGCGCAGGCTGCGCACCGCATCGACGTCCGAGGGCAGCCAATCGACAGAGTCGAAGTCCTCGCGCGCTACCCAGCGGACCTGGTCATGCTGCTCCAGTGGCGCGGGTTCGCCATCGACAAGCGCTGCGACGTAGAGATGCAGGACGAGGTCATCGCGGAGCGGCCACTCCCCCGGCACGCGCGCACCGACGTCGATCTCCACGCCGAGCTCCTCACGGATCTCGCGCGCGAGCGCCTGCTCCTCGCTCTCCCCCGACTCGACCTTGCCCCCGGGGAACTCCCACAGCCCTGCCACGTCTGCGGGTCGCGTACGCCGGGCCGCGAGATAGTGCCCATCACGCTCGATCGCAGCTGCGACGACGATGGTCACGCGACCCCGCGGATCATCCGACAGCGATGCCGGCAGCCCGCCAGGTGATCTCGGCCGCCTCACCCGCATCACCGCGCACGAAGATGTAGTCGGTGTCATATGTCGAGACCCCGAGGATGCCAATCCCGGCCTCGGCGAGCGGAGCCGTGAGCGCCGACATCACCCCGGTCACGGAGAAGTCGATGGTCCCGTCGACGCGATAGGCGAGCCACGGCCCGACGGTGCTCTGCGCATCCACATGGATGCCTGCATCGGTGATGATGCTGAGCTCGTCGACCGAACGCGACACCGATACGAAGGGCGATGCCCAGACGGCTTCAGGCACCCTCGAATCGGGCGCAAGGCGATGGGCGGCGTACTCCCCCGGCACTCGCTTCATTGTGATGTCCACGCGATGATCCTACGGTTGGCTCCACTGATCCTGACGAGGAAGGCCCGACATGACCTGGTACTCCGAGATCCCCGCCCGCCGTACTCGACAGATCGCCGGCGATGCATGGCTGATCGCGTGGAGTGCGCTGTGGATCTGGGCAGCCCTGCGGCTCTACGACCTCGTGATGAATCTCGCGGCACCCGGGCTCGCCGTGTCGAGCAGCGCGACTGATCTCGCGGGGCGCTTCGACGATGCCGGCAGCGCACTCGGGGGTGTGCCGCTAGTCGGCGGGGCGTTGCAGTCGCCCTTCGACGGCATGGGCAGTGCGGCGGCCGCGATCGCTGACGCGGGCCAGGCGTCCGCTGACGCTGTGGGCTTGCTCGCACGATTCCTCGCCATCGCACTGGCCGTGCTCGGCATCGCGTCATGGGCGATGGTGTGGGTGCCGATTCGCGTGGCCTTTATCCGCCGCGCGACGGCGGCACGTCGCTTCCTTGACTCCACCGATGACCTGGACCTCTTCGCACTGCGTGCGATGGCCCGGCAGCCACTGCACCTGCTCGCCCGCATCAGCGATGATCCCGCTGGGGCGTGGAGGCGGGGTGATCGCGACGTGATCGAGGCCCTGGCCTCCCTGGAACTGCGTGCCGAGGGCCTGGCGCGCTAGCCACCGTACGGGTGCTCAGCGAGCGAGGTAGGCGCCGAGCGAATCGAAGTAGCTCTCCATGCCGAGTTCCTTGAGGTAGGCGACCTGCTCCATGTGCTTGGCGTCCTTCATCGCGTCCAGTTGCGTCATCCGGTAGTCGATCGGCTGCCCGTACTTCTTCTCGATGGAGGGGAAGTAGGACTTCGGCCCGGTGACCTTCTCGGCCATGAGGATCTCCTAGACGTTGAATCGGAACTCGACCACGTCGCCGTCGCGCATGACGTAGTCCTTGCCCTCCATGCGCACCTTGCCGTGGGCTTTGGCCTCCGTCATCGAGCCCGCGTCGACAAGGTCGTCGAAGGACACGACCTCCGCCTTGATGAAGCCCTTCTGGAAGTCGGTGTGGATGACTCCGGCGGCCTCAGGTGCCGTGGCGCCCTTGCGGATCGTCCACGCACGCGATTCCTTGGGTCCGGCCGTGAGGTAGGTCTGCAGGCCGAGAGTGTTGAAGCCAACGCGGGCGAGCGCGTCCAGGCCGGACTCGTCCTGGCCAATCGACTGCAGGAGCTCGAGCGCTTCCGCGTGGTCGAGGCCGGCGAGCTCGGATTCGATCTTGGCGTCGAGGAAGACGACCTCAGCGGGTGCGAGCAGGTCACGCATCTTCTGTCGGAACGCCGGGTCCGAGAGTTCGGCCTCGTCGGCGTTGACGACGTACAGGAAGGGCTTGGCAGTGAGGAGGAAGAGTTCGCGGATGGGCTCGGCGTCCATCCCCGAGGCAAAGATCGTCGTGCCGGCGTTGAGGATCTCCTGCGCCTTCTCTGCGGTCGCGAGGATCTCGACGCGCTCCTTGTTGATGCGCGCTTCCTTCTGCAGGCGCGGGATGGCCTTCTCGAGCGTCTGCAGGTCGGCGAGGATGAGCTCGGTGTTGATCGTCTCGAGGTCTTCCGCCGGATCGACGCGACCTTCGACGTGGACGACGTCAGGATCGGAGAAGGCGCGCAGCACCTGGCAGAGCGCGTCGGACTCGCGGATGTGCGAGAGGAACTGATTGCCGAGCCCAGCGCCCTCGCTCGCGCCCTTGACGATCCCGGCGATGTCCACGAACGTCACGGTCGCGGGCAGGATGCGCTCGGACCCGAAGATCTGCGCGAGAACGGCGAGCCGCGGGTCGGGCACCTCGACGACGCCCGTGTTGGGCTCGATCGTGGCGAAGGGGTAGTTGGCCGCGAGGACGTCATTTTCCGTGAGCGCATTGAAGAGCGTCGACTTGCCGACATTGGGAAGACCGACGATGCCGATGGTGAGTGCCATAGTGCGTGAATCATGTCAGACGCGCAGTAACGACCGCGTTGCTGATCAGCCCCTGAGGCAGAAGAACTCGACGGCGATGCCGTCGGGATCCCGCGCGGTGACGGCCCAGCCGTAGGGCACGTCCTCGACCGGGCCATGCTCCACTCCGAGGGCGCTCATGCGGTCCGCCCAGGAGCGCACCTCAGCCTCGCTCGCGCAGCCGAGGCCGATGTGGTCAAGGCCAACGCGCGCATGGTCGAAGTGGTCGGACTCCGGTGTTTCCCTGTGACGCGTGAAGCCCAGAACCAAGCCGTCGGGCCACTGCAGGCGCTTGCGCTGCCACGTCGGACCTTCGCGCTCGATGATGGTCGCTTCGCTGAGCAGAGCCTGGTACCACTCCGCGCTGCGTGCAGGGTCGGTCACCGTGAGTGTGAGGTGGTTGAGCGGCGGCATGGGGTCACACTAGAGGAGCGAGCGGCTCAGGTGATCCCTTCCGCGTTGACGGACGCGATCAGCGGGGCGCCGACCACGGGGGCGGCAAACGTCGCCGCGAAGCCGCCGGGGATCGGCACTCGCGAGGCGTAGATCGTGCCCCCTGCGGACCGCACGCGCTCCTCCACCACCGTCAGGTCCTCGACGAGGATGACGGGCCTCAGGTCAGCGGGGCGACCGTCGCCATTGCGCCCCAGCGAGAAGTAGCCGCGTCCGTCGCGCCGCATC